>Ga0137409_10000876_pt1 | contig 33055 bp, 25 predicted proteins | sample CZODoug1_16funga_FD_122059 | JGI IMG/M metagenome (GOLD analysis project Ga0137409, IMG submission 122059) | Vadose zone soil fungal communities from Angelo Coast Range Reserve, California, USA - CZODoug1_16fungal (Hybrid Assembly) | ecosystem: Environmental > Terrestrial > Soil > Vadose zone... | reverse complement strand
TTGAATTTTCCGATGCCATTACTGGTGCCTACCCAAACAAGCCCGGAATGTTCCCTGTAGATAGTACGCACAACGCCGTCCGGTAAAGAATAAGGATCATCCGGCCGGTGTTTGATCAGCATCATATCTCCGGTTAAAGTATTTATTTCAGCAACGTTCTTACCAGCAGGCAACCAGCGTTCATTCTCCGCTGCAGCAGTCTGATAAGCACCTTGCCGGGTAATGGGAATGGTTTGCCAGGGGATATCCTTTTTAGTATCATTGGTTAATGATCCAATTTGCAGTACATCAACAGGGTTCTGAAGGACCACCGCTCCCAGAAGCCAGCGCCGCCACAGGATGCGATGACTAGATGGATGGCGCGTGCAACGCCTGAGATGCGAGCCGAGATGGAGGAGACGTTGCGCAAGGGTGGCTTTGAATCGGAGGCGGCCAAGCACAACTTCTTCAATGACCATTACGCCCAGTGGCTCGAGCAACGCAAGTCATAGCGGTTTCAGCAACCGCTGACTACCCCGCGACCAGCACCGACGAAGACGACGGACACGCAACGGACACCAATATCGAGTCCTCCAGTGGTTCCGACGTGCTCGATGAAGCGGCGGCGAGTTGCGTGAAAGAGTACGGGCATTTCCTGCCCAGGCGTGTCGGCGCGCGGGCGGAGGCCGGCTGGTTCCGCATGAAGTTCAGATGGTCATTCGGCGACTAATGGCGACTGGCAATACGCTGTTCCATCCATTTGACATCGACAACTAAAGGTTTATCCTCCATCGGCTCTTCGGCGGGTAAAGAAGTTCTTTGCGCCGCGATTGTGCAAAACGGGATCTAACTGGTCAGGAATAACTGCGCAGGGTCGGCATGGATGTAGAGGCGCTGGTCCGCCCGCTCGGAGAAAGCGCTCCATGTGGTACGGACTTGGAAGACACTCAGCAGATGGCCGCCATCGACGCGTTCCGCGTGTTTGGGCAGGCCATGCCGTTGAGTGCCGACACCGATTGGCGCGCCATCAATGACGCGGCGCTCGACGCTCTCGGCACCAGTCGTGATTTCCGCCTGCTCGCGCATGTGGCGGCCGCCAAATTGAGACTCGAGGGCTTGCAGCCGCTCGTCGACTCCCTCGGCGTCGCCTCGCGCTGGCTCGAAAATTACTTTGACGACGTGTACCCGCGCATCGACGACGATGCGGTGCGGCGTAAGAACGCACTGAACTGTTTCGCCGACCGTATGGCGGTGATCGATGCGCTGCGGCGGGTCCCGCTGGTGAGCAATCGGCAGCTGGGCTCGTTCAGTCTGCGTCACATGGAGATCGCGGCGGGACGGCTGGCGCCCGGCGAAGAGGAAGCCGGCTCACCGCCGACGGACGCTTTAATCAATGGCGCCTTCTCGGCCGCGCCTCAGGAAGACCTCGGGCAGCTCGTGACGTCGATCGATGCCGGGCTGGCGGCGTTGAAGGGCATCGAATTGGCGATGGTCTCGAAGCAGGGGGTGCAGGCGGCGCCCGATACCAAACCATTGTCCGAAGTGATGGGCCGGATGCGCGAAATCATCGCCAAACACGTCCGCGCGCCCGCGGTGGCGGAGGGCAATGCCGAGGCCGCCGACGGAGCGGCATCGGCGGGCGGGGCACCGGGGCAGATTCGCTCCCGTGAGGATGCCATCCGCTGCCTCGAAGCCGTAACCGAATTCTTTCGGCGCTCTGAACCGTCGAGTCCCGTACCGATGTTCGTGGAGCGCGCCAAGCGTCTGATTGCGAGGGACTTCCTCGAAGTCCTCGCGGATCTCGCGCCGGATTCCCTGGCCGAGGTCAAAAAAGTTGGGGGAATCCGTGATGGAGAGTAGGCTTCAGCCAGAATCAGGACGGGCGCGTCAACACCCGATCGTCATCGAGACCCGACGTGCCGACAGCTGAGTTTTAACTTAATCTGAGGAGGTGTTCCGTGGCCAAGCCGAGTAGCCAAAAATTCATCGCGCGTAACCGCGCGCCGCGCGTCCAGATTGAATATGACGTCGAGTTGTACGGGGCGCAGAAAAAGGTGCAGGTGCCCTTCGTGATGGGTGTGATGTCGGACCTGTCGGGCGACTCCAAGGAGCCGCTGCCGGGAGTTGACGAGCGCAAGTTTCTGCAGATCGACATCGATAATTTCGATGAGCGGATGAAGTCGATGAAACCGCGAGCCGCATTTTCCGTGCCGAATACGCTGACCGGCGAGGGTAACTTGCAGGTTGACATCACTTTCGAGAGCATGGACGACTTTTCTCCCGCCGCGGTCGCGCGCAAAGTGGAAGCGCTCGCCAAGCTGCTCGAGGCCCGCTCGCAGCTCGCCAATCTCGTCACCTACATGGACGGCAAGTCCGGCGCGGAAGACCTGATTGCGAAAGTCCTTAACGATCCGGCTCTCCTGAAGTCGCTCGCCGATAAGGCGAAACCGCAGGACGGCGGTAATTCCTGAGTCCTGAGAGGAAATCATCATGGCCGAAGCAGAAAAAGCAGCCGCCGCACAAGTTTCAACCACCGCGGCGGATCAATTTGAAGCCCTCCTTGCCAAGGAATTCAAACCGAAGACCGATCGCGCGCGCGCCGAGGTCGAGGGTGCGGTGCGCACGCTCGCCGAACAGGCGCTGCGTGAGACCACAGTCGTCTCCGACGATGTGATCGGCACCATCAAGGCAATCATCGCGGAAATCGACAAGAAGCTGTCGGATCAGATGAACGCGATCCTGCACAACGAAAAATTCCAGCAGCTCGAGAGCGCATGGCGGGGGCTGGATTACCTGGTCAGCAACACCGAAACGGACGAGATGCTGAAAATCCGGGTGATGAACATCTCGAAGAAGGATCTGGCGAAGACCCTCAAGAAATACAAGGGTGTCGCCTGGGATCAGAGCCCGATATTCAAGCGCCTGTACGAACAAGAGTACGGTCAGCTCGGCGGTGAGCCGTATGGATGCCTGGTCGGCGATTACTACTTCGACCACGCGCCGGGCGACGTGGAATTGTTGGGTCAGATGTCGCAGGTTGCGGCCGCAGCGCATGCGCCGTTCCTGGCCGCCGCCGCGCCTTCGCTGATGGGCATGGACTCGTGGCAGGAACTCTCCAACCCGCGTGACCTGGCCAAGATCTTCAGCGCACCCGACTACGCCGCCTTCCGTTCACTGCGCGAATCGGACGACTCGAGGTATGTCGGCCTCGCGATGCCGCGGTTCCTGTCGCGCGTGCCGTACGGTGCCCGCACCAGTCCGGTCGAGGAATTCGACTTCGAGGAGGAGACGGGTGTCGGCGATCAGAGCAAGTACACCTGGACCAATGCCGCCTACGCGATGGCGGTGAACGTCAACCGCTCGTTCAAGCAGTATGGCTGGTGCACTTCGATCCGGGGCGTCGAGTCGGGCGGTGCGGTCGAAGGGCTGCCGGTCCACACCTTTCCGAGCGATGACGGCGGCGTCGACATGACCTGTCCCACCGAAATCGCCATCAGCGACCGGCGCGAGATGGAGTTGGCAAACTCGGGGTTGATGCCGTTGATTCACCGTAAGAACACCGACGTCGCTGCGTTCATCGGAGCCCAATCGCTGCAGAAGCCGACCGAGTACACGGACCCGGACGCGACCTCGAACGCGCGCATCGCGGCCCGTTTGCCGTACCTGTTCGCGAGCTGCCGTTTTGCGCACTACCTGAAGTGCATGGTGCGCGACAAGGTGGGTTCGTTCATGGAGCGCGAGGACATGCAGCGTTACCTGCACAACTGGATCCAGGGCTATGTGCTCGGCGATCCATCCTCGGCGGGCGAGAACTCGAGGGCGCGCAAGCCGCTGGCGGCAGCAGAGGTGAAGGTGGAGGAAATCGAGGGTAATCCTGGATTCTACGCGGCGACGTTCCACCTCCGGCCGCACTACCAGCTGGAGGGCGTCAATGTATCAATGCGGCTAGTTTCAAAACTCCCGTCGCAGAAGAAGTAAGAGAGATCCGCGCGTGACGGGCGACTGCGTGGGCAGGCGCTCGGGATCGCGCCAAGGCAACATTGGTTCATGAGAACAGGAGAGAGTCTATGGCAATGGATATGTTTCTGTATTTTGACGATGCGTCGACCATCAAGGGCGAGACCAAAGACAAGGTGTACAAAGCGAAGGGCGGCATCGACGTCCTTGCGTGGAGCTGGGGCGTCAGCAATTCCGGTTCTGCGCAGATGGGCATGGGCGCGGGTTCGGGCAAGGCAAATTTTCAGGACATTTCGTTCACCAAGTACGTCGATCTGTCGAGCACGAAGCTGATGAACTGTTGTGCCACGGGCAAGCACATCAAAGATGCGAAGCTCGTGGTGCGCAAGGCCGGCGGCACACCGCTGGAATATCTTCTCATCGAGTTGCAGGATTGCCTCATCTCTTCCTATTCGACCGGAGGCAGCGGCGGGGAGGATCGATTGACCGAGAACGTGTCCCTGAACTTTGCCATCGTGAAGGTCGACTACAAGACCCAGAAAGAGGACGGCACCGAGGGCACGGACAAGGGCAACTTTTCCTACGACATTCCGGCGAGCGCCACGGAGTAGACGTCCAACCCAAGGCGCCGGGCGCGGGCGAGTCAGCCCCATTGCCCGCGTCCGGCGCCGACGAAGGATGACATGGGTAACGCCGAAGAGAGTTTCCGACAGGGTGACCTGGGCGCGTGCCTGAGGCTTCTGCAGGCCGATGTCCGGCGTCGGCCCGAAGACGCACGGCTGCGCGTGTTTCTCGTGCAGGTGCTGATGGTGCTCGGTGAATGGGAGCGGGCGCTCAACCAACTCGGGGTCCTCAAGGAACTCGACGCGGCTGCGCTGCCCATGGTGCATTCCTACGGCGCGGCGATCCAGTGCGAACGCCTGCGCGCGGCGGTGTTTCGCGGGGAACGCAGCCCCCTGCTGTTCGGCGAGCCGGAGCCCTGGATGGCGGAGATGGTCCAAGCCGTGGGACTGCAGGCGCAGGGCCACGGCAGCGAGGCGGCCGCGCTCCGGAGCGGCGCGCTCGAGGCGGCGCCTGCGACGGCGGGCACGCTCAACGGCACGCCGTTCGAGTGGCTGGCCGACGCCGATTCGCGTCTCGGTCCGTTGCTCGAAGTGCTGCTGAACGCCAACTATTATTGGGTGCCGATCCATCGGATCAGGGAAATCCACGTGGAAGCGCCGCAGGATATCCGCGACCTCGTGTGGCTGCCCGCCGAGTTCGTGTGGGCGAACGGCGGTGAGGCGGTCGGGTTCATTCCGACGAGATACCCGGGTTCCGAGTCGAGTAGCGACGATTCAATTCGGCTGGCGCGCAAGACGGACTGGGTCGACGCCGATGGGGCGGTGGGCCTGGGGCAGCGGCTGCTCGCCACCGAAGAGGCGGAGATGCCGCTGCTGGAACTGCGATCGGTCAAGTTCGAGGGAGCACCGGCGGACGGTTGATCATGGCCGAACTCGCCCTTGAAGACCGGCTGCAGCCGGCTCTGCTCGACCGCTTGTCCGACGACGCGCGTTCAGTGCCGGTCTTGGAGTTGCGGTCGACCCGGGCGCGCCTCGCAGCCAGCGGCATCCAAATTGAGGCCATCGAATCCACGCTTCGCGCCTTTGGACTGCGGCGATGGCGATCGGAGCGGGACGCATCAACCGATACCGATACCGATGCCGAGGACGAACCCCTGGTGCTCAAGTTTTCGGGTCCCACGGATGGTGCCACCCTCGCGCGCGTGCGGGCGGCGCCGGTGGTGGCCGTACCAGCGCCTTTGGCCGTCGCACGCTTTGCCGAAGTCACCGCGCGCTCGGTTGCGAATCTGAATCCCGAGCCTGCCGGACAGCGCGTGATCTCGATGCGCCAGTTACGCGAGTCGGTGCTGCGCGATCTGGCCTGGCTGCTCTCCACCTCGAGCTACGATACGGATCGCAGCCTGTCGGCCTGGCCGGAAGTGGAACTCTCGGTATTCAACTTCGGGTTGCCGAGCATGGCCGGACTCGGCATCGCCGGCTTCGATGCCGCCGCGGCCGCTGCGCGGCTGCAAAAAGCCATCGAAACCTTTGAGCCGCGCCTCTCGCGTGTCCATGTGACCTCCGAGACGGAGTCGGGAAGCATGGATCTTAACGCGCTCGTGTTCCGCGTCGACGCCGAATTGTGGGGCCAACCGACGCCGCAGCGGATGCTGCTTCGTACGCAGATCGACGTCGAATCCGCGGACGTGGTCATTACCGATACCGAGGCTGGTTGAGCCATGGATCCCCGGCTGCTCGACTATTACAACTCCGAGCTGCGCTATCTGCGTGAGTCAGGGGTCGAATTTGCAAACGCCTACCCGCGCATCGCGGCCCGGCTCGGCATGGATTCGCTGGAGGTCGCCGATCCCTATGTCGAACGGCTCATCGAATCGTTCGCCTTCCTGGCGGCGCGCGTACAACTGAAGCTCGACGCGCGTCATCCGCAGTTCACCGAACATTTGCTTGGGGTCGTGTACCCCGGATTCCTCAACCCGGTTCCGGCTTGCGGCGTCGCCGAGTTCCTGCCCGACCTCAAGGACGGGTCGCTGCAGGCAGGCGTAACCATCCCTCGCGGCTCGACCTTGCGCACGCCCCTCGGCAAGGGCGAACGCACAGCCAGCGTGTTCACGACCGCGCACGCGGTGACGCTCTGGCCGCTTGCCGTCGCCGAAGCGAAATACCTGTCCGGGTCCGGCTCACTGACGGGCGCCGGCATCGCTGTCGCCGGCCAGGTGCGGGCCGCAATCCGACTGCGCCTGCGGGCGGCCCCGGGCACCAAGATCAATCAACTGCCGATCGAGCGCCTGCGCCTGTTCATCAAGGCGACGCCCGACCTCGCCGCGCGGCTCTACGAGCAGATCGCGGCGAACGCTCTCGGCTACTACGTGCGCTCGCCGGACGGCGGCGTCAAGGCTGCGCCGGCGGACGCCGTGCACGCGGTCGGCTTCGAGGAGGACGAGGCGTTGTTGCCGACGCCGCGCCGCGGATTCGAGGGCTATCGGCTGCTCCAGGAGTATTTTGCATTTCCCGATCGATTTTTGTTCTTCGACATCGAGCAGCTGCGCGCCGGGTTTGCCCACTGCAAGGGCGAGGAGGCGGAGATCTACCTGACTCTCGATCGCGTCCAGCCGGGTCTCGAGAACGCGCTCGATCACACCCAGTTTCGCCTGAACTGCGCGCCCATCGTCAACCTGTTCCGCCACGCCCCGGATCGCGTGCACGTGGACGCTGCGGCGACCGAGCATCATCTCGTGCCGGATCGGAACCGGCCGATGGATTTCGAGGTCTATGAAGTCGAGCGTGTGACCGGCGTCAATGCCGCGGGCCAGGTCCTCGAGGAGATCCACCCGATTTATCTCTCGAGTCATCAGGCCGGCATGGAGTTGTCGCGGCCGTTCTACTCACTGCAGCGCCGGCCGCGGCTGCTGTCGACGCGTCAACAGCAATCGGGCACCCGCACCAACTATGTCGGGACGGAGGTGTTCCTGTCGCTCGCGGACGCGCGCGGCCGGCCGGTCGATGCCGAGATCGCGCAATTGGACGTGCACGCCCTGTGCACCAACCGCGACCTGCCGATCCGGGTCGCCTTCGGCAAGGGGCGCACCGACTTCCAGCTCGAGGGCACCGCGCCGCTCGATGGCATCCGCTGCATCGCCGGTCCCTCGACACCGCGTGCGTCGCCGGCGTTCGGCGACGCGGCCTGGAACATCATCAGCCACCTGTCGCTCAACTACCTCTCGCTGATGGAAGCTGACCCCAGCCAGGGGGCGCGGGTGCTGCGCGAGTTGCTCGCCCTCTACGCGGACCCTAAAGATCCGGCGGCGGTGCGCCAGATCGAGGGTGTCGTGCAGGTCGGCTACGCGCCGGTGGTGCGGCGAATCCCGATACCCGGGCCCATGAGCTTCGCCCGCGGTCTCGAGATCACCGTGGTGCTCGACGATGCCGCGTTCGAGGGCGCGGGGGTCCTGACGCTCGCCTCCGTTCTCGAGCGGTTTTTTGCCCGCTACGTGTCGATCAATTCGTTTGCCCAGACGCGCGTGCGCTCCGCGGCGCGCGGCGACCTCAAGCGCTGGCCGGTCCGCACCGGCGCGCGGCAGCTCCTATGAGTTCGCTGGACCGGTTGCGCGACGAACCGTACCGCTTCACGCTGTTCGCGGCGCTGCGCCTGCTCGAACAGCTGCATCCGGAGCGGCCGCGTCTCGGTGCGGCACGGCGGGTGAGCGAGGATGCGATCCGGCTGGCGCAGCCGCCGCACCTCATGTTTGCGCCGTCCGACGTAAGTGCGCTGGGGCGTACCGAGGACGGAATACCAAGGCTGGAGCAATACGGTTTCGGCATCTTTGGGCCCAATGGCGCGTTGCCGCTGCACCTGACCGAGTACGCGTTCGAGCGCGCCGCCCATCGCGGCGACCCCGGTGTCGCCGATTTCATCAACACGTTTCAGCACCGCTTCATCGCGCTGTTCTACCGGGCCTGGGCGGATGGAGATCCCGCCGTCAACCTCGACCGGCCGGCGTCGGACCGGTTCGTGCGCTGCCTGGGCGCCCTCGTCGGACTTGCTCCGCCGACTGCGCGGGCCGCCGCGCCGCTCGCTGCCCGGGCGGCGCTCGGCCGCGCCGCGCTTTTTGGCCGCTCGAGCCGCAGCGCCGCTTCGCTGGAGCGCGCGCTGTCCGACTATTTTGGACTCGCCGTCAGCATCCGGCCGTTCATCGGCGGATGGCTCGAGATCCCGCAGGAATCACGGCTGCGGCTCGGCGCCCGGTCCGGCGGCGCTCTCGGGTTGGGCGCCACGCTCGGCTCGAGTTCGTGGCAGTGCCAGCATCAGTTCGAGATCGGCATCGGGCCCCTCGATTACGCCGCTTTCACGCGCTTCCTGCCGGGCAGTCCGGCGTTCGACGAACTCGTTGGCGTCGTGCGCTTCTTCACGAGCGATGAATGGTCCTGGCAATTGCGGCCGACCTTGGCGGCCGCCCAGGCGCCCGGCATCGAACTCGGCCGCGCGGGCCGCCTCGGCTGGACCGGCTGGCTCGGCGGCCGGGCCGAAGGGGTGAACGACGTCGTGATTCGCGGCGAGCGGCCGATGCAGGGCGCCGCCGCCTAAAGGGCCAAAGGGCTGCACAGGGAAAATACAATCAACTTCGCCGGAGAGAGTCATGGGTGATATCAGCCGCACTGCATTGTTTGGCAAGCTCAACAGCGTGGCCTACAAGGCCATCGAGGGCGCGACAGTGTTCTGCAAATTGCGCGGCAACCCCTATGTGGAGGTCGTGCACTGGATCCACCAGATTCTGCAGTTGCAGGGCTCGGACGTGCACGCAATCGTGCGCGCCTTCAATCTCGATCCGGGCAAGATCGCGCGCGACGTCACCGAAACGTTGGACCGTCTGCCGCGCGGCGCGACGTCGATCTCGGACTTGTCGCCTCACATCGAGGACGCCGTCGAGCGGGCGTGGGTGTGGGCCACGCTCAAATACGGCGACACCCAAGTCCGCACCGGGTACGTGGTGCTCGCGATGCTCAAGACCCCGACGCTCAGGAACGTGCTTCTCTCCGTGACGCGCGAGTTCGAGAAGATCAAGCCGGAACAGCTTACCGATGACTTCGCCAACATCGTGAAGAGCTCTCCGGAGGAGGGGCTTCGCGCCAAGGACGGTGGCCTTTCCGGGCAGGCGGCGCCGGGCGAATACAGCGGCGCCATGCCGCCCGCCCAGATGGGCAAGGAGGAGGCGCTCAAGAAGTTCACCGTCGACCTCACGGAACAGGCGCGCAGCGGCAAGCTCGATCCCATCGTCGGCCGCGACGAGGAGATCCGGCAGTTGATCGACATCCTGATGCGGCGCCGGCAGAACAACCCGATCCTCACGGGCGAGGCGGGCGTCGGCAAGACGGCGGTGGTCGAGGGTTTCGCGCTCAAGATCGTCTCGGGCGACGTACCGCCGCCGCTCAAGGACGTCACCTTGCGCGCGCTCGATGTGGGACTGCTGCAGGCGGGCGCAAGCATGAAGGGCGAATTCGAACAGCGGCTGCGGCAGGTCATCGAGGAAGTCCAGGCCTCGCCGAAGCCGATCATCATGTTCATCGACGAGGCGCACACGCTGGTGGGAGCGGGCGGCGCCGCGGGCACGGGCGATGCCGCGAACCTGTTGAAACCCGCGCTCGCGCGCGGCACTCTGCGGACGGTTGCCGCGACGACTTGGGCCGAGTACAAGAAGCACATCGAGAAGGATCCGGCACTGACCCGCCGCTTTCAGGTGGTGCAGGTCAACGAGCCGTCGGAGGAAAAGGCCATCCTGATGATGCGCGGCGTGACCTCGACGATGGAGCGGCACCACAAGGTTCAGGTGCTCGACGAAGCGCTCGATGCGGCGGTACGGCTCTCGCACCGCTACATTCCGGCGCGTCAGCTGCCCGATAAGTCGGTAAGCCTTCTCGATACCGCCTGTGCGCGCGTCGCCATCAGCCAGCACGCAGTGCCGCCCGAGGTCGACGACACGCGCAAGCGCATCGACGGTCTGAAGACCGAACTGCAGATCATCGGCCGCGAGACGGCGGTCGGCGTCGATACGGCCGAGCGCGAAAAACTCGCCCAGTCGCGGCTTGCCGGGGAGAACGCCAAGCTGACCGTCCTCGAAGGCCGTTGGAATGCCGAGAAGGCGCTGGTCGACAAGATCCTGGATCTCCGGGCGCGGCTGCGCGCCAAGACCGGCAAGGTCGAAGGCGCCGCCACGGTGCCCGCGGACCCGACCTTGAGCGATGCCGAGCGCGCGGCGCTGCTCGCCGAACTCAAGCAGCTGCAGGGCGAACTGCACGTTCTGCAGGGCGACCGGCCGCTGATCCTGCCGACCGTCGATCACCAGGCCGTGGCCGCGGTGGTCGAAAGCTGGACCGGCATCCCGGTCGGCCGCATGGTGAAGAACGAGGTGGAGTCGATCCTGAAACTCGCCGATACGCTCGAACAGCGCATCATCGGCCAGCGCCACGCGCTCGACATGATCGCCCGCCGGATCCAAACCTCGCGTGCCAAACTCGACAACCCCAACAAGCCGATCGGTGTGTTCCTGCTGGCCGGCACGTCCGGCGTCGGCAAGACCGAGACGGCGCTGGCGCTCGCCGAAGTCCTGTACGGCGGCGAACAGAACGTGATCACGATCAACATGAGCGAGTATCAGGAGGCGCACACGGTCTCCACCTTGAAGGGCGCGCCCCCGGGGTACGTGGGCTACGGCGAGGGCGGCGTACTGACTGAGGCGGTGCGCCGCCGACCCTACTCGGTGGTGCTGCTCGACGAGGTCGAGAAGGCCCATCCCGACGTGCACGAGATCTTCTTCCAGGTGTTCGACAAGGGCTGGATGGAGGACGGCGAGGGGCGCGTCATCGACTTCAAGAACACGCTCATCCTGCTCACCACCAACGCGGGCACGGAGCTCATCACCAAGCTCTGCAAGGATCCGGAGCTGATGCCGGACGCGGAGGGCATCGCGAAGGCGCTGCGCGAGCCCTTGCTCAAGATTTTCCCGCCGGCGCTGCTCGGCCGCCTGGTCACCATCCCGTACTATCCGCTCAACGACCAGATGATCGGATCGATCGCCCGCCTGCAGCTGCGCCGCATCGAGAAGCGGATCCGCGACAACCACAAGGTGCCGTTCACCTATGAGGACGACGTGGTCAAGCTGATTGCGAGCCGCTGCACGGAGCTCGAGAGCGGCGGGCGCATGATCGATGCCATCCTCACCAACACCATGCTGCCGGCCATCAGCCGGGAATTGCTGGAGCGCATGATGAACGGCATCCCCATCGAGCGGGTTCACGTGCGCGTGTCCGACGGCGATTTCCACTATGGTTTTGATCAATAGGCAGGCTGAGCGTGACCGGAGACGAGCAGGAATCGGGCGGCATGCCTGCTGACGAGCAGCAAGCCGTCGCGGCCCGCGAACGCCTCTTCGCCGCGATGCACGAACATCAGGAGGGCCGGCACGTCGAGGCCGAGCGCGCCTACCGTGCACTTCTCGCCGAGGATCCGGACGACGCGAATGCGACCCATTATCTCGGCATGCTGCGCTTCGAGGCGGGTGCACTCGAGGAAGGCCTTGCGCTCGTGCGGCGCTCGGTCGAAGCGGATCCCGCCAACGCACACGCCTGGAACAATCTCGGCAACATGTACGTGCAGACGCAGCGCGACGCTGAGGCCGAGCGAGCGTATCTGCGCGCCACGTCGCTCGACCCCCGGCTGCCGGCCGCCTGGTACAACCTCGCGCGCATTTACGCGCGCCTGGACAAGTTCGAGCCCGCACTCCTGTGCCTGCGCAACGTCACGCGCCTCGTGAAAGGATTCGTCGACGCCCTGCAGACTCTCGCGCATGTCTACTACCGGCTGGGGCGCCCGGACGATGCGCGCGCGGTCTACCAGGAGTGGGCAGAGGAACTGCCGGACGATCCGACGCCGCGGCACATGCTGGCCGCGAACTCGGGCCAGGATGTGCCCGAACGGGCCGACGATCGCTACATCGTCAAGACCTTCGACGGATTCGCCGATTGTTTCGATGAACAGCTCGCGGGGCTCGGCTACAGCGCACCGCAATTGGTCGCCGCAAGCCTCATCGTGCATCCGCTCTACCTGACCGGCCGTGCCGCAGTGCTCGATGCCGGCTGCGGAACCGGCTGGTGCGGCCCGTTGCTGCGATCGACAGCGGGGCATTTGGTGGGCGTCGACCTGTCCCCCCGCATGCTCGAGCTGGCCCGTCAGCGTGGCGTCTACGACGAGCTGCACGAGGCCGAACTCACCGCGTTTTTGGTTTCGCGGCCGGCGGCATTTGACATTATCGTGCTGGCCGACGTGCTGTGCTACTTTGGGCGGCTCGAGCCCGCCATTCGCGCCGCCCACGACGCGCTGCTATCCGGCGGATTGTTGTGTTTTTCGGTCGAGGCGTTGGCGGAAGCCGCGCAGGGAGAGTCATTCCAGCTTGGACAGCACGGCCGTTATTCGCATACCCGGCCGTATCTCGAACAAGTCATGAGCGACGCAGGCTTCGGACCGCCCGGCATCGATGCCGTGGTGCTGCGGCAGGAACTGGGCCAGCCGGTCAGGGGCTACCTCGTCAGCAGCCGCTGCGCCGCCCGGTGAATCGCAGCTCCGGGCGCGGCTCCAGGCGCGGCGATGCGTGACGAACGCGTTGAGATAGAATGACTTTTCCTGTAGTTTTACAAGGAATCGAGGGGCGTAAACATGGCGCGGTCCAAGGTGGTCGAGTTCGACTACTACCAATTCTTGAACCTACTGCAGCGCGCCACCAATGCGGGCGCGCGCATCGAGCGTTCGGATTCACGCTGGCCGGAGTACATCAAGCAGCACACCATCAACGAGGTGGCGGCGCACGCGATTGCACGGCAGAAATTCGAAGGCGCGATCGGCGTCATCATCGCTGAAGGCCTGCCCACCGATGGGTTGTATTTTTACGCCAAGAACGACGAAGGTTGCCTGCGGCTGGTCCCGCTCGAGTGACTCGCCGGCCCGCTGACCCCAAGCGCGGCCAGGCGGCAAACAATGGACTGAACACATCGTGGCACAGGATAATTTTCCGGTTCAGGTGACGAGCCCGCCAGCGGCGGGGGCTTTGCTGTTCGAACGGATGTCATGCAGCGAGCGGCTGAGCGAGCCATACCATATCGACGTGTCGGTGGTCAGCGAGCGGGATGACGTCGGCGCCGACCTGCTGCTCGGTCTGCCGGTCACCGTCAAGGTCATGCTCCCCGGGAAAAGTGCGCGCCCCTTCAACGGCTTGGTCACGCGCTTCGTCCGCACCGGCGAGCAAACCTTGGGGCAGACCCAAACCCAGCGGCAACTGTACCGCTATCAACTGCGGCTGCAGCCGTGGCTGTGGTTCCTGAGCCGCACGGCCGATTGCCGCATCTTTCAAAACCAGACCGTGAAGGGCATCTTCGAAGCGGTGGTCAAGGGACATGGCTTCAGCGACTACAAGCTGCAGCTCACCGGCGAGTACCAGCCGATGGACTATTGCGTGCAGTATCGCGAGACCGATTTGAATTTCCTGAGCCGGCTGCTCGAAGCCGCGGGGATCTTTTATTTTTTCGAGCATCAGGACGGCAAACACATCATGGTGCTGGCCGATGACGGCAGCGCCTTCAAGACCGCGGCCGGCTACGACAAGGTCCCATTCGTCAAGGCGCAGAGCGGCCGCACGACGACGGATAGCATCGACAGCTGGTCGGTGGAACAAGTGGTGCAGCCCGGGGTGTTCGCGACCACCGACTACAATTTTGAAACGCCGAATCAATCGCTGCTAGAATCGATGAGCCGATCGCGACCCTACGCCCACTCGGGATTCGAGGTTTTCGATTTTCCCGCTGAACCGCCGGTGCTGCAGGCGACTGGGGTCGGCCAGGTGGCGAAACTGCGCCTGGACGAGGCGCAGGCGGCGTACGAGCGCTACCACGGTGCCAGCTCCGATTGCGGCGGTTTGCGAACGGGAGCCAAATTCAGGCTGATCGACCACCCGCAGGGCTCTTTCAACACACCGGACTACGCGATCGTCGGGACCGAGCATACGATCATCTCGAATCAATACGCTTCCGGCGACGGCAGCCACAACTTCTCGGTTACCGTCGAGGCCATCGATGCCAAGACGCGGTTCCGGCCGGCACGGATCACGCCGAAACCGATCATCCAGGGAGCGCAGACGGCGGTGGTGGTGGGCCTCGCCGGCGAAGAGATCTACACCGACAAATACGGCCGCGTGAAGGTGCAGTTTCCGTGGGATCGCTACGGCAAGAAAGACGAGAACAGCTCCTGCTGGATGCGCGTTGCGCAGGTTTGGGCCGGCAAGAACTGGGGCGCGATGCACATCCCGCGCATCGGTCAGGAGGTGCTGGTCAGCTTCCTGGAGGGAGACCCCGACCGGCCCATCATCACGGGCCGCGTCTACAACGCGTCATTGATGCCTCCGTATGATCTGCCGGGCAACAAGACGCAGAGCGGCATCATCAGCCGCAGCTCCCTGAATGGTTCCCCGGACAACTTCAACGAGATCCGCTTCGAGGACAAGAAGGGCAGCGAGCTGCTGAACGTACAGGCCGAGAAGGATTTCAATTCCCTGGTCAAGAATGACGAGACCACCGAGGTCAAGCACGACCGCACCGACAAGGTCGGCAACAATGAGACCGTGACGATCGAGAAGGATCAATCGACCACGATCAACGGCCAGGAGACGCGCAAGGTTGCGAAGGACCGCACGACGAACATCGACGGTACCGAGAAGCTGACCGTCGGCAAGGATCAGAAGATCAACGTGGGAGCGACGTTTGAACTGGTCGCGGCCGACGAGATTTCGCTCACCACCGGGCAGTCGAAACTCGTCATGAAAAAGGACGGGACCATCGAACTCAAGGGCATGACCATCACGGTCGAGGGCAGTCAGAGCGTCACCGTGAAGGGCAACGTGGGCGTCACCGTCCAGGTCAGCTCAACCTCGGTGAAACTCGACCCGGCCCAGCTCAAGCTCGCGGCCACGATGATCGGGATAAACGGCAGCGCGCAGACCCAGGTCCAGGGGGCCATCATCCAGGTGAGCGCCTCGGGAATGGCCCAGATCAGCGGCCCCATGATCATGATCGGCTAGCAGCCTGTCTGACTTAACGGTTTTGAGCCTATAGGATCGCTTCGGCCAAAAATATGGGCATTTTGCGCGCTGGTCATTGTTCGATTCCAGAACGCCGCGTAGAGCGGCCATGGAGCATCGGAGCGTGGCCTATGCATTGGTTGCGAGACAAGAAATTCATGATTTCACGTTGCGAAAAGCTCAGTCAGACAGGCTGCTAGGGCGGGGAAGCACAAGCGCATGTTGGAAGCATTGGATCCGGGTTCCACTTCACTGGCGAAGCCGTTCGTCGAGTCGTTGACCTTGACCGACGAGGCCCTGGAGCTTCTGGACGGCGCCGCAAACGTGCGCCGTTACCTCGATCGCCTGCTCGAGGCCGGTCTTGCGGCCGATGTACTGGTCATGATCGCACGGGCTCTGCCCGCGCAGTTGGCCGTTGCCTGGTGCTGCGAATGCGTCCGCGCCGGACTCGAGGGCTCGGGTGCCGCCAATGAGGCCGAGCGCGCCGCGGTTGCCCTGGCCGAGCAATGCCAGCAGGAGCCGAGCGACGAGCTGCGCCAACTATGCCTCGAATTCGCCGAGCGCGCGCAGCGGCGCACTGCAGGGGCTTGGCTGGTCACGGCGGCGGCCTGGGCGGATGGCCACTTGAGCCCTCCGGGTGCGGCGACCAAGGTCCCCGCCCCGCCGCAGGCCATCGCGGCCGCGGTCGTTGCCGCGCTCAAGCTGGCGGCGGCGCGTGCCGGCGCCGAGGAAGCGTCGCGCTTGAACACCTATGCGAAACGCGCGCTGGCCCTGTTCGGTCCGCGCGCGGCGAGCCGCTGATGCCCCCCGCGGCTCGTATCACCGATATGCACGTCTGTCCGATGGTCACACCGGGCTTACCGCCGATCCCGCATGTCGGCGGTCCCATCCTGCCGCCCGGCGTGCCCACGGTATTGATCGGCGGTCTGCCGGCTGCCGTGGTGGGCGGTCCATGCGTGTGTGTCGGTCCCCCTGATACAATCATTCTTGGCTCGATGACCGTGTTGATCGGCGGACTACCGGCTGCGCGGATGGGGGATATGACGGCGCACGGCGGCACGATCGTGCTGGGATGTCCGACCGTCATGATCGGCGGTTAGCAGCGCGAACGGCAGGACGTTTTGAACCACATTCGACATCAACCTGGAAACGAGCCGGCGCGAGGCAGGGCACCATGCCGCTGACGCTCGAGGTGGTCGGTGTTCACGCGGCGTCGATGGGTGCGGACGTGCGCCGCAAGCTGGGCGACACGGAGCTGAAAATCGGGCGGGATTCGGACAACGACTGGATCCTCCCGCAATCCTACGTCTCGCGCCACCAGGCCGTCGTCCGCTGCGTCAACGGCATGTACTTTCTCGAGCAGGTCGGCAGCTGCCCCATCATATTGAACGATGCGGTCCGTCCGCTCGAGCGCAACCGGATTGCGCGGCTCTCCGCGGGCGATCGGATCATGATCGACGATATCGAGATCCAGGTGCTGGAGAGCGATGCGATGTGGGCGAGCGCGCCGCCCAGCGTCGAGGTCCCCACGGCGTATCCGGCGATGACCCCCGCACCACCCGCCGATTTGCCGTTGTCCCGCGGGGGACCCATCGATCCGCTCGAACTGCTCGGGGTGCGACCGCCGGCCCAGCGGCAGGCCGCGCCGCGGGTGCCGGAATTTGACTCGATCCTCGACAATGCGATGCCGCCGCGTCCGGCGGCAGGTCCGGCGCAGTCCTCGCCGGCGCTGCCGGACAATTGGTTCGGGACCGGCTCCATCCCACGGACCGTGCCGGTCGCGCCCGCTGTACCCCCGAGCCGTGCCGCGCCGCCCGGCCGCGCCCCCGCCGCGGGCACGCTCGAGAATCTACTGCGGGGCGCGGGACTCGACCCGGGCCAGACACAGCTGTCGCCGGAGGTCGCGAGTCAGCTCGGCGAGGTGCTGCGAATCGTCGTCGAGGGCACCATGCAGGTGCTGCAGGCGCGAAACCAGATCCGCAAAGAGTTCCGCATGGCGTCGACCCAGGTTGCCCAGAAGAACAACAATCCGCTCAAGTTCTCCGCCGACGTCGCCGATGCGCTGCACAAGCTGCTGGTCCAGAGGAGTCCGGCCTATCTGGACACGGTCAATTCGTTCACGGATGCGTTCGATGACATCCGCGTGCATCAACTCGCGATGCTCTCCAGCTTGCGGGTGGCGTTCGAATACATGCTGCAGCAGTTCGATCCGGAAGTGCTGCAGGCACAATTCGCGCGCCAGGCCGGACGCGGCTCGGTCCTTGGAATCGGCGGCAAACCGAAGCTCTGGGAGGCGTACGTCGCGCGTTACGGGGAACTGGCGGCGGACCGGGATTTCGCGTTCCGACGGCTGTTCGGCGAGGAATTCGGCAAAGCCTACGAACAGAATCTCGAGCAGCAAAAGCATTTGCTCAAAGCCAGCAAGAATGTCAAATAAGCGGCGCATCGGCGGTGTTCTCGTGACGCTGGCCGCCCTGCTTTCAGGCTGCGCGCACGCGCCGCCCCCTCCGCCACCCCCGCCGCAGCCGCTGGATGTCGAGGTGCGCGTCGTCGTGGCGCCCGATGTCAATCCAAACCGCAGCGGCCGGGCCTCGCCGGTTTTCCTGCGTGTGTTTGCGCTGCGCGACCAAGCCAAGTTTCAGAACGCCGAGTTCGATGATGTGACGCTGCGCGCGGACGCGACGCTCGCCGCCACGCTGATTGGCCGGGAGGAGCGAATGGTGGAGCCGGGATCGACCATATCGCTCACTCTCAAGATCGATCCCGCGACGCGGCTTCTCGGCGTCGTTGCGGAGTACAGTGATCTCGCCAACAGCCGCTGGCGCGCAACCAGCCCGGCCCCTGCGGGAGGACTGTTGGCGATGTTCAAGGACCAGTCCCTCCTCATCCATGTGGACCGGCAGGCCGTCTCGGTGGTCGCGGTGCCGGTCGGCAAAGGTAAGTAATTCATGTCGGATCGTAGCAAGGTCATCTGGTCCGAGGGCCTGTTCCTTCGCCCGCAGCACTTCCAACAGCAGGAGCGGTATCTCGAGGCCTACGTCGAGGGCCGCGCCGGGTCGCTGCGCGCCGACGGCTGGGGCTTCGACGAGCTCGAACTCGACCGCGACGTGCTCACCATCGGCAAGCTGGCGGTCCGGCGGGCGCGGGGTGTCTTTCCCGACGGCACGCCGTTCTCGATCCCCGACCGTGACCCGCCGCCGGCACCGCTCGAAGTATCCCCGGAGATGCGCAATACCCGCGTCTATCTCGCGTTGCCGCTGCGGCGGGGCGGAGCGCTCGACAGCGACCGCCGCACCGGAGCCGAGGGAGGCCTGGCGCGGCAGACGGTACGCGAACTCGAGCTCAAGGACGCGACCCTCGAATCGGCGGCCACGGCGCTGGTCGAGGTCGGGGGCCTCCGAACCCGCTTGATCGCGTCGGGCACACCGACCGAGGACTTCGCCTGCATCCCATTCGCGCAGGTGCAGGAGTGCCGCGTCGACCGGCAGGTGCTGCTCGATGATCGGTTCATGCCGACGGTGCTGCGCATCACGGCTTGCCCGCCGCTCGCAACATTCTTGAAAGAGCTTTACGGACTGCTGCATCAGCGCGGCGATGCGCTCGCCAACGTGGTCACGGGGACCGACCGGGGCGGCGTCAGCGGCGTGCGGGAATTCCTGAGATTCCAGGCGATCAACCGGTATGAACCGCTGGTGCAGCACTTCACGCGGCTTGCAGTGCTGCATCCGGAGGACCTATACCGCTGGCTCATCGTGATCGCGGGCGACCTCGCCGGCCTTGGCAAGGAGGGTCGCCGCCCGATCGAATTCCCCGCGTACCAGCATGAGGACTTGCGCGCCACGTTCGAGCCCACCATCGCCGCGCTGCGCGGTTACCTCGACGACAAGCTCATCAGTGACGTGGTATCGATCCCGGTGGAATTGAAGCAGCCGAATGTGTATCTCGCGCGCATCAACGACACCTCGCTGATCGATGGGGCGGTGTTCATCCTGGCCGCGAAGGCGGCGCTGCCGCCCGAGGAGATCCGCCGCAGGATCCCGCAGATGGTGACGATCGCGCCGGCCGTGCGGCTGAAGGAGCTGGTCGAGGGCGTGGTGCCCGGCCTTAGGTTGTCGCCGCTCGCGCAGATTCCGCCACGCATTCCCTTCCTCGCCGGCTACGTGTACTTCGAGGTCGACCGCACCGGTACGTTGTGGAAGGACATGAAGGGATCGGGCGCGTTCGGGCTGTTCGTCGGCGAGGGACTGGCGAACCTCGCCTTTTCGATGTGGGCGATGCGGGGAGGCTGAGCCCTTGAGCAACGACAACGACGGCCACGTCCCGCGCAACAAGACGCTGCTCCGTCCGCAGCCGGGCGGGCGCGGGCCGGCCCGGCAAAATGCGCCGACGCCGGCGTTGGGCGTCATGCCGGCCGTTGCCCCGGCACCCGGCACGCCGACGGCGGCGGTCGAGGAGTTCATTACGCGCGGCGGCAATCCGTTGGTGGCGGCCGCGGGACCGATGCTCATTCTCGGCGCCACCGTCGGTTCGATGGTTTACCAGGCAGACGTGGAAGGTCTGCGCCGCAAGGCGGTCGAATCCGTGCAGGCCTTCGAGATGCAGGCGCGCGCCGCCGGCATCGACCCGAACGATGTCACCGTCGCACGCTACATCATTTGCACCTTTCTCGACTCGGCCATTTTCCAAACGCCGTGGGGCGGCCAGAACGTGTGGGGCTCGCGGTCGCTGCTTCTGACCTTTCACAACGAGGCCCACGGCGGTGAAAAGTTTTTCACCATACTCGAGCGGATGCGCCAGGATCCGGCACGTTATCTCAATCTCCTCGAGCTGCAGTACGTCTGCCTGGCGCTCGGCTTCCAGGGCAAGTACCGCCTGGAACCGAACTCGCGGGCGGTGGTGCAGATGCTGCAGGACGACCTGTATCGCCTGATCCGCACGCGGCGTCCCGGCATTGGCGCGGAACTGTCGTCGCATTGGCAGGGAGTCAAGGAGCCGAAGGCGCGGGCGTTCCGGCTGGTGCCCTGGTGGGTGATCGTGGCAAGCGCGGCCGCCATCCTGCTGTCCGTCCTGATCTTCCTGCGTTCGCGTCTCAGCGAGCAAGCCGCACCCGTGGTCGCGGCGCTCGCAGTGCGCGGCGTGGATACCGGCTACGAGGCGCCGCCGCCGCCAGTTCCCAGCAGGCTCAAGCAGCTGCTCGCCGAACAGGAGCAGGCGGGCGATCTCGGGGTCGAGGAGTTCGGCGCGCGCACGGTCGTGACGCTCAAGGTGCCGGAACTGTTCCAGAGCGGCAGTACGCAGGTGGCCGCCGGGCAAGGGCCGCTGCTCACCGCCATCGGACGCGCCCTCGAGGCGGTGCCGGGCCGGATACTCGTGGTCGGGCATACCGACGATCAGCCGCTGCGGTCATTTCGCTACGCCGACAATTTCGAGCTTTCACGCGAACGGGCGATCGCGGTCGCGCAGCTGCTCAAGCCCTCGCTCAGCAACTTCTCGCGAGTCGAGTGGACCGGGCTTGGCGCCACCCAGCCGCGTTACCTGCCGGCCTCGAGCCCCGAAAACCGGGCGCGCAACCGTCGCGTTGAAATAGTTCATACCGCCGAGTAGTTCGCATGGCCGCCCCCGTTAAATTTCTGACATTGCGCTGGTTGCTGACTCTCTTCGGCGTGATCCTGCTGTGCCTTCTCATCTGGTTCGCGGGTCCCTACCTCGCCTTTGCCGACGTCAAACCGTTCGCGAGCGCCGTCGGCCGGTTGATTGCCGTCCTCGTGGTATTCGTCATCTGGGCGCTGGTCGGACAGTGGCGGCTGTGGCGCGCCTCGCGCGCCACCAGCGAGCTGGCCGCGGCGGCGAGCGTGCCGGCGGCCGAGCAGAGGGCCGCAGGCGGCGCGGTGGGCGGCGCCGACGCGCAGCTTGCGGACCGCTTTCAGGAGGCGATCGCCGCGCTGCGCAAATCGAACAAGAACGCGAAAGGTCTTCTCGAACTTCCGTGGTACATGATTATCGGGCCGCCCGGATCGGGCAAGACCACGGCTCTCAGCAATTCCGGGCTCGAATTCCCGCTGGCCGACCGCTTTGGCAAGTCCGCGGTGCGCGGCGTCGGCGGCACTCGCAGCTGCGATTGGTGGTTCACGACCGAAGCGATTCTGCTCGATACCGCCGGCCGCTACACCACGCAGAGCTCCGACGAGCGCGCCGACAGCGCCGGCTGGAGCTCGTTCCTGGCGCTTCTCAAAAAGAATCGCCCGCGGCGGCCGATCAACGGCGTCTTGATCGCACTCAGCATTTCCGACATCGCCGCGTTCAGCGATCACGAGCGCGAACGGCATGCCGTTGCGATCCGGCGGCGACTCGAGGAACTGCATCGCCAGCTGGGCGTGCGGCTTCCGGTGTATGTGCTGTTGACGAAGGCCGATCTGATCGCCGGCTTCACCGAGTATTTCGACGATCTCGATCAGACGGATCGTTCGCAGGTATGGGGAGTGACGTTTCCGCTGCAGGAGTCCCGGTCAGGCCGGGCCCAGGACTCCTTGGCGGCCGAGTTCGACGACCTCGTGGCCCGTCTCGTGCTGCGTGTCCCGGACCGCCTGCAGGCGGAACGAGATCTGGGTCGCCGGCGGGCGATCTTCGCCTTCCCGCAGCAGGTCGCAAGTTTCAAGAGCGCAGTGACGGCGCTGGTGCGCGAGATTTTCGCCAGCTCGACGCTCGACGATCGCGCCTGGCTGCGCGGCGTCTACCTGACGAGCGGCACGCAGGAAGGCACTCCGATCGACCGAATGTTGGGAGCGCTCGCGAAGACCTTCGGACTCGGCATTCAGCCGGGCCGCGAAGCGCCGGTCCAGGGCAAGGCGTTTTTCATCGGCCGCCTGCTCAAGGACGTGGTGTTTGGCGAAGCGGGGCTCGCGGGCAGCGACCGCAAAGTGGAGTTGCGTGCGGCGGCCGCTTTCGCGGTCCTGTATCTCGTGATCGCCGGCGTGGTCCTGCTTCTCGTCGCCGGAATGGTGGTCAGCTACCGCGAGAATTCCGCGTACCTCTCCGAGCTTTCGAGCGCCGCGGAGCGGCTGGCGCTGGTGAAATCGGCCGGCGCCGGCGCGACGCTCGCCGACACGGTGCCGTCTCTCGATGCGATGCGGCTCATGGCCGACACAGCCGACAAGTATCGCGACGGCGTGCCGTTGCAGGTGCGCTTCGGGCTATACCAGGGCAAGTCCATGAGCGCGGCTGCCGAAGATGCCTACTTCCGCGAGATGAACCTGAGCTTAGGTCCGGCGGTGGCGCGTCATCTGGCCGGGCGCATCGCGGCCTCCGGCACCGCGCCGGACCTGCTGTACGAGTATTTGAAGGCGTATCTCATGCTGGCCGACCCGAAGCGGCTGGACGCGGCGCAGATGAAACTCATCACGCATGCGGAGTGGGCTCAGGCTTTCGCGCGGGACATGGAGACCGGAAATCGCGTCGCCGTGCACTTCGATACGCTCAGCGACCATCCGAAGCGCGTGCGGCCGGTACCGGCGAACGCCGATCTCGTCGCGCAGGCCCGCGTGTCGCTGCAGCAGGCCTCATTGCCGCTTCTCATGTATTCGCGGGTGCGGTTGTCGTACGCGGCGGACACCGAACGGGCGATCTCGCTCGACAAGGAGCTTGGCCTGGGCGCGCAGGCGGTCCTGATCCGCAAGAGCGGCAGCTCCCTCCAGAAGCCGCTGCCGGCGCTGTACACGCGGGCGGTGTTCGATGAGTTCAACACCACCGGCAAGCTGCAGCTGGTGAGCCAGTTTCTCGAGGACTCGTGGATACTCGGCGACAAGGCGCCGCCCGTCACCGAGTCGCCGCGGCTTGCCGCGGATGTCGTTCAGCTCTATGAACAAGATTACATCAAGGCCTGGGACGCGGTGCTCGCCGACGTCACCGTGCGGGCGCCGCGCGATACCACCGACGCGGCGCAGATTCTCGGCACGCTCGCGAGCCCGACCTCGCCGTTGAAGCGCCTGTTGGTGCTCACCGAGGCGAATACGAATCTGTTGAAGCCGCCGCCGGCCGTCGATTTGCAGGGAGCGGCCGTCGCCAAGGTCGGTCAGTTGACCGGTGGGCTCGACAAGGTATTCGGCGGCGCCACGGGGCCGAAGCCGGGCAGCGCCGTCACGCAGCACTTTGCCGCCCTCGACGCGCTGGTCATCGGGACACCGCCGCCGATCGATCGGCTGTTGGCGCTGATGGGGCAGGCGCAGCAGCAACTGCAGTCTGCGAGCGGCCTCGGCGGTCAGCCCGGGTCGCCCGCCGTGCTCGCCGCGATCCAGAAGGCGCTCGGCGACCTGCAGTCCGCGAGCGGCCAGATGCCGCCCGTCGTCGGCGGGCTCATCGGCGGCCTGAGCGGCAAATCGCAGACCGTTGCCATGGGCGTTGCGCATACCGATCTGACCAACCGCTACGAAACACAAGTGGTCAGCCAGTGCCGCGAACTCGTCGGCACGCGCTATCCTTTCACGCCATCGAGCGCCAACGACGTGACGCTCGAGGACTTTGCCAGGGTGTTCGGCATCGGCGGCCTGTTCGATGCCTTCTTCCAGGCGAACCTGGCGCCGCTGGTCGACACCTCGAAGTCCACCTGGCGCTGGCGCGAGGGCGCTGAATCGGTCGGTGGTTCCGATACATTGCTGGCGCAGTTTCAGTCGGCGGAGCGCATCCGTCAGGTGTTCTTCAAGCCCGGCGGGCAGACCCCCGAGGTGCACTTCAATGTCGCGCCGGACGATCTCGACCAGGACGTCGATCGCTTCCGTCTCGAGATCGACGGCCAGGCGTTCGAATATCGGCACGGTCCGCCGCGCGTGGTCAGCATGGCCTGGCCCGGCGGCCCGGTCGGGGCCGCGGTCGCGAGCTTCGAATTGCACGACGGCTCGCATCCGCAGCTCGCCTTCCAGGGGCCGTGGGCCTTGTTTCGCATGCTCGATCACGCCGCCTTCACACAGGCGCTGTCCGATACCCGCTTCCTGGTGACGTTCCGCCAGGATGGCAAGTCGGCACGGGTGGTGCTCGAGGCCGCTTCGATTCGCAATCCCCTGGCGCGCCACGAACTGGCGCGCTTTCACTGCGGGTAGGGCCGCGCGTGTCCGGCTTCTACGGCAAGCTGCCGAGCCACGGCGATTTTCTTCAACGCGGCGTCAGCGACGACTTCGTCAATCACTGGGACGCGTGGTTGCAGGACGGAATGGCGCGCTCGCGCAGCGAGCTCGGTGACGAAGCCTGGCTCGATGTGTTTCTGACGAGCCCGCTGTGGCGCTTCGCGCTGGCGAGCGGCGTGGTGGGCGGGCCGGTGTGGGCCGGAATCCTGCTTCCCAGCGTCGACCGGGTCGGTCGTTATTTTCCGCTGACCATAGTCGCCGAGCTGCCGCCGGGAGTATTGCCGTTCGAGCTGGCGGTCGCCGGCAACGGTTGGTTCGATTGGGCCGAAACGCTCGCGCGACGCACGCTCGAGGACGAACTCGTCGACCTCAATCGTCTCGAATCCGAGCTGCGCGAGAGTGACGCATTGCTGGCGGCGGTACACCCTCCCGAAATGCCGCTCGATCTCGAACCGCTGGCCGCCGCGGACGCGGCCACCTGTTGGCTCGCGCTGGGGCCGGACGGCGATATGGGACGGTTTTTCGCACGGGTTGCCGATGGTCTCGCCGCCCCTCGCGAGCCGCTCGGGTTGTGGTGGTCGGTGGGCTCCGATCGGGTTGCCCCGAGCGTGCTGCTGACCCGCGGTCTACCGCCGGCGAGCGAGTTTCGCAAGTTGCTGGGTGACGCGGCGCAGATCACAACCGCGTTTCCCGGCGATGCGGCGCACCCGCCCGCGTTGTTGGACGATGCGGCGCCGATCGCACCGGCGTTGTTGGACGATGCGGCGTCGATCACGCCCGTGCTGCCGGACGATACGGTGCCGATCCTGCCCGCGCTGCTGAGCGATGAGCTGTCGATCATACCCGCACTGCTGGACGATGCGATGGTGGACATGCCTGCGATAGTGCCGCCGCCGGCCGCGCACTGGCAGAGCGCCGCGATCAGCAGCATCGGCCGGGTGCGCGACGAGAATCAGGACGCCTTCGTCGAGCGGACCGATGAGGGATTATGGTTGGTTGCGGACGGGATGGGCGGACATCAGGGCGGCAAGCTGGCGAGCCAGTTGGTGGCGGAGCGCGTCCAGCATGTCGCGGTGACGGGCGATGTGACCGCAATCGCCCGGGACCTGACCACGGCCATCCTGGGAGCGAATGCCGAGCTGAGGAATCGCGGCGAGGAGCAACCCGGGTTCAACGGCGGAACGACGGTCGTGGCGTTGTGTGTTCGCGGCGAGCAGGGCATCGCGCTGTGGGCGGGCGACAGCCGTCTCTATCGCCTGCGACGCGGCGAGCTCGCACAGCTGACGCGCGATCACTCGGTGGCCGAGGAGGACGGAACCGCAGAATCGGGAACCGCATCGGACGACGGACATATGCTCACGCGGGCAGTGGGTGGGGCCGATCTGCTGGCGCTCGAAGAGCTGCGCCTCGACATACAACCGGGTGATCGGCTTCTTCTCTGCAGCGACGGACTGTACGGTGACCTCACGCCGGAGGAAATTGCCGCACGACTCGCGGCGCCGAACTGCGCGGCGGCCACGCAGAGCCTCGTGGCGCTGGCGCTGGAGCGGGGCGGCACGGACAACGCGACGGCGGTGGTGATCGCGGTCGATGGCATACAGCCAACTCAGTAGGCCGGTCGCGGCCAACGGCATCGTACACTCTCTCCTGCAAGATGACGCCGAGGAAAGCCCGCGAGCCAGATTTCAGCCGATCGTTCCAGGGCACGCTCAAGGAGATGGGCCACGACGCCGTCCTCGCGCAGTGCTTCATCCTGGACGATCATGTGGAGATTCTGCTGACCACACCGAATGCGGTGCTGGCGCGGCAGGCGCCCATCAAGCGTCAGGATCTGAACGAGAAGATCGCCGCGTATCGCAGGACGCTCAGCGGCCCGAGCCAGGATCCTCTGCCGCAGGCCAAGGCGCTGTATCAATTATTGGTCGGGCCGATCGCGGAGGACCTTCATCAGGCGGGCGCCAAGACGCTGATGCTATCGCTCGACGATACGCTGCGCTACCTGCCGTTCGCCGCCTTGCATGATGGCAAGGGATACTTGATCGAAAGCATGTCCGTCGTGATGGTGACCGAGGCCGTGCGCGACAAGCTCGCGAAGCTGCCCAATGCGAAGTGGTCGATCTGGGGCTTGGGAGTCACCCCGCGGCGGCGATGGCTACGCAGCGCTGCCCTATGTCGGCGCCGAACTCAACGGCATTACCGGTCAAAAAGGCATCCTCGCCGGCAAAGTCATGCTCGACAAGCAGTTCAACGAAGGCAGTTTGCGCGATGGGCTCGATCAGGGATATCCGATCATTCATATCGCCAGCCACTTCCAGTTCACGCCGGGAAGCATGGACGATTCCTTCCTGTTGCTGGGCGACGGCAGCCGCATGACGCTCGCGCAAATCAAGACGAAATTGAATTTCAACAGCGTGGAGTTGCTGACATTGTCCGCCTGCGAGACCGCGCTCGGCGACGAGAGCGTGGCTCACCATGGCGTCGAAGTCGAAGGGCTGGGCGCCATTGCTCAACAGGCGGGCGCCAAGGCGGTGCTCGCGACCCTGTGGCCGGTGGCGGACGGCAGCACGGCGCTCCTGATGCGTGCGATGTATCAGGCTCACAAAGACGATCACGCGGACAAGGCCGATGCGCTTAAGGAAGCGCAACTGGCCTTGTTGCGCGGTACGGTGCATTCGGATGGCGCAGGGAAGGCGGAACGCGGCCTGGCGCGAGTGGACAGCGCTCCGGTCGCGGCAAGCTTCGCGGCGGATGCGCGCGCTCCTTTCGCCCATCCGTTTTTCTGGGCGCCATTCATCCTCATGGGCAACTGGCAGTGAGCCTCGGGCTACGGCGGCGCCTCGCCCAGATCGCGGATTTCCACCCGGCGATTGGTCGGATCCTCGGGGCGATCCGGCGTCAGTAGATGCTCCGAGCCGTAGCCCACCGCGTCCAGGCGCTTGGCATCGATTCCCTTCGAGACCAGGTAGCCCTTCACCGCCTCGGCGCGCCGCTGCGACAGTTGCTTGTTGTATTGCGCGCTGCCCTTCGCGTCGGTGTGGCCGGCCACGACGAATCGGTCTTTGCCGAGACTGGCCGAGTTGAGCGCGATCTGCAGCTGGGTGAGCTGCGCCGAGGCCTGCGGCGTCAAGGTGCTGGAATTCGAGTCGAACGGCACATTCAAGTTCACCGATTGCTCGTGCTCCGCCGTCCCGCGCCGCGACAAGCCCCGCGATGGGAAGCTGCGGGTGGTCGCCGGGGGGTGCAACGCCTGCTCGATCTCCTGGCCTGACAGCACCGTGTTCGGCTGTGGCGCCGGTGGGTCTGCCGCCCGCGCAAGCAGTGGCGGACCGAGTGCCGCGAGCGTGGCGGCATAGGCGAGCGCTGTAACATAGGGGAGGAGGGCAATTCGAACGGGCATCATGGGATGGGCTCCAGTCCGATGGAACGTCGGGTTTGGTTGTATTCGTCTTTCGCCGCATCGTACTTGACCTGCGACGCCTGGGGCGCCGCACCCGGTGCGGCCGCCTGCAACTCGACCAAGGCATCGAAGTATTGCGCGCGCGCGTGTTGCAGCGCGCCCTCGGAATCCGTTGATTCCGGCTCGAGCTTCAAATCCCCGGTCTGCGCGGACTTCGACAACAGACCGGACGCCGCGTTGCCCACGGTCGAAGCGACCAGGTTGCCGTTCTTGCCGAGGATGTCGGCCAACGCCAGTTTCGCCTTCTGCTCGGACTCCGATTCGGTCACCGCCACTTCGATTTTGACCGGCATGAACTCCAGCGGCGTACGCGGCAGGTCTTGATACTCCGCCCTGCGCGCCTCGAGCTCCGCACCCTGCGACTGACTCTGGACCGCGAGACGGGTCCGCTCCTGCTTCAGTCCGTCGGCCACGTCGCCGGTCGCGGCGGCGATGCGCTGATCCAACGCGGCCAGCTGGCGTTGGTTGCGGATGAGCGCCCGATTGAGCGCCTCGATGGCGCCCATGACTTCCTGATGAGTGCTGGTTCTCGCCTCATAGATCCTGCGGGCCTCCGCCGACATCGGCGGCACCAGCAGCCACGGCGAGGCTTCGCTTTTTGAACCATCGCCGCGTATGCCCGCCGACACGGCGCCGATGTTGACCCAGGCGCTCGACAGCGTCTCCTGTTGATCGGTTGCGCCCGGATTCAAGATCTTCAAGGTGTAGAGCGTGGTGCGCGAGGCATGCTTGTCATCGGTGGTGAGCAGCGATTCGATGCGGTAGCCGGCATCCTTGAGGCGATACGCGGTTCCGTCCGCGGAGAATTCGAAGCGGGCTTCGTACACCGCTTTGGCCTTCCCGTCGACGCAGACATTGGCGCGCCTCAATTGATTCTCGATGGAATCGTCGGTTCTGGAGGTCTTCCAAGCATCTTGCGGCGCCGCTCTGGATTCGGGCGACAGCTCCTTCGGCAAGTACGCGGCCGTGCAGTCGGTGGCGGCGGGTTTGAAGGTGGCGGCAACGACGGTGAGGCACCCCAATCTCGCGTTGATGCGCACGGCCGGGGCCGGGACGAATTCCGCCCGATAGAGATTCATTTCCTTGGCGGCGGCATAGCGCGTGTCCTTGCGCACGGCGCCGGACTTCATGCGTTCCGCGGACGCCTGAATTTCGTGGTTGATGAAGAGTTCGGCCAGCTTGCCGATCACCAGTCCGAGCAGCGGCAGGAATTTAGCCGTCTGATCGTCTTTGGAAACGGGTAGAAAGAACGGTTCATCGGCGACGATGCAGGCATCGTTCGCGTAGGCGCGCACCTCGATCGTGTCGTGCGCCGCCTGAGCCGCCTGCGCGGCCTGCAGGTGCAGCAGAATCAGGCACAGCGCCGCCGCGAGCCGTCGGCGGAAGACCGCGGTCATTTGGCCGTTGCGCCGGGCTGCGGTCCGCCGGGCGTCAGCAATCCGTCGAGCCGTTTGAGCACCAGCGACCACTCTTGTTTCTCGGATGGATCGGTCAAGGTCGAGATGTTGTCGAGCACTCGCGCCCGCGCCAGATCGCCGAAACGCTTCAGCATCACGCCGGCCTCCAGCAAGTCATCGCCTTTGCAGGCATTGGCGTTGAACACCCACACCGCGAGCGGACCGGCCGCTTTCCGATCGCTCATGCCGCAGCGCTGCGGGGGCGGGTCGCCGCGCCACAGGAGTCGGAATATGTCAAAAATGGCGCCGGCATTGGCGGCAAAGTAGGTGTGCCCCAACGCGTCGGCCGGGACGGCTGACATGTCGATGGTGTCGAGGCCGGCCAGACGAACGATGACGTCGCCGGCGGTGCCGGCGCGCGGCGCGCCATGCAGGAACTGCGAGCTGCGCAGCGCGTAGTCATTGTTGGACGCATACAAGGTGATCCGGTCGGCCGCGCTGCGCAGCGGCTCGATCGCGTCCATGAAGTAGTCGCGGTCGACATCCGGGGCTGTGAACACGACCTGCCCGAAAATGTGCTGACGATTCTCGGGCGCCCGCTTGGCCAGGTAGGTCTGCAGAGCCTCGAGCAGCGCGCGATTGCCCATGCTGTGGGCCAGGATGTGGACGCGTGCGGCGCCGGATTGATTCACCACCGTCTCGAGGAATTCCGCCATTTTCCGGCCGCTGATCCCGACCGCCGCCTCGTCCACCGCATAGGCCGTGGCGCTGCCCTGGGACGGCCAGCTGTAGAGCAACGGCGTGCCGTCGAAGTCGAGATCGTACGTCAGCTGCGCGGCGCGCCGGGCGGCGTCTTCGAAGGTGTTGTTGAAGCCGTGCACGAAGATGAAGACGTCCTTGGAGGGCGATGCCTTGACCTGCAGCTGCAAGGCGGTGATGAAGGCGTCTTTCGCGAGCGGCGTAATTTTCTCCAGCAGCACATAGCGACGGCGCGCCTCGCTCGCGTCCAGCACGACCTCGGTCCAGCGCGGCTGCGTTTCGAGTTCGGCCTCCTTGTGCACCTGCGGAATCGTGACGTCCAGGTACCCGTACTGCAGGTCGCCGCGCGCCTTGCCGTAATACACCGCCGGTTTGACGTCCCCGCTGGGTGCACGGTTCGTGCCGTAAAACACCCGGACGGTGGCATAGCCCTGCTTTTGCTTGTAGCGGCGAGTCTTGGGCAGCGCGCGCTGACTGGCGGCGGCCTGCAGCAACTGCTTTTCGATGCGCGCCACGCCCTCGGTATCCCCGGCGGAGCGATAGATCTCGCGCAGCTTGCCGAGGGTGGCCAATACGTTCTCGTGATGTTCGCCGTAGGTCCCTCGCTCGATGTCGAGGATGCGCAACTCGAGCGCCGCGGCGTCCGTATAGCGCTTGGCCTTGAGAGCCAACTCCGCGAGCGCCGTCAGCGTGGGAACGAGGTCCGGGTTCCGAGGGCCCAGGGTGGATTCCTGCAAGGCGAGGGCGCGCCCGTAGTACCCGGTCGCGGCGTCGTCCCGGTTCACTTGCGCCGAATATTCGCCGAGATTCCGGAGCAGCTCAACGAGGGCGGGCTTGTCGCCGGCCTCTTCGGTCAGTTTGACCGCCGTGTCGCCGAATTTCAGCGCATCGGAAACCTTGTCGGCCGCCTTGGCGGTTTCGAAACTCTTGTAGGCCAGCAACAGATCGGTGGATTGCGCCCGGGCTGCAGCCGGCGCCAGCAGCACTATAGCCAGCGCCAGTTGCTGTAAGCAACGGCGCGCCGTGCCGACCCCCCCTTGGTGTGCATCCCTAAAGATACCGTGCGCTCCTTGATATTAACTTTACCGCAAGTCTTGAAAATGCGCCGACCCTTCTGGGTAGGTCGAGACTGTAGGTCCAGACTGCTCCGTGTACAATAAAATACAATCCTGCCCGTTAACGTCATGGAGGACCTCCAGTGAGTTATCGCGGACTGCTGCTCATCTTGGCGGCGTTGGCGGCGTGCCCGTGGATGCCCGGGGTTTGCGGCGCGCGCAACGTGGCGCTGCTCGTGGCAGTGGGGCAATTTCGCGATCCGGAAATGAAGGAGCACGAGCTGCTCGGTACCGCCGCGGACATCGATTCGATGCAGCAACTGTTGACCGGACGCTGGGGGTTCGCGGCGGGCGACATCGTCGCCCTGCGCAATCAGGAGGCAACGCATGAGCGGATTCTCGCGGAGATTTCTTCCCTCGAGAAGCGCAGTGCGCCGGGCGACAGGGTGCTCATCTATTTCAGCGGACATGGCACCAGCGCCAACGACCAAGACAGCAGCTTCGACCTGCCCTACGCGACCGGAGCCTGGGTGCCCTACGACATCGATGTGAATACGGTGGCCACCGCGCAGAGCACGCTCATCATCGGGCGCCGCGATCTGGTGCCGCGGCTCAAGAAGCTCGACCAGGGAGGGCGCTTGGTGGTGGTGATTTCGGACAGCTGCTATTCAGGACAGGTGGTGCGCTCGTTCGGTCAGCGCTTCAGTCATACGCGCTACCTGCCCATGGTGACCCGCGATCTTGGCGTGGCGCGCGCCCCCGCCCCCGTAACCGCGGCGCCGAGTGCGCGACCGCCGCCGCCGCCCTATCCCTATCAACATGTGGTGCTGCTCTCCGGGGCCAGCGACAGCGAGACGGGCGCCGATATTTCCACGCCCCAGTTGCTGCAGCTGGCGCCGACCCTGGACGGCAAATTTCACGGCGCCTTTACCGACGCAGTCCTGAGGTTGCTGGACGGCCAACTCTCGTTGAACGGCAAGCCGCTGGGCGGCGAGTTCAACTACGTGCAGGGACGCCAGGCCTTGAGCGATTTCCTCGAGCATCGCAACTTCGCGCAGCATCCCCAGTTGCTGCCCGCCTTGGCCGAAGATCCGCACGATGTCGGCTCGGGCGCCTTTTTGGGCGAGCTGATGGCGGCGCAGTCCGGCGGAGCGACGCCCGGCGGTTCGCCGCCGGGCGGATCACAGGCCGCCGGGCACGATGCGGCGCCACCGGCCGCAGCGGGGCGCGACACGATGGTGCACGTGCGGTTGGAGTCGGTGTCGCCCGCATTGCGCACGCGAATCGCCGCCCTCGGCGGCGTCACCATCGTCGACAAGGACGGCGATCTTACGTTGAGCCAGAGCGGTACGCAGGCGCAATTGAAGGGTCCGGCTGGCGATCCCATCGTGAGCACGGCGGCGAGCGATCCCAACCTATTGAAACGCATCGCCGCGCAAGCCTGGCTCAACCGCGCTATCCCTTCGGGCAACGACAGTCTCGGTTTGCGCGCGGAAACCGATCCGGGGAGCCGCGGCAACACCTATGTGCAGTGCGAATCGTTCGTTTTCGAAGTCAAGCTGCAGAGGCCGGCATACGTGATGCTGCTCGATCTCGACAGCCAGGGCGATCTGACAGTGCTGTATCCAACGAGTGCCTCAGAGCGGCAGATCGTCCCGAGC
>Ga0137409_10000875_pt1 | contig 33062 bp, 30 predicted proteins | sample CZODoug1_16funga_FD_122059 | JGI IMG/M metagenome (GOLD analysis project Ga0137409, IMG submission 122059) | Vadose zone soil fungal communities from Angelo Coast Range Reserve, California, USA - CZODoug1_16fungal (Hybrid Assembly) | ecosystem: Environmental > Terrestrial > Soil > Vadose zone... | reverse complement strand
ACCGGCGCGTCGGCAAGCGGATCAATGGCGCGCTGGTGCAGGGCTTCCTCTATCAAGACGCTCTACGCCCTATCGCCGAACTGGACACGGCAGGCAACGTGGTCAGCCGCTTCGTTTACGCCGGACCGGCCAACGTGCCCGCGTATCTGGTCAAGAACGGCGCCGCCTACCGGATCATCACCGACCAGCTGGGGAGCCCGCGCCTGGTGATCGATGCGGCGACCGGCAGTGTCGCCCAGCAGCTGGACTACGACGTCTTTGGGAATGTTTTTCTCGACACCAACCCCGGATTCCAACCGTTCGGCTTCGGGGGTGGGCTGTATGATCCGCTGACCGGGCTGGTGCACTTCGGCGCCCGCGAGTATGACCCAGAGACGGGCCGGTGGACCAGCAAGGATGGATTCGATGCCGGGCCGAACCTCTACAACTACGCTGACAATAATCCAGTCAACCTCATCGATCCCCTGGGTAACAAGGCAGTGGACCCGCATGAGGCAACTGCTGCAGGTGCTACCGACGCTCGTGCCTTCGCGGCTGCACAGGACGCTGCAGTGGCATATCGGGCAGAGCAGCTGCGAACCATGTGGGTTATATCGGACCAAAATCGCAACTTTTTTTCGACGCCTGAAGCAGCAAATTACAACGGCTCAATTTTTCCGAGTAGTAGAAGTATGATGGCGGGAATCGGAACCAATCAGGTGTCAGGCGAGGTCGGTGGCGACTTCACGGCGAGTTTGGTGAGGCCCGTCCCAAAGGCGGGGCCTATGTGCAGACTCGGGGGGCCCCTAGCTGCCGCCGCCTATTGGCTTCCACGTGGGGTCGCCTGGCTTGAAGGCGATTATTCTGACGACGAATTCAAAACGGACCTGGCGTTCCTTGCGCTTCCCGTTACTGGGCTGCCCGCGGCGGCCGTAGCATGGTTAGCGAGCACGGACGACCCGGCGGGTGGGTTCAAGGATTTCGCTGTGAGAAACGTCGAGAGTGCAGCGGGGACCGATCTGAGTTGGACCGGTGTGGGGGTCAAGGTGCTGGCGGGCCCTCTGGCGACTCCTATAAACTTCCTGCGATCGATCTGGTGATTTCCGGATCGTTGAAGGTCGCATTTGTTCGAAGATGGACGCGCGCCCTTTGTCGAGAAGATCAAAGAAACTCTGCCGCGGATTACGCAGATTTCACGGATTCAATTCAATCCGCGCAATCCGCGGCTAAGTTCCGTCAATGCCCGGCGGGTTCGGACCCGCCAACCGGTCCGTGACGCAAAGGGACGTCCTTGATCAGAAGATTCAATGTCAATAGCCCGACCATGAGGCCAGCGCTGATGAGAAAGATCGATTGGATTCCCCCCAGCAGAGCGGGGCCCACGCTCGCGTAAAGCGAGTTGAGCACGTGAGGTCCGTCGTCGAAACGTCGGAATGTGACTTCGAGCTGGGGGCGCATCTGGGCCAGCAGCAGGGGATTGGAAAACGCCGTCACCGCCTCCTGCGGAATGCCACGCGGAACGACATTCGCGAAATCGTGATGGTAATGCGTGAGCAGCAGGCTGCCGAAGACCGCCACACCCACCGTGCTTCCGATCGACCGGAAGAATGTTGAGGAAGCCGTCGCTACTCCCATGTGCCGGTGCGGCGCCGCGTTCTGGACCGCGACAGTATAGCCCGGCAGCATGAGGCCCATTCCGAATCCGGCGGTGACCATCGCCAGCAGAACCTCGGAAGCCTGTGTCGCGGCGTTCATTCGCGCGAACAGAATAGTCCCGATCGTCATGATCACCGATCCCATAATCAGCGGAGTCTTGTAGCTTCGCAACCGCAGCGTCGCCTGCCCGCAAACAAAAGTTCCGACGACGATACCGAGCATCATCGGGGTCAGCAGATTCCCGGACTTCGTCGCGCTCACGCCAAGCACGCCCTGCATGAACAGCGGCAGGTAGATAATCATTCCAAACATCGCGATGCCGACTATGAATACGCCGATCGAACACAAGGTGATGGTAGGTTCACTGAACAGGGATAACGGAATCATCGGCTCAACAGCCCTTGTTTCCGCATACAGGAATGCGCCCAACATCGCCGCCGCGAACGCGAGCAGAAATTCGACGCGGGCGGAAGACCAGCCATAATCGGTCACCCAGGTCAGCGCCAGCAGTAAAGGCACAACACAGAGAACCAATGTCGCCACGCCGGCATAGTCGATGTGCCGTTTTACGTCTTTCGGACGCCAGAATGGGAAGTAAAGATACAGCGCGATGATGGCAATCACTCCGACGGGCAAATTGACGTAGAACGTGGCTCGCCATGAGATCTGATCGGTGAGCCATCCGCCGAGCGTCGGTCCGAAGACAGAAGCCAATCCCCACGTTCCCGAAAACACGCCCTGATACTTTCCGCGTTCGGCCGGCGAGAAGATGTCGCCGATGATGGTAAACGTCAAGCCCATCATCATTCCGCCGCAGATGCCTTGCATCGCGCGAAACACAATGAGCTGGTTCATGCCATCGATCCCGAGCCAGCTGAATTTGCCGGCCGCTCCGCACAGTGCGGAAGTCACAACGAAACCTGCGGAGCCGGCAAGCAGAAACCATTTTCTTCCGTAAATGTCGGATAGCTTCGCGAATATCGGCACCGAGATGGTGGAACATAGCAAATATGCGGTCGAGACCCACGGGTAACGGTCGAATCCCGAAAGCGACGCGATAATTCTTGGTTCGGCCGTGCCGACGATCGTCTGGTCGAGCGCTGCGAGCAGCATCGACAACATCAAACCGCCCAGGGTCCCGATGGTTTGAGGGCCCGTCAGCTGAATCAGTCCGGAGGTGCGCCAAACCTCAGGCGCTCGCTCGGCATTAACGGTGGCAAAATCTTCCGACATGCGGGCGTGTTTCCCTACCCTTTCTCGAACCGAACAGCGGCGATAGCCACGGGCGTCAGCCCGTGGAAGAGAAAGAAAGTATACTCGTCTTTCGCGACGTCCCGCCTTCCTGTCTCACCGCTGAAAACGGAATTTTTCGGCGCGTTACCCACCTTCTTCCCTGAAATGTTTCGCCCCGTCCTGCCAGTCCCTTTTGGAGGATAACGAAGTCATGGTAAGCAGACGAGCAACGAGTTCGGTAATGACGATTGTGGGGTTGTTCCTGGCGGTAAGCATCGGCTTCACGAGCACAAGCCTGGCGCAATCAGGTACCGGAGTTTTCATCAATCAGCGTGAGATCAACATGCAACAAGTAGGTGCGTTAAGGGTGGTATATGGCATGGCCCCACCGCCGGGCCAGTATTGGTATGACTCGCGCAGCGGTCTTTATGGATATTGGGGCTACGAGGCTGCCGGCTACATCCGTCCGGGCCACAACTTCGGTCCGGTATCCCCGCGCATCACGAGGGAACACCGGCATCTACTTGAATGGGCGCGAAATTAATATCACTGAGGCCCTTTTCTTCAAGCGGCTCTTTGGCGTTGTGTATCAGGGTCATTTCTGGCTCGATGGATTTACCGGCAACCTCGGCTTCGAAGGTTCTCCCGTACCCATCGCGAATGTCGTCGCCGCCATGCAGCGCAGCCAACGATACGGTGCCGGAGGCGAATACCACTGGCGCGACGGCAGCGGCGCCGTCGTCTCCAGCGAAGGCAATTGCACCTTCGCGGCGATCCCCGGAGCCCCTGTGTATTCCACTCCAGGGTGTGATTAACCAGTCACAAAGACACGAAGAGGAGCGCAATCAACAATTCTTGAAGCGGCCCCTCTTCGTTCTTGCCGGATGCGTGACCCCCGCTTCAGAAGGTCAGCCGCAACTGCAGTTGGACTACGCGAGCAGAGCGCGTCGCGACGACGCGACCAAAGTCGACCCCGCTCATGTTGGTTGAAACAGTCGAGTACTGTGTGTGATTGAGGACGTTCTGCATGTCCGCTTTCAATTCGAGATCTTTCTTTTCGGCCAGGGCGAAGCTCTTTCCAAGAGAGAGGTCTACGTTCCAATAGCCGGGGCCCCGTACCGGGGACAAATTGCTGGTGCCGCGCCGGACGGTTCGGTTGGAAGCGCGACTGACCTCCACCAATTGGAAAGCGGACTGATTCAAAAACTGCAGATTGCCGAAGCTGCAGCAGTTCTTGTTTACGGCTCCGTTGATGTCTAAAAGGTCCGGCCGCCCGCCCGTCTGAGTAATCCCGAATCGATCACCGATGGCCGGACCGGTCGATGCTCTCCAGATTCCCGAAATTTGCCACCCACCGAGCACGTACCGGCCCACCGTTGAGTTGGCGAACGGTGTAGGCGTTGAATACACCCAGTCAAAAGCGACGTAATGTGCGACGTCGCCTGTCGACAGGCCGCGCTCGATCTTTACCTGGTCGAAGTCTTCGACGCTGGTACGCGTGTCACCGATGGATCCCGTAGAGATATCGCCGCCGGTGTACGACAGGGCCTTGCCCCAGGTGTGGTGGAGGTTGAACAAAAGTCGACGGCTCAGGCGTTGCCTCAAAGTGGATTGCCAGGAGTTGTAATTCGTTTGTTGGGAATTGTCCCTGTAGGTGCCAGTGATGTCATTGGGGTTGGGACGAAGTCCTGTAATACGGTCGATGTTATTGAACGGCCGGACCAGGTCGAACTTGACGCCGCGCGTTCCAACAAATCCGGTTTCCAGGACCATCGTACTCGTCAAAGCGCGCTGGATTCCCAGCGTGTAATTCATCGCATAAGGAGGCCTCAGATTGGGATTGAGACGGGCTGTAATCTGCGGCTTCTTGTTGGGGTTCTGGGCAATAATGACCGCAGTTACGTCCTCCCCATAGGCAGGATACTTCAAGCCGGCGGCAGCCGCTTCCGCTCTGGTGAACGCGCCTCTGCTCTGGTACGGAGGCGGTGCGGCGCCACCCAGGGCATCGTATGACTGGAAATTTACACCGAAGCCGCCGCGTACGACGAAGTTGCCCCGGCTGTCAGCCGTGTACGCGAACCCAAAACGCGGTGCGATGCTCAGATTGTCCCTGTTGTAAGGACTGTTCGGATCGCGCTGGGAGCCCCACAGGAAATTGTTGGAGTCGAGCAGTCCATCCAGGTTGTAAACGGCCATGGGAAGTTTCCCAACGAGATTTTTCAGTATCTCCGGCTTCATGTTGTACGACTTCAGAGCCCGGCCGAAATCTCCTTTCCAACCCGTGGCGACGTAGGGGCCGTAGCTGTCATAGCGGACTCCCAGGTTCAGGACCAGTTTCGGGTGCACGCGCCAGTCGTCCTGCGCGAAGAACCCGAAGTTGATCATGCGCCATGTGAACGGATATTCCTTGGACTCGGCGCTGACGGCGGCCGGCTCGTTCCGCTGGACATCCTGAATGGTCTGGAACGTTACCAGCGTGGCTGTCGTATCCGGTCTTCCTCCCCTCGGCATACTGTAGATGCCGCCGAACTTGAAGCCGTGCCTTCCGCGGAACATCGAGAACTGCTGCTCCAACGAGAAGCTTGGTATTGGTCCCTGCAAACGATTCTCTCGATTAAAGGTCGACATACCGGAAAACGCGATGACCGGAAGCCGGCGCTGGCCCGGAAATGATTCGGGCTTGTTGGGATCGGTAGTCTTCCAGATCTTGTCGATTCGCTCGAAAAAGTTCTGGTTGTATCCAAAGCGTGTGGACGAGGTCCACGCGGCCCGGCCGATGACATAGTTCAGGCTCAGACGCCGCGTAAAGCTGGTGGTGTATTGGGGGTTCAATGGCTGCTGCGAGGTTTGCTCAGCGTAAGGATGTCCTCCGTAGAACGTCGCCGACAGGTTGCCGCCGGCTATCAAATAGTCCACTTTCGCATCCACATGATCGTCATTCGCCACTTTAGGTGCAGCGCCGAACCAAACACCCAGGAGAGCGTCCGGAGCGGTCGGCTGATTGGGAAGGGGTACATGGTCCAAAAACAGCTTCGTCTCCGGGAAGGGCAGCGACGTGAGGAGGATGTCGCGAAAACGCTGGGTCGGAACGGTTGGCGGGGGATTCATAGCTATCGCAGTGCGCTGGCGATAACCCTCGTACGCGGCAAAGAAGAAGATTTTATCTTTCTTGATTGCTCCTCCCAGTGAACCGCCGAACTGATTCCATACTGAGTTCTGTTCGCGAGTAAGGAACGGTTGACGGGCCGAGAGCACGGAGCCCTCATAACGATGGAACAGGCTGCCGTGTAATTGGTTCGTGCCTGATTTCGTGATCAGGCTCAAATTGCCGGCCATCGCGCCACCGTATTCCGCAGACATCACACCCTTGACGAACTGCACTTCGGCCACCGATTCGGAGCTCATGATTTCGATCTTGTTGTAGCCTCCGTAGCCGGATATCTCGACCGGGCCGGCGTTGCCGTTCGCATCTGTTCCATTGGCCGTGACGCTCATCGAACTGCCGCCCAGGCCATTCAGCCGGAAACGAGTTCCGGACATGCCGTTGTTCGAGGCCTCGCCCCGGGTCAGCCCTGACCCGACGTCGAGAATGTTCGTGATATTGCGGTTGATCATGGGCAGATTTCTCACCTCGAGCGTCTCGAGGCTGATCCGCTGCTCGGGGGAGAGCGTATTGACCATCGGCGCTTCACCGGTTACGGTCACGTTGTCGGTGATGGATCCGACCTCCAGGGCGTATGTTCGCCTCACATTCTGTGCGGCGCCCAGTGGAATTGCGCGGCTTTCGTAACTCCTGAACCCGGCCAGGCCGATCTTGAGCGTATACATACCGACGGGAACGAAGTCGAACCGGAATTCTCCGGTCTCGCCGGTCAATTGCTGCAACACGGCAGCAGTGCCTTCGTTGATCAATTGTATTTCTGCTCCAGGTAGGACGGCGCCGGAAGCATCTGTGACGGCTCCGGAGAAAGTCGCATCTGTTCGCTGGCCAAAACTCATAGCGGCCATCGCCAGGAAAGTCAGGGTCATAAGCAGCAACTTCTGAATGTTCAAACGCATGTCATTCCCCCTTGTTTACGTCACCCTTCTTGAAGTCGATCTGATCATCGACGAAATTCTTGTGAGCAATTGGGCTTCATGCGCTTTTTCAACGCGCTCCTGATCCACTGCCAGCGCGGGCTCCGGGTTCTGTTTCTGTGTAACCTGCGGAAGGACCCGTGAGCGTAAGGCAAGCAAACGCCATAATGAGAACGACTGGCTTGAAAAGCCGCATCGGGTCTCCCTTCGGTTGTATTGAACGTTGGGCTTTGTTTGGCGAGTATTTAAGCGCGGCGGGTCACTGCGTAACAAGAAAAATCGGTCGGATGGCATGATTCTCTGGGTGATAGGAATCAAGACACAAGGGAAAAAGGCGGTTCATATATTGGTTTCATGCTGGAATCCAGTTTCGGCTAAAATGCCTGCCGCATAGATCAGAATCCCTCGGAGAACCCATGCATAGACCACTCACCGGAGTTCTGTTTTTCGCGACGACACTCATTCTGATATCGAGCGGCGGACTACCTTCAGAGACCCTGAAGGCAGCGCGAGCACAGGCCGGAAGAAGCGCCGACAAGACCGTGTGGGATGGCGTGTACGCGGAGAGTCAGGCACTGCAGGGCAAAAATAACTTCGCGGCCAATTGCAGTGAGTGCCATGGCGATGAGCTGACCGGCATAGAAGGTCCGGCGCTCAAAGGCGACTCGTTCATGAGTCATTGGGGAGGCGAGAGTCTGAATGCCCTGTTCACCCGCATGAAGACGATGCCCCCTGGCAGTGAAAAGCTCACTGAAGAGGTTTACCTGACTATCCTGGCGCACATACTCGATGCAAACGCATTTCCCGCCGGCACTGAGGAACTGAAAGCGAATATGCTCGACGGTATTCGCATCACAGCGAAAGACGGGTCTGGTGTGCCGAACTTTGCGCTCGTACAAGTCGTCGGATGCCTGGCGCAGGCGGCCGATAATACGTGGATATTGACCAATGCGCAGGATCCGATCAGATCTCGAAATCCAGACAAGCCGACCGCAGACGAGTTAAAGGTGGTCGCGGCCACGCCTCTCGGCATGCAAACGCTCCGGTTGTTGTCTCCTGAATCCTTCACTTCCGGTTTCCGAATTGATTCCTATAAAGGCCACAAGATGGAGGCCAAGGGCTTGCTGATAAGGACTCCCAACGACGTGCGCCTCAACGTCACCTGGCTGGAAACAATTGCATCGAGCTGTCCCTAGCGGCAACAACTGTAGCGGCGGTCTATGACCGCCGGTTTTTTCTGGAATCGACGAAATACCGGCGGTCATAGACCGCCGCTACAAGGAAAATAGTGTGCGAAACAACTTGTCTATTTTCAGGAACCACCATAGGCTATGGCGCAACAACGTCAAAACCTTATCAATGAAGAACATCTGATGTCAGAAGGTTCGGAGGGCTGATGCTTAGCCGTTGCCTTTGTTGGTTTGTCACTGGGCTCACTGTCATGTCAGTGTCCACCAGCTATTACGCAGGTGTCGGCCCGCTTCAGCAATCGACCGGTGCGCCTGCATCGGTATCAGATCATCGCGCCATCCTTAATCAATATTGTGTCGGCTGTCACAATGACAAGCTGAAAACGGCAGGACTTGCGCTGACCGCAACGGACGTCGAGGACGTGAGCAAAAACGTCGAAGTGTGGGAGAAAGTAGTGCGGAAGCTTCGCGCCCGCGCCATGCCCCCAAGCGGACGGCCTCGCCCTGATGAGGGGACTTACAAGGCGTTTGTCTCGTACCTGGAAACGTCGCTCGACCGCGAGATCGCGGCCAGACCCAATCCAGGCCGAATCGATACGGCCCGCCGGCTCAATCGAACCGAATACCAGAATGCCATTCGCGATCTCCTTGCGCTCGAGGTCGACGTCACTTCACTTTTGCCGAGCGACGATTCGAGCCACGGCTTCGACAATATTACAGTAGGAGAGTTATCTCCGACGCTGATGGAGCGATACCTCTCGGCTGCCCAGAAGATCAGCCGCCTGGCCGTCGGCACTCCCGTTCGGTCTCCCGGGAGCACGACTATCCTGCTTCCGGCAGACCTGACGCAAGAGGATAACCTCAGCGGCTTGCCGGTTGGCACGCGCGGTGGAACCGTAGTGCAGCAGACGTTCCCGATGGATGGCGAGTACGAGGTTCAGATTCGTCTGTCACGAGATCGCAACGAGCGGATTGAAGGCCTCACCGAACCGCACCAGATGGAGTTCACGCTGGACGGTGAACGCGTCCAGCTGTTTCGCGTAGAGCCCGCGCGAGGTGGACAGGACTACAACAAGCCGGAAGAGGCTCAGGGAGCTTTCACTGTCCGCCTTTCAGCGAAAGCGGGTCCGCACGCGATCGGCGTCGGATTTCTCAAGAGATCCTCTACGTTGCTTGAAACCGAGCGTCAGCCATACCAGGCCCACTTCAATGCGGACCGGCATCCCCGAACTCAGCCTTCGGTATATTCGCTGGCCATCACCGGACCATTCAATGCCAGCGGGCCGGGAGACACGCCCAGCCGCCGCCGCATCTTCGTGTGTCGTCCGTCGAAAACTTCGGACGAAGCAACCTGTGCCAGGACTATTATCTCGACGTTCGCCCGGCGCGCCTATCGCCGGCCCGTCACCGATGCGGATCTTCAAGCTCCGCTCGGTTTTTATAGAGACCGTCGAGCGGAAGATGGATTCGAGGCCGGTATCGAAACGGCGCTCCGCTCGATTCTCGTGGCGCCGGAGTTTTTGTTCCGGATTGAAGCGGAGCCCACGAACGTCGCTCCGAATACGGCGTATCGCATCAGCGACCTGGAATTGGCTTCTCGTCTGTCATTCTTCCTTTGGAGCAGCATCCCCGACGATGAACTGCGCGACCTGGCCACGCGCGGAAGGCTCAAGGAGCCGGCCGTGCTCGATCAACAGGTACGGAGGATGCTGGCAGACACTCGGTCGAGCATGTTGGTGAGCAACTTCGCCGGACAGTGGCTGCACCTGCGCAATCTGGCATCGTTCAATCCGGATCCGCGCACCTTTCCGGACTTCGATGACAACCTGCGGCAAGCCTTGCGACGCGAGACAGAACTCTTTATTCAGAGCATCGTGGACGAAGATCGCAGCGTGCTCGACCTGTTGAGGGCCGATTACACGTTCGTCAACGAACGCCTCGCCAGGCATTACGGTATTCCGAATGTGTACGGCAACCGTTTCAGACGCATCACGTTCGGCAGTGACAGCCCACGCGGCGGGCTGCTCGGCCAGGGAAGCATTCTCGCGGTGACTTCCTACGCCACCCGGACCTCGCCGGTACTTCGAGGCAAATGGATCCTCGATAATATTCTCGGCGCGCCACCACCACCGCCACCGCCGAACGTGCCACCCTTAAAGACCGACAACCCGGATGGAAAAATTCTGACGATGCGGGAGCGCATGGCGGCACACCGTGCCAACCCCGTCTGTGCGAGCTGCCATCAGATCATGGATCCGGTCGGTTTCTCGCTCGAGAATTACGATGCCGTCGGCCGCTGGCGGACCGATGAGACAGGCGCGCCCATCGATGCTTCAGGCAATCTTCCCGATGGCGTCAAGTTTGAGGGCGCGTCAGGACTCCGGCGGGCATTGATGAGCCGTCCGGAGCTGTTTGTTACCACGATGACTGAAAAGCTTCTCACCTACGGCCTGGGCCGTGGACTCGAGTACTACGATGCTGCTGCGGTGCGCAAGATTGTCCGGGATGCCGACAGCAAAGACGATCGCTTCTCGTCGCTCATCCTTGGCATCGTCAACAGCACACCCTTTCAAATGAGGAGGTCGCAATGATCATCACAAAGAAAGCTCTGCCCCGACGAACGTTCCTGCGCGGCATGGGAGCTACAGTGGCGCTGCCTTTCCTGGAGTCGATGGTGCCCGCTCTGTCGGCCATGACCCCCGCAGCGAGTGCCGTACGGCGTTTGGGATTTATCTATATCCCGATGGGTTCGAATATTGCGTACTGGACGCCGCGAAACGAAGGAAGCATCACCGAACTTTCGCCGACATTGAGCACGCTCACGCCATTTCTGGATCAAGTGACCGTTCTCAGTAATTTCGAGCTCAGGAAAGCCTACCTCAATGGCAGCCATGCGACCTCGAATAGCACCTTCCTGAGTGCCGCCATGGCAAAGCAGACCGAGGGCTCCGATTACGAACTGGCAACGACGGTCGACCAGATCGCCGCGAAGCAGATCGGCAAGGATACGGCACTGCCGTCACTCGAGCTCGGTACGGAGTTGCTCTCCGTCGTGGGTAGCTGCGATAACGGACTTGCCTGCGTTTACATGAACAGCCTGGCATGGTCCTCGCCGACGACTCCGCTTCCTACCGAGGCTGACCCGCGCGTGGTTTTCGAACGCCTGTTCGGCGATGGGGGCACGCCCGCGGACCGCCGCGCTGAACTGCGGACGAACGGCAGCATTCTGGACTGGGTGACAGAGGATATGGCTCGCCTGCAGCGGAAGCTGGGCGCGAGTGACCGCCGGCGATTCAACCAATATCTCGATACCATTCGTGAAGTCGAGCGCCGCATCCAGAAGGCCGAGAAGCAAAACGCCGACCCCACGGCGCCGGCGCTCGACCGTCCGGTTTCCGTCCCGGCAGAGTGGGAAGAGCACGTCAAATTGATGTTCGATCTGCAGGCCCTTGCTCTGCAGTCCGATATCACTCGCGTCATTACGTTCCAATTGGCCCGAGAGGTGAGCACGCGAACGTATCCCCAGATCGGCGTACCGGAACCGCACCACCCCGTGTCGCACCACGCGGACAATCCGGAAAAGCTGGCCAAGCTCGCCAAGATCAATGCGTACCACATGTCGCTCTTCGCGTATTTTGTGGAGAAGCTCAAGTCCACTCCGGATGGCGACGGCTCTTTGCTCGACCATACGCTGTACCTCCTCGGCAGCGGCATGGGCAATCCCAACATGCACGACCACTCGAATCTGCCCATCGTCCTGGTGGGAGGCGGCGCTCGCAGCACCAAGGCTGCACTCCACATCAAAACCAAGGAACCGACGCCGTTGGCGAATGTCCATCTAACCCTGCTCGAAAAGGTTGGAGTCAATCTCGAGAGTTTCGGCGACAGCACTGGTAAGGTCACCGAGCTTCTGTAGTTGGAAATTCGAAGGAGGCCAATCATGCGTCTGAAACTCCTGTGCGGCTGGTCGATGTTGTTCCTGCTATGGGCTGCGAACCTCAGCGCTGCCGGTGCCGGATCACCGCTCGTGGACGCGGCGAGGAAGTCGGATACGGCGACGGTGCGCGCGCTGTTGAAGAAAGGCGTCGACGTTAATATCCGCGACATCGACGGGACGACGGCACTCTATTGGGCGGCGTACGAGAACAATTCGGAAACCGCCGAACTGCTGATTCGCGCCGGCGCTGATGTGAAGGCTGCGAACCGCTACGGCGTCGCGCCGCTCTACCTGGCATGCGTCAACGGAAACGCTGGTCTCATCGAGATGTTATTGAAAGCCGGAGCTGATCCCAACAGTGCGGGCGCCGACGGCGAAACGATGTTGATGACCGCGTCGCGCACAGGCAAACAGGAAGCCGTGATGGCGCTGCTGGCCCATGGCGCAAATGCAAACGCGAAGGAGAGCCGGCGCGGACAGACAGCGCTGATGTGGGCGGCAGCGGAAGGTCACGCGGAAGTCGTGAAGGCGCTCGTCGAGCACGGGGCAGACATTCATGCACGTGCGAACGGCGGGTTTACACCGTTGTTGTTCGCTGTCCGTGAAGGCCAGATCGGAGCGGTTCGCGCGCTGCTTGCTGCCGGGGCAGACGTCAATCAGACCCTGCCGAGTGCAGCGAACCGCCGGCGAGCTGCCGGTGGCGCCGTACCCGACTCTGCAGAGCCTGCGGCCGGGCCCAGTGCCCTGGTCGTGGCGGTTGGGAACGCCCATTACGAGCTCGCCTCCGTTCTCCTCGATGCGGGCGCCAATCCGAACGCCGCCGCTCAGGGGTGGACCGCTTTGCATCAATTGACCTGGGTTCGCAAACCCGGAGAAGGCACCAACGATCCCGCTCCTCAGGGATCCGGCAAGATGGACAGTATCGAAATCACGAAAAGGCTTGTGGCGCACGGAGCGAACGTCAATGCGCGAATGACGAAGCGGGGAAATGCTGGTGTGACTGACCTGAACATGATCGGCGCTACGCCCTTTTTGATGGCCGCGCGAGCCGGGGATGCCGAGTTCATGCGGCTGCTGGCTCAACTGGGCGCGGATCCTCTGCTGCCGAACGCGGACAACACTCCGCCGCTCACGGTGGCGGCCGGCGTCGGGACGCGTTCTCCGGGTGAAGATGCGGGAACAGAAAGCGAAGCTCTGGAAGCAGTCAAAGTGGCCTTGGAACTGGGCGGCAACCTGAACGCGGTCGATAACAATGGCGAGACCGCCATGCACGGCGCAGCCTACAAGTTTCTGCCGTCCGTCGTGCGGTTGCTTGCCGAGAAAGGTGCGCGGATCGAAATCTGGAACAAACCGAACAAATCGGGATACACACCGTTGAAGATCGCCGCGGAGGGCTTCAAGAGAGAGACCAACATGAAGACTTCCCCCGACACGGCCGCAGCCATTCGTGAAGTGATGAAAGCGGCGGGAGCCGACGTCGGGCAGACCAAATAGCTGCCAGGATCAGTCAGACATTAGATGGAAGCCGAATCCCTTCCACGGGATTCGGCTTTTCTTTTGAGCGCGTCGCGCATTCGGAAAATGGATTCCCCTCCTTGAAAAGGAGGGGGTGGCTGCGCCTTCAAGGAGGCTTCGCGGCGTCTTCTTGATGGCACGACCACCCCTCCTTTTCAAGGAGGGGAATCCATTTCGCTTATGTCCCGTCTCTCGCCAGCAGTAATGACTGTTTTAAAAGCGGTCGAACATAGTGATGTATCAGTTCTCTTGTCAATCCAATTGGTAGCGGGCATACTCTTGCCTACCAGATTTACAAATCGGCCGGACATTTACATTCGCAGTAACCAGGGTTTCTTTTGAGGAGGCACCAATGGCAAAAGAAAAACAGGGGCGGCGGCGTTTTATCAAAGGCGCAGGATTGATCGCGAGCAGCGTCTTCAGTTCGAGCTTCCTTCCCTCGACGGCTGCCGGTCAGTCCGGACAGACACCACCGGCAACCGGCAGCAAGGGCGCGCAGATTCGCAGCCTTCTCGCGAAGTCGGAGATGATCGTCGCACCTATTGTTCCCGATATCGTTTCAGTGCGTCTGTGCGAGATGGAAGGATTTCAGGCCGTGCAGATCGGAGACAGCCAGCCGACCACGTGGCACGGGTATCCGGGCTATGGAGTTGTTTCGTATACGGAGGTCCTCAACTTCTCCGTGCACCTTGCAAGTAATACCAATCTGCCTGTCATGGTCGGTATGGCGGATGGCGGCGGCACTCCTCTCACAATTTATCGGGCTACCCAGGAGTTGGAGCGCGGAGGTGTGGCGGCGGTCGCGTACGAAGACAGCACCGCGGAAACCCACTTCTCGCGCCAGGGAACCCTGGTGTCGCCCGCGGATTTTGCCGACAGGATCAAAGCAGCCGTCGATGCGCGCAGAGATCAGAATCTCGTGGTCATTGCGCGGACGGATGCTGTGGGTCAGGGTTACACGCTGGAGCAAGCCTTGGAACGGGGCGTCGCTTGCGCAGAAGCGGGCGCCGACATCATTTACTTTTCCGGCATGCGGCTGGAAGATCATCCCAAAGCCCGAGACGCCGTCAAGAAGCCCTTGTTCCATCTCGGCAACGCGAGGACAACGCCCGATCAGGCGAAAGCCGCAAAGGTGAGTGTGATTGCCTATCACGTTGACGGAGTCGCACACGGCGCACTGTACGAGGCGCTCAAGGAATTGAAGAGCACCGGGAAGTTCGAACAAGCTTCGAAAATGTTACTGCCGAACGGCGTGCAGGCCAGGCTGATCCGATCCGACGACTACAACGCGCTGGCCCGAAAATACCACATGATCAAATAGACGGAATTTGAGCAACCAACCCAAAACGAAGGAGAAATGATGCAAAACCTCATTGAAGGACTGTTGAAACACTTTGACAGTGGAACCCTCACGCGGCGGGAATTGATGCAGGGTCTCGCGCTATTGGCAGCCGGAAGCGCAACGGCAGCTCCTGCCGAAACCACTCTTCAAGGTGCAAGTATCAATCACGTTTCCATACTCTCGAGTGACATCCAGCGCTCAGGCGACTGGTACACGAAGATGTTCAACCTGTCTCGTTTGAGTACGAAAGAAGAAAACAACTATATGGTGGGTCTGGGCAAGAGTCACCTCTCCATTCACCCGGTACCTAAGGGCAAGACTCCGGGCATTATTGATCACTTCTGCATCGGCCTCGACAAGTTCAACGAACCCGCGGTGATTGCGGAATTGAAAAGACGCGGTGCGAATCCGAATGGGTTGCATGTGAAGGATCCGGATGGGTTGAGTGTGCAGCTGAATTCCATCGATGGTCATGCCTAGCTAGCAGCGCGTGGTAATTCGGGGACAGACGTATAAATCACCTAAATTCGTTTGAAAACATTAGAAGAATTTAGGTGATTTATACGTCTGTCCCCGAATTACCACAGCACAAGACAGGAGAGGACAATGAAGCCACGTACAGGTATAGCGATTCTTGCCACGTTCTTCATGCTTGCGGCAGCCGGCATGGCACAAGTGACCACGGCTACATTCTATGGGACCGTGACGGATGCCTCGGGAGCGATACTTCCCGGAGTGACCGTCACCATGGTTCACCAGGGCACATCGGCGAAAACCATCAAACTGACCGACGAACTGGGTGAATTTGCATTTACTTTTCTTCCCGCCGGAAGCTACACCTTGACCATAGAGTTGCCGGGGTTCAAGACTCACGTGAGCACGGATTTCTCGCTGGGCGCTGCTCAGAATGTTCGGCGGACTTTTGTCCTGGAAGTCGGAGGAGTAGAGGAGAGGGTTACCGTTACGGGTGAAGCCCCTCTGGTCAATACGGTGACGGCGCAACAGCGCCAGGACTATTCGAAATTGCAGGTCAATGAACTGCCGCTTCAGAACCGCGACTTCACATCCCTTCTGAATAGCTCGGCCAGTGTGACAAGCAGTGGCACGAACATTCGAATGAGCGGCATGGGGGGAGCCGGCACTCGTGTGACGGTAGACGGAACCGAAGCCACGGCTTTTTCGGAAGGCACCGGAACTTCCCAGTATGGAAGTTTCAATAAGGGGGCCGGCCTCGTGAGTCTCGAAGCGGTCGGAGAGGTACAGATCAACAAGGGCATTCTTCCCGCAGAATATGCCGCGACCCTGGCAGGCAATATCAATGTGGCCACGCGGTCTGGAACGAACGAATGGCATGGGAGCCTCTTTCATAACTACCAGGGCTCCGCGCTGAATGCCAGGGAACAGACAGCCACGACCAAACCGCAACGGGTCTTCAACCAGTTCGGCGGTTCAATCGGAGGCCCGATCTTAAAAAACAAGATGTTCGTTTTCGGGGCATTCGAAGGCTATCGGGAAAACGGAAAGCAGGTTCAGCAGGCTAATGTGCCGACACCGCGCCTGCGGAACGCCATGATTGCCGCGGTCCCCGCATACAGGCTCTATGTGGACGCCGTATTCCCGTTTCCGAACCAACCTTACGATCCGCAGGGCGTCATTGGGCGTTTTATCGGCACTGCGCCGTCGCGTTTGACGGACAATCACGAAATCGTCCGATGGGATACGATCGTATCCCCAAACAGCACGTTGACTGTCGGAGCCTCGAGGGATCGCCCAAACCAATATCAATACGAACTCACCATGAACCCGATCCGGCGTGAAGGAAAGCAGGACCGGGCGAACGTCAGCTATGTCATGGGTCATGCCACCTGGACTTCGGAGACACGCGTCGGCTACAACTACTCGAGCTCGAATCGCATCGATGGCCTGGTATCCATGAGAGATCCGCTGAACCCTAATGAACGGTTGCTGGGGGGCCGCCTCATTCCGGCGATTTTAGGTCTGAATCTTTCCAACGCAACAGGCGAGGTCTACTTCATCGGTGGCGCCACCTGGACCGCAGAGCAGAAGTTTTCGAAGATCATCGGGAAACATTCACTCAAGTTTGGAAGCATATACGCCAGCCGCGGCAGCGGGCGCGAGAATATCAGCAATCCACAGATAACCTATGCCAGCGAAAGGGACCTGTTGGCTAACATCCCGAGCGGAGCCAGAATCGGCATAGGGCAGACCCCGTTTAGCGTATACCTGCCTGAACTCGGTTTTTTTATTCAGGATGACTGGCGAATCTCTCCAAAGCTTACGATCAACCTCGGGTTGCGCTACGACGCTTATGGGAATCCCGTGCTCAAACCGAAGGATAAGAAATTTCCTGTCGTCCTCAATTCGTTTGCGGGGATAGTGGATCCGTACCGCTTCATCTATGGTCCGGCGCGGCCCGTGAACAAGCCCGTCGATCCCGACTATAACAATTTTGGTCCCCGCGTCGGTTTTGCCTACAACCCCGATGGAAGGGCGAAGAACGTGATCCGCGGAGGTGCCGGAGTGATGTTCGCTCCACGGAACAACTCGGTCTTTGCCCAGGGGCCAGGCCAGCCGGGTCTACCCAATATCTATGTCTTCAGTGGGGCAGAGTTGGTGGCAGCCGGAGCAAAGTATCCGTATTACAACGACGATGGATATAACCTGATTCAGGCTCAGAAAATATTTTCTCTCGGCATGATCTGGAACCCCAAATACGTGGCGCCATATGTCATGAGCGCATATCTGGGTATACAACACGAAGTGACACCTTCGACGGTGTTCGAAACAGCATTTCTCGGCAATCGCGGCGTAAAGTTTCCATTGCTCCGCTGGTTCAATCAAGTCGACAGAGTCACCGGTCTCCGGCCCAATCTGGATCTGCCTTTCGAAGGCTACTACTGGGATTCGTCGGCGACGACCTTGTACTCCTCATGGCAGAACACGCTGCGCAAAAGGTTTTCGAGGAACTTTTCATTTAACCTGGACTACGTTTGGGGCAAGGGTCTCAGCTATATCGGAGGCAACCCCGCGGGTTGGACCACGGGCGACACTTCTCGCACGGCGATACAGGATTTCAACAACTGGAAAATCAATCGATCACCCGTCACCGGCGATCTGACTCATGTCGTTGCCGGGGACTGGGTATACCAGTTGCCGGCCCTGGGAAATGTCCCGGTGCTCCGGCAGGTTCTCGGGGAATGGCAGATATCGGGAATCGTCCGCGCGTCAACCGGTGAGGCGGTGGATGTTACCCAATTGAGTCCGGGCGGCCAAACCAGCCGTCCAGACATCATCGACTTCAAGAACATGTATTTGGACAACTATCGGACAACCGGGCTGTATCTGAATCCTGCGGCATTCGCGGCAGTACCGGTGAGCCCTGTTTCAAAAAACCCGATCCGGCCCGGGACCGCAGGTTTTCGCGCGCTCCGCGGCCCCGGCCAATGGAACGTCGACCTGGGCCTCGGGAAGAATTTCGTAATTCACGAGAACGTCCGGTTCGCATTTCGTGTCGACATGTTCAACGCCCTGAATCACACGAATCTGGGAAATCCCATCAGCAGTATCGATAACCGCGAATTCGGTAAAATTACCACGACCAGGGGAGCGCGACAGGTTCAGTTTCACGGCCGGCTAAGCTTCTAGGGCATGGCGGCATCCTTGCCAATCCCTTGGTCCACGATCAATGATCCGGCAATTTACAAGACGCCATGGGTATCCCAAAAACATACATTCAAGTTGATGCCGAAAGAGCAATTGACATTGAACGGTTGGTTCGGGTTTCTGGAGGGAATCTGTGCGCCGGTCGACGAGGGGGATTTCAACAGTAGAGTCAGGAATCCCGCAGGCGGCGTGACACGTTAGATGCGATTCCAAATTCAGATTGAAGGTTGTGACGACAGATTTTCATGTTCCGAAGAACAGACAGTGCTGCGTTCCACCGAGATCGGCATTAAGCGCAGGATTCCCGTCGGTGCCAGAGTCATGAGCCGGGCACATCTCACGCGCGAAGATCAGGATCAATGCCGTGTGCTGGCGTGCTGTATCTGGCCAACGAGCGATTTGCGGGTCCGCGTATTGGGGTCGTTCAGGAAAAGTTTGGTTTGAGTTTGCAGGAGATCACATATGTCAATGACTGGTGTTGTCCGGCCGGGGCACTGTTTACTTCGGGTCTTGGACTTTGAGATTCCGACCGGTCATCACGTCGAACTCTATGCGGAAAAGAAAAGAGTCGGTAACGGAATGGGCGACGTCAATCCTCCGCCCTGGCCTGACGGGCTGAAAGGCATGCAGCCGACCCGCATGGACCACTGGCAGGTTCACGGTGTGGACCTCGATGGTTCGGTAGAGTTGTTTACGAAAGTCCTCGGCTTTGGTTTGTCGGAGCGCGTGCTGGATGGTGATCGATTGATGGCTGCGTTTCTAACTTGCAGCACAAAACCGCATGATATCGCGTTTATCCGCGATGAGGAGCAACAGGACAGGTTCCACCATGTTGCGTTCTATCTGAATTCATGGGAGGAAGTGCTACGAGCGGCCGACATCATCTCCAAGAAGAATGTTTCTCTCGATATCGGGCCGACACGCCACGGTATCACGCGCGGACAAACGATTTATTTCTTCGATCCCTCGGGCAATCGCAACGAGGTGTTCAGCGGCGGCTACATTTACTATCCGGACTCACCGACGATCACATGGACCATGGAAGAATTGGGCCGGGCAATCTTCTACCATATTCGCGAGCTGAACGAGAGATTCATGACGGTGATGACCTGATTTCGCGGCAAGCTGTTACCGGTTCATCTTACTTTGCCCGAGGAATCGTACCGACCTCCAGCGCGCCTGGAAACACCTGTCGCCCATCAGAGAAGGTGAGGATATTGCCGGACGCGTTGTTAGAACCATCTTTCGCGCGAAATCCCTGGACCACAACGGTCTCGCCAACTTTCAAAGTGTCCTTAGTGAAACCCTTTCTGACGGCCATTCCCGGAGGCAGACCCGAGAAGCCCCATGTTGTGACGTTGCCTTTATCGTCCTTCACATCGACATAGAACCAGATGTGGGGATTCATCCACTCCACTCTCTTGACCAGACCAGTCACTTTGATCGGCTTGGTCACATCGAATTGAGCCGCTTCCGAATGGTGCGCGAGCAATGAAGCAGAGATTAGAAGTAAGCCGATACAGCTGGCAATAACAGTCAGCAATTTCTGGTTCATTAGGAGGCCTCCCTACTTTTTCTGTGCGTCCGATTCGGTGCATTTCCCGGCGCTACACCTATCGTTCTCGTTGCAAACAAATTCCAGCAGGTCCCATGTCGGATGGAGCACCATCTGAAACTGCTCCGTCCACGGCTTTGTCCAAATCTTTGGATCGTCCACAGTGACTTCATAAGAAACGATCTTCGGGGCGATCCATTTGACGCGCTCGATGACATGCGCGGCTTCACTGTGCCACAGCGAGCCATTCGGGTGAGGATTGTCGAGCCACCATTCTTTGAGGCCGACGGTATCGATCACCAGGGTGTCTCCCTCCCAATGACCTACCGAATGACCTCCCCAGGTCGGCTCCAGATCCTTCGGATGCGGGCGCCCATCCAGGGGAATGACGCGAGAGAAGTTATTCATGAACTCGTGACGGATCACGAGATGATTCGGCGCTTGGATCCACTGCTGCGCGTACGGAGAAAAGATTTGCGATGTAAATCCGTACGGCAAGCAAAGCGCGATCGGGTCGTCAATACGAAGGTCTCCCGTGGTGGGCCGAAACAGGATTGCATCTCCGGCAGGCTTCGTCGGCGGCATGATCTTACCATCGAAGCCTCTAATGATCGGCGTATCGGTGTCGTCTGGTCCAACCTGATGATTAAATCCGGCCCCGGCATAGACGCCGGTAAAGTCCGCTTTTCCATCCCGCGTGCGGGGCATCTTCCAGTTGGGCGGTGCCGGCGGAAGGTTCGGCGGCCGAATATTCAGGCAACGGCCCCCGTGTGGGGAACATATTTCACGGGCTTGTCCTTGTGCCTGGCCGAAGCTCGGCAGGGCAGAAGCCAGGCCAGCAAACACAACCACAATGGCAATGAACGACACGACAAAACTTTTTCTCACGACGTCAGATTCTCCTTGGTTGGCCGTAAAGCGGTATCTTCCTGCTCACAACGTGCGTTGTAAAACGAAATATTTTGCGCAGATGATCAGTTTTCGGAATGATATCCCGTACTCCAGGCGCGGGCTTTATGCCCGCGGCTAAGAGATCACTCCACATGCCTCCTTGGTCTGAAGCGAAGCCGCATTAGAAGACGTACTTCAGGGCGAACTGCATGATTCGGGGATCGAGTGAGTTTCTGACCTGACCGAAAGTATTGCTGGCCAGGCTCAGGCCAGGCAATGACGCACCCGTTGTAGTAAATGTCGGCCTGAAGCTGTGTCCAATGCTTAGATGGGCCCCATGTTGGTTTGTAAATCCGAGTCTGCCTCTGGCAGCAGGGCTCAGCCGCAGGGCCTCTCGCAAAACATCCGCAGCCTCGATCATGGCTCCAACAGCGGAGAAATCGCCGTTCGTCTCAAGGCTGTCGCGAACGCTTCGAGCTACGAACTGCGTTACGCCGCCGTCGGTGTTGACAACGGTGGTACGGCCCTGACGTGGACGACTGAAGCAGTGACAGGCGTGAAAACGCCGGTCACGCTTACTGGTCTGAGGCCGGCCACGACCGATGCATTCCAGGTCCGCTCGCTGGGCAAATCCGGCTACAGCGACTGGAGTGACTCCGCCACGTTGATGTGCACGTAGGAGGTGGGGGGGCGGGCGACTGCCCCCGTTTTTCCAATTTCCGGTTTCGCGCCCAGTTGACATATGGCCGCCTGCGGCGTCGGCCCGGCAATACAGGAAGAAGGACCGCGGAACAGGGAGCCCCTTTTCTCGAGCAAAGGTATAGAAGCGGATCTTGTCTGTCAGCATTTCGACAATTTCAGGGGAAGGCAGGATGACCTGGTACCATTTTTCAAGTCTCTGTCGAAATCGCGAGACGAGCAAGACGCTCTCATCGTAACAGGGGAAGAGTACAGCTTTTTGATTCAGCTTCGGCCCCACCATCTCCAGGACTTGAATAAATTCCTCGGTGCCCGTATCTGCAAACAAGATCTCTTTGCAGACTCGCGTCCTGCTGGAACGGTGTCGCCGATTACTCGCAATGGCGATGACGGGGACATTGTGCTGTACGAGCGTCTTCCGCGAGGGACGAAAATTTGCGACTTCTCGTTGCGTTGTGACAGAGGTGATACACCAATACAATACACAGCACGTATTGTCAACGTTGCCACCGACACGTTGCCACCGACACGTTGCAGCCGATTGACGACTCCCGCCCTCTCCTCCTTCGGCGTCTGGCGAGCGCCGACGGCCGCCTGACATATCAGGCGTGTGTCAATTAGAATGGCGCTAAGAACATCTATTAGGAATCGCGACGATTTGGTAACTCTGGGTATATAATTCCGAATTCCTAACGGGCTGATCATGAGAACTGAGCGAAGCAAAGCAGAAACGATCGATTCCGAACCAGGTCGATCACTTGGTACAAGTCAGGTATCAGTTGGCGTCACATCTGCTTCACGGGGTAGGGAGCTTGATGCAGGCGATTGCCGGCTAGGTTCGGATAGTGGCAGACGGTTCTGCGGGACCGATTAACGATGAACAACGGAAGTACCTCGGCATCGCTTTTATGAACTCCACCAGAGCGGTCGACCAATTGAATTCGGTCGGCGACTTACTGCCGCCATTTGAGCATTTTTCTGAGAGAGTGGACGTGGTTGCTTTGCCCTGTGAGAACGTGAAATTGATCAAAGACCGGGCTCAGGCGCACGGTACACGCGTTGAAAAACGGTTTGTAGGCGAACCGTCTTCAATAATGGCCGATAAGCAGCAGCTAAGCGCTGCGTTCTTCCTGATGATGTCCAACATCTTGAAGGCTGCCCATTCTCCAGGCCGGCTGATTGTTGAAGCTTTCGACAGGAAAACTTCTCAGTTGACCGTCCGGTTTTCCCATGACAACGCCAGCATTGACCCAGAACAGTTGAGCAGAATGCTCGGAGCGGCGAGCTGTCGAACTGAGGATGACTCGGAATTGGATCTCTGTCTGGTTCGCGATGTCGTCCGTCTGCACGGATGCCATTTCAGCCTAGAAAACAAACTGGGGTAGCGCCTTAGTTTCATCGTTCAGCTTCGCGTCACTCGAATGGCGGATTGTCTGGACTTGTGAGCAGAGGGTTATGCCTAACGCCAACGTTCTGGTCGTCGACGACGAGCGAACCGTCTGCGAATACATACTCGATCAAACTCAAGATGCCATTTTGGTGCGAAACCTGGAGGACCGCATCCTTTCGTGGAATAAAGGCGCCGAGAGATTGTACGGTTGGCAGGCCAGCGAAGCTCTTGGCCAAAACATTTACGAGTTGCTCGGTCTAAGGTCTGTTGCGGGCTTTGAGAACTCGGAAACGGCCCTGGCTGAACGCGGGGAATGGACTGGCCAGATGCATCAGCTGACCAAACATGGAAAGGAAATTATTGTCGAGAGTCGTTGGAAGCTGATGCAGGACAAGGCCGGTCAGCCCAAATCAGTCTTGATAGTCAATACGGACATTACGGAGAGAAAGAGCTTGGAGTCTCAGTTCCTCCGTGTACAGCGCATGGACAGCATGGGCAGGATGGCCGCCGGCGTTGCTCATGATCTCAATAATACGTTGTCGCTGATGCTTGTGGCACTCGACCAGGTTCAGCGCAAGGGGCAGGACCGTGACAGTCACCGCTGGATGACGGCCTTGAGAATAAGTGTTGAAAACGCGGGACGCCTGATCACACAACTTATTTCGCTTGCCAAAGGAGTCGAAGAAGAACGGGTATCGATCCAACCCAAGTCGCTGATCAAGGAAACTGCGGAAATGCTCAGGACTGCTTTTCCAAAGCCCGTCAAGATCAAAACGCGCATTGCCGCTAAAGTCTGGTCCATCGTCAGCACCGCAACGCATTTGCATCAAGTGTTGATGAATCTTTGCTTGAATGCCAGTGACGCCATGCCAAAAGGTGGCACCTTGACGCTTGATGTGAAGAACGTCCATTTGAAGCGAGGGTATTCATCTGCAATCCGCGATCTGAATCCGGGGAATTACGTTTTAATCAAGATCAGCGATACGGGAATCGGTATTTCTGCAGAGATCCTTGACAAGGTTTTCGAACCATTTTTTACGACAAAGCAAGGAAGGAGAACGGGTCTGGGGTTGACTGCGGTTCTGAGGATCGTCAAAAGCCACGGGGGATTTATCCGAGTGTCCAGCAAATCCGGACTTGGTACACAGTTCAGTGTTTTTCTTCCGGCAGAAGAATTTGAGCCAGGAGCTTCGACGAATGGCTCTCTCGCGAACCGGAAGTATAACGGTGGGCACTTCGTCTAATTCGACCTGATTTGTGTTGTTTGTTGTGTGTTAATGCAAAAATAACTATTTCGAGACAATTCGTTCTTGGACTTGTCCTATCTTGAAGGTCATGAGTGAAACCAACGCGGCTTCTATTCGGATTCTTTTGGTGGATGACCACGAGCTTTTTCTCTCAGGCATGCGGTTACTGATTGAAAACGAGCCAGGTCTATCAGTGGTGGGACAAGCAGTCAATCGAACATCAGCTCTTGATGTGGCGCGTCTGCGGCCGGACATCATCCTTCTCGATCTTGATCTCGGCAATGAGGTCAGTTTGGATTTTCTCACCGATTTGCTGCGGGTAGGAGTGTCGTCGCGTGTCGTTGTTGTCACCGCATTGCCTGATCCTGAACTTCACCTTCGTGCCGTACGCCTCGGTGCCATGGGAGTCGTGCTGAAAGTGGAAGTCGTGAGTACGCTTTTCAAAGCCATCCGGAAAGTCCATGCGGGCGAGGTTTGGCTTAACCGTTCGATGGTGGCTACCGTTATGACTGAGTTTGTGCAGCCTTCGAAACGGAAGACGGATCCCGAGGCCGTTAAGATCGCAAGCTTGACTGAGCGCGAACTTGAAGTCATCGCACTGCTTGGCGAAGGGAGAAGGAACAAACAGATAGGAGAGCGGTTGTTCATTTCTGAGAAGACCGTTCGGCACTACCTGACCTCCATCTTCGACAAACTTGAAGTCAGTGACCGGCTCGATTTGATGATTTATTCCTACAAACATGGCCTTGCGAAGATGCCGGACCTGGCTGGCCAACCGGGTATATCAAAGCTTTCCTCCAACAAGACAATTGTCTTATCCTCCAATCGGAGAACTGGCAGCTAGCCTCCAAACAGACCCGACATTGCGCCCATTTCTTTGCGGCTCCGAAAGCGACATCTGTCCCCATAAAAAAGGGCGGATCAGCCGATGTGCGGTGACGAACCGCGTACTAACATTCCCGGCGATATTTTCACTCTGGTTCGGAAGTTCAGTTCACTTTAAGGAACGAACTCAACAAAGGCGTTCAGGAAGGACCGCTGTAATTCGAGATGTGCAGACATGGCTGTCGCTTATGTGAATGCCCGTGCGGGAACGCCGGTTTAGTCCCCGAGTCAAGGTGTCTTTCCCAGCAAGAGTAAGGGGCATAGATGTTAGTGGCCGCACAATCAGGGAGGACACGGTGCTTGACAACCTTAGCGACGGGGGCGCGTACCTACGGTTGACGCGGAAGGTTAGGGAGGGGTCGGACGTAATGGTTGCTGCTCGTCTTTCAACCGTTATAGATCCGCGAGTCCTGGCGCTCCGGTTGGCCGCTCGTGGGACAGTGCTGCGCTCGGAACGACAACCTGATGGTACCTGGGGCCTGGCTGTCGAGTTCCGGCGACGACGTGTTCTGTGAATTTGCGAGAGCTCTGTGAAAGAAATCAGCTTCCGAGCATGCTGGGTCTATTCAGGTGCAGCAGAGGTGACTGGTGGAATATTTCAGGCCGCGCAGCTTGACGGAGTATCTGGCCATTCTTAGTCGAAGGAAGGTACTCATTTTCTTATGGACCGCTGGTATGTTGCTCGCAACATTGCAGATCGTTTCAGAGATTCCAAGCACCTACGAGTCGCGGGCCGTTCTGATCATCTCGGAGCGGGAATCGATGAACGAGGCTGCGATGAACGCGCACATCGCCGCTGCCCGGCAGCGGGCCACCAGCACGGGGACTTTGCAGTTCATTGTCGACCGCCATCACCTCAGAGGTGCAGACGAAAGTACGGACGCGGCCATTAATCGGCTTCGCGAAGAGATCAAGATCGAAACCAAACTGACGGTTCTCACCGTCAGCTATCGCCATAAGGATCCCAGGCTCGCTCAGGCAGTCGTGACGGACGTCGTTTCCGCATTCGATCAGACGAACGAAGAGATCCGAAAACGGGCGACAGCCGAGGCCGGTTGGCTGGATTCACAGATCGCAGAAATAGAAGATCAGCTCGCGAAAATTGGTCTCCCCAGCGCAGCTTCCGCCTCGCCCGGTACGGCAACGGACACCAATACAGCGCGCGCGGCTCTCACAGCATCAATTGACGAACTCAACGACAAGCAATACACGCAGGAGCAACAGATTGCCGAGCAGAAGAGGCAGATTCTAGCCCAGCGCGGAATCGTCGAATCTGCGCAGTCCGCGCCAGGTCCGCAAGATGCCGCGTACGGGGCGCTACTGGTGCGCAAGACCGAACTTGAGGCGCAGCTCCTGGAATACGCCTCTCAGTACACGGACAAGAATGTCAAGGTAATCCAGGCCAGGACACAGCTCCTCGAGATCAATCGTCAACTTGCTGCGCTCGAAGCCAAAAACCAGTCCGGGGGCGCGGCAGCCGCGCCAGCTATTCGTGAACTGCTCGCTCTCGAACGCGATCTCATCCGATTGCAAAGTGAGCTTGAAATCACGGGGCGCGAAATAGGACGCAAAGAAGCAGCTCTGAAGAATCTTCCTAAGAATCTTCCCAAGACTGATCAGGGCGTGCGGGAAACCGAAACCAGAGGCGATTACGATCGCCTAATCAGTAACTACCACTCGCTGCTGGGGCAGCGCGACCTGATGCGAAAGGCTGGCGCGCTGGATGATGGGGGGCCGGCGCTGTTTCGGATTTCCGATCCGGCAAATCTCCCACAGGAACCGGCTGGGCCAAAGCGGCTCGTGCTCGGAGGACTCGCCCTGGCTTTCGCCCTCGGAACGGCTCTGCTGATGGTAGGCATCGTTGAAGTACGTCAGCTCTTCCTGGTCCAGGACCAGGTCGATGTGGCGTATTTCCTGGGAATGCCGCTTCTGGGGACCATTCCAGAGACGCTGACTCCGGTGGAGCGAAGCCTAAAGCGGCGGCTCATGCTTGTTCGGGCGTTTTGCTTGGTGCTGCTGGTATCGGCAGCGCCTGCTACCGTCCTGGCCCTGAAGCACTTTGATCTGCTGAAGAAGGTTCTACCCTTCTAGCGTGCTGAGGTCGCGGCGATGAAACATCTGGATCATTCGCTTGAAAGAACTTCCGGTGCGGAATTGGAACGCGGAAAATTGGACGTGACCCCCTTGGGCCAGCGCTCGCTGGCCGAACTGACGCCTGCCGTCACAGTCGACCTGGCCCGGGTCGATCCCCATCTGGTGACTTTGCACCGCTCGTACCCGTTTGCAACCCAGCAGTACTTGAAGCTTGCGGCCACGCTGATTTCATTAAATACGAGGCGGTCATCGAAACGTTTGCTCATTGCCTCCGCTAGACATGGTGACGGCCGCACCTCGGTAACACTCAATCTGGCTGGGGCCCTTGCTTCTACGAAGCGCCGGGTGCTGGTTTTAGACACGGATCTCCTTCGTCCTTCAATACTGCGGTTACTCGGAGTAGATGTGAAGACCGGACTTCCGGAGGGGCTTTCGCGCGGTCTGACAGTGAGCGAGATCGCACGCAGGATTCTGCCTTGCAACTTCGATTTAGTGGCAACCCGTTCGCGTGTAGAGAACTCGGTGGAGATATTGGGCTCGCCTGTGTTCCTGGCAAACCTGCAAATGATCGCGGACGACTACGACTTCATATTGTTCGATTCGCCCCCGCTGCTGGCCAGTAGTGATGCGCAACTGCTGCTGCGTATGGTTGACAGAATGTTGTTGGTGATTCGCCCGGGTGTGACCACTCCGGCTCAAATGGCTGAAGCGCTGGCTATGTTCAGGAAAAAGGATCTGCTTGGTGTCGTGCTGAACCGCGTTCTTCCATCATCGATTGAGGAGTAGGGCCCGTATCACGATGTTACGAAGAGTCTGTTTACTGAATTTGTTCGGGAGACTGGAAAGCATGAGACACAAGTGGTCAGCTATTAGAAGCATGGGTCTTCTGCTGTGCCTGGCCGGCATTATTCCAGCGGTGCCACTGTTTCCGCAATCCAGCCAGACCCCACCGTTGACACTGGATAAGCCTTCGCAGTATTTCGACAAGATCTACCGGGATTTCTACGACAGTTATCGGTTGGGACCTGCGGATGAAATCGCGATTCGCGTTGTTGGGCAGCCGGATTACTCATTCGAAAAGGTGAAGATTTCCCCCGTCGGACAGATCTACCACCCGCTTGTCGGCGACATGGGCATCGCCGGATTCACCGTCGATCAACTCGCGCGAAAACTGACCTCGGATTTCAGCGAATACCTTATCAATCCGAAGATCAGCGTGGCGCTGCTAACGGCGCAGAGCGCAAAGGTCGGCGTTGTCGGCGAAGTCGTAAGGCCGGGCATCGTCGTGATGACGGAACCCATGACGGTCCTTGACGCCCTCACGGCTTCCGGAGGCGTGACCGACTCCGGTAAGAAGTCTGAAATAACCCTACTCCGCCAGACAAGCGACGGCCGGTTACGCACAGTGACTGTCAATCTGAAACGTATTCTCGAAGGCAAAGCGGATCCCGACGAAAACCTGACGCTGAGGGCCGGTGACACTCTGATCGTGCACAGCAATACGAGAAAAAAGATCACAAACATTGCTGCTATTGCAGGGTTCACTCAGTTTCTAACGTTTGTCACCCTGACGCGGTGACCATGAGCAGAATCAAAACACGACCAAATGAAGCGACGCCCCTTGCTCGTTTTGTGACCGAGCGACTGGCTGAAATCGAAATGCGCCAGTCGGAGTTCTGTCGCTTGAACAAATTCGACCAGGGGATGCTGTCAAAGATACAGCACTCCATAAACACCAATTTGAGTCTTGAAAGCGCCCTGGGACTGGCGGTGGGCCTTTCCGTGCGCCCCGAAAGGATTTTAGGACTCATTGGTAGGCCCGACTTGCACAAGCTCGTGACCGCCGCTTACTCGGGGCATTCGGCCATGAGAGGATCTGTCGACTAGCGGAGTTAGAGAGAATCCGCGGGATATTAACTTCGAGGGGAAGGAAGAGAAGCTGGTGACGAAACAAATTGGGGAAAGACTCCACGATCGATTACCGATGACAGTGCCGTTCATGGAATTAAAGGACGAACATCGGGCCCTTCGCGAAGAGCTGCGGAGGGTTTGGGATGAGGCACTGGACAGCGGTGCTTTCGTGGGAGGAAGTGGTGTCGAAAGGTTTGAAAGAGCGTTTGCAGAGTTCTGCGAAGTCACGTGTGCTGTCGGTGTCGGCAATGGTTCCGACGCTCTTGTCCTGGCGCTTCGAGCATTAGGCGTCGGTAATGGCCACGAGGTCATCACTGCTGCCAACAGCTTCGTCGCTACGGCGGAGGCGATTGTACATGTCGGCGCAACACCTGTTTTTGTGGACATTGATCCTAAGACCTACAACATCGATGTCCATCGTATCGAAGACTGCATTACAGCGCGAACCAAAGCGATCATACCTGTCCACTTGTACGGCCAGCCGGCAGATATGTATCCGGTCCTGGAGATCGCCAGGCTACACGGCCTCATTGTGATCGAAGACGCGGCGCAGGCCCACGGCGCTCGCTACCACGGTCGAAGAGCAGGATCCATGGGGGATGCTGCGTGCTTCAGCTTCTATCCTGCCAAGAACCTAGGGGCGTGCGGCGACGGAGGTGCGGTCGTTACTAATGATCTCAAAGTCGCGGATGCAGTAAGGATGCTGCGCGACCATGGGTCGCCCAGGAAATACGAGCATGGTGTTATTGGCTACAATAGCCGTCTCGACAGCCTGCAAGCTGCAGTATTGCAGATCAAGCTCCAGCATTTGGAGCGCCGCAACGAGATGCGGCGTCGTCACGCCCAGACTTACATTGAACTCCTGTCGCATATCACCGGGATCGTGACTCCCTTCGTGCCGGACGGCGTCAACAGTGTCTATCACCTCTATGTGGTTCGGATTGAAAAGGGCAGCCGGAACGGCCTGCAAGAGTACTTAAAGAATTATGGCGTCCAAACCGGCATTCATTACCCCACGCCTATTCACCGTACTCCGGCATTTGCCAGCTTCAACGCAGGTGGCTGTCCGGTTGCCGAAAAATATGCAGAACAAATCCTGTCTTTGCCCATGTACCCGGAAATGAAAAGAAATCAAATGCAATACATCGCGGACTTACTAACCGATTACATGCAGGTACAGGTGTGAGGGCTAATATTCGCGAGGTAAGGAGCACATGATCAATATAGGTGTAATCGGTTGTGGATATTGGGGCCCCAATTTGATCCGGAATCTCACCAAGGTCAAGGATTGCCGTGTGGTGGCAATCGCAGACCAAAGGCCCGACAGGTTGGAAGCAGTCAGATACCTCAATTCAGACATGAAGGCGACTACCGTCGCGAGCGAGCTGATGGAATCAGACTCGATCGACGCCATCGTGATAGCAACTCCAATTTCCACCCATTTCGAATTGGCGAGGGCTTGTCTGGATCGTGGTAAACACGTCCTGATTGAAAAACCCATCACAAAGACTGTCGCCCAAGCCGAGGAACTAATTCGTCTGGCGGAGCGGAAGTCCAAAGTGTTGATGGTCGATCATACGTTCATTTATTCAGGCGCTGTAAGGAAACTGCGGGAAATCATCGAGTCCGGAGATCTGGGAGAGATCTATTACTGCGACTCCGTCCGGCTCAACCTGGGTTTATTTCAGTCGGATGTGAACGTGCTTTGGGATCTGGCCCCTCACGATTTTTCACTGCTGACGTATCTGCTGGATAAGAAGCCAGTGCGGGTTACTGCTTCAGGAAGTTCTCCCGTTAGATGGAACGGATGGAGGCGGGAAAGCATCGCGTACGTCACAGTGGAGCTCGAAGACAGCGTGATTGCTCACTTTCATTTGAACTGGCTCTCACCGGTAAAACTGCGCCGGACGCTAATCGGGGGCAGCCGCAAGATGGTGGTGTACGACCATCTTGATTCAGACAATCAGGTAAAGATTTTTGACAAAGGCATCGAACTCCGCGAGGACCAGGATCGCTACAAGGTACTGGTGCAGTACCGGATGGGGGACCTACTGATCCCGAAAGTAGACCAGACCGAGGCCCTGGAAACTGCCTGCAAGCATTTCGTGCACTGTATTCAGACGGGCGACAAACCAATCACGGACGGTTACGCCGGACTTCGCGTTGTGGAACTGTTGGAAGCAGCGGAGCGGTCCATGAAAAACGAACGGAAGAGTCCACGCATATGGAGACCAGACAACAAAGTTGTTTCTGCCAGAGCATAGCTGACGATGTAAAGCTGGGCGAAGACGTGAAGATCTACAACTTCGTCAATCTCTACGGTTGCGAGATTGGAAGCCGCACGAAGATTGGAGCGTTCGTCGAGATACAAAAGGGAGCCAGGATAGGAATGGACTGCAAAATCTCGAGCCACACGTTCATCTGCGAAGGCGTGATCATCGAAGACCGCGTGTTTGTCGGGCACCAGGTGGTCTTTATCAATGACCGTTACCCCAGAGCGGCGAATCCTGAGGGTCAACTTCAAACAGAGAAAGACTGGGTTGTTCAACAGACCATTGTTAAACGTGGAGCGTCCATCGGAAGCGGCAGCGTCATCTTGTGCAACGTCACTATTGGTGAAAACGCGATGGTGGGGGCCGGCAGTGTCGTGACAAAAGACGTGCCCGCTAACGCCATCGTAGCCGGCAACCCCGCCCGCATTATTCGTTATGGTGCGGGGACTGATTGGCATGTTTGTGAACAAACTCTGGAAAGGTGAACGTGTCATTCGTGCTGTTCCGTAATCAGCTTGGTTTGCTTGTCCGCGACAGACTAACTCGAACTGTGGACGGCGTTCGATCTCGCGAAGAGTTTCGCAAAGCTCTCGCGCGAGAGAGGGCGGGATCGGATCGCAACGAGCACGGGTTTTCGCTCCTGGTCTTTGACGGAGGATTTGCGGGTAATACTGCGGGAGTTCGCGAATTCGCGCGTGTGCTGACTCGGAGAATCCGCCAAAACGACGAGATCGGGTGGTTCGATCAGCAGCGTCTCGGTGTGCTCTTGCCCTACACCTCGGCCACCGGCGCCAAAACACTCGCTGCAGACCTCTGCCCGAAGATAGGGCCCTCGGCAGGGAGTTGCACGATCTACACGTACCCCAGCAAGTGGTTTCCGGATGAAGGTGATGGGAAGACAGCGGGGTCGGACAAAGCCGGCGCGCGAGGCCTTGCCAGTCCTGAGGAAGGTTCTACTTCAGGTCGCGGAAGACGCGGCGGCCTTTTTACGCGTCGCGTTCCGACATGGAAGCGAGCTGTCGATATTGTCGGTTCACTGATCGCCCTTATAGTCCTGTCTCCGATATTTCTGCTGGCCGCCATTGTAATCAAGGTCGCATCTCCAGGCCCCGTCTTCTATAAGCAGGAGAGAGTTGGACGTAATGGAAAACTCTTCAGGATGTGGAAATTCCGCACGATGCACGCTGACGCAGACAGTACTCTGCATCAAAACCATCTGAGCAGTCTGATCACAATGGATAGTTCGATGACGAAGTTGGATGCGCTTCGTGATCCTCGAATTGTTCCGTTCGGCAACATTATGCGCCGAAGTTACCTGGATGAGCTGCCGCAACTGATCAACGTACTTCGCGGCGAGATGAGTCTGGTGGGGCCTCGTCCATGTATTCCATACGAAGCGCAGGAATACAGACTGTGGCAAACCAAGCGGTTCGACACGCTGCCCGGTATGACGGGACTCTGGCAGGTCAACGGGAAGAACAAGACAACATTAAAGGAGATGATC
>Ga0137409_10000873_pt1 | contig 33101 bp, 31 predicted proteins | sample CZODoug1_16funga_FD_122059 | JGI IMG/M metagenome (GOLD analysis project Ga0137409, IMG submission 122059) | Vadose zone soil fungal communities from Angelo Coast Range Reserve, California, USA - CZODoug1_16fungal (Hybrid Assembly) | ecosystem: Environmental > Terrestrial > Soil > Vadose zone... | reverse complement strand
TGAGACTCTCGCGGTCCGCGGAAGCGCCACCGGGAACCATGCCCACCGCCGAACCTCAGCCTGGGACCACTACAAGGATCGCTATCATCACTACCGGGCCCAGGGCCTAACGCCGGCGGAGGCCAGACGCCGCGCCGTTGAAGATGCCGTTGAGCGCCTAGGACATTCCCGAAACTGGAAGGACGTCGCCGCAGCCTACCTCTCCCGGAAGGGCGCATAGCCGACTTGAGTCGCCCCAAGGCCCGCCAGCCTCATCGGGCGCAAGTGATGATTCTGTACTTACGCTGCGATCGCCAAAGAGGAGGCGGACCGGCATCGAGGCCCGCCGGGGGCGGGCGTTCGGAGCGGGCGCTCCCGTCCGCAGATCTGCCACAATTGTTCTTACTGGACTGCATCCATCCTCTTCTTGCGTCTAGATAGTAATGACGCTCCTACTCCTGACGACTCTTCTGCTCCAATCCGATCAGGATCTGATGCGCAGCCGGAAACTGCTGGATCAGGCCGAGCAGCTTGCTGAGGCGATCCAGACTCCTTCTCTCAAGTCCTCGGCTCTGGGCAAGATCGCGGAGATCCGCGCCCAGGCACACGACGCCGAGGGCTCCCTTAGGATCCTCGGGAAGATTCCTGATCTCTATGAGCAGTCTCTCGGTTACGTCTCCGTGGCCAATATGCTGACAAAGAATGGAGATGCTAAGGAGGCCCGGCGGATCGTCTTCCTTGGGTTGAAAGCCAGCGGCGAGGGCGAGAAAGATTTCAGGACTGGGAGTGGAGTCGCTCATCTCGTTATCGCGCTCGCGAAGTCTGGCGATCTGGACGGTGCCGTGAAGCGTCTGGAGATGGTTCCCCCAGGGCCCACCGGGAAAAATTACGCTGCCAACGAGGTGGCTTTTGTTCTGGCTAGCCATGGAAGGCTCGAGAGGGCTCTCGAGATGCTGGCCGGGTCGAACGACGAGACCTATGTCCAGTGCATTAACGAAATGGTGAAGGAACTGGACCCCGCTTTCGCCTTGCCCCTGGTTCAGAAGGTCCGCGCCATGCACATTCGAGGCCGGGCGCAGACGACCATCGTCGAGGCGCAATTCAAACGAGGACGATCTGACGACGCGGTCACCACCGCGCGATCCATCGAGGATCCATCGGCCAAAGCGCTGATCCTGATCTGGCTCGCAGCCGAACTCCGGTCAACCAAGCCGGACCTAGCGGCTGGGCTGCTGGCCCTGGCCCGGTCGTCGGGCGATGCGATTGATCCGCCCTCAATAAGATTTCATGTCTGGGCTAACCTCTCGCGCTCCTGGGCCAGAGCGGGAAAGCCTGAAAACGCGCTGAGATTTGCCGACCTGGCGGAAAACGCGCAGCGGGAGATAGGGGAATTCTGGGTGAAGCGGCCAGCGCTTGGAGAAGTCGGTGCAGCCTATGCGGCCGGAGGCAACTTGGCGAAGGCGCTCCAGATAGCCACTTCCGATCCGGAAGCCAATCCAGATGAGATCCTGACGGAGATCGCCGAGGCCCAAGCCGAGATGGGGGACTTCAAGGGATCCCTCAAAACGATCGAGCCGTGCAAGAATCAATCCCATCACAGCCGTGTTCTTTTGGAGATTTCCAAGCGAGAGCAAAAGCCCGAAGAATCTCGGAAGCGGTTGACTGAGGCCGCAGCAGCCATGGAATCGGTGGAAATACGGGGCTTTGTTAACGAAAATCCGATGCTCGGTCTTCTCTCAAACATCATGGAGGCCCTGGCCAAGGCCGGTGATTTCCATGGTTCGGTAAAAATCGCCCTTCGGATCCGGCAGGATCTCGGAGACTGGTACGGAGGCTTCGATCTTCGTCGCGTGGCTATGTGGCAGGCCGGGGCGGGGAAGCTTGAGGATGCTCTAGACTGGATCGGGAAGTTGGAGGAGCCCTTACCTAAATCGCTAGCCTTGACGGGTGCCGCAGAAGGAATTCTAGAGCGGGTCAGACGTTGACCCTCAACCGATCGCAGGTCCCTGAACATGTGGAAGAGGCAGTCCTCATTACTGTCCCATCCGGGGAAGGGGAAAGCCCTCATCTTGAGGTGAAGCCTTCAGGAGGCCCGAAGGGCCGAAACCAGAGGGAGCCCCATCCGAATTCACAAGCCTCTCCTCTCTTCCTCTTGGCGCGTCCAAGGATGGTCGGCTTCAGCCGACCAAAGCGCGCGCCGAAGCCACCGACTTCAGTCGGTGGTGGGTTCACTTCCCTCTGTCGGACGTTTCCGGATTTCTTGTGACTTAATGAATGCAGGATTCGGACTATAGTTCCGCTGCTGTTGACCTGTGCTTCCTGAGTGCATGGTTTAGTTGATGGCTTGACGCTGTGTCGTTCCTGAATAAAGATCCGGAGACCACAGACAGTACATTGGATGTGAAACGAGGGTCACCCCATGAATCTACTCTTGGCTGGGGCTCTTCTGTTCCAAGATCCGACGATAGAGCAGTTGATTCAATATCTCCGTTCGACCAGCGACAAGGACCGAGAACAGGCAACCGTGGAACTACTCAAGAGGGGAAAAGCAGCCCTTCCGCTCCTTGAGAAGGCTGTAAAGGACGAGGATCCTAAGGTCGCCGCCAGGTTTTCTCAAGTCATCGACATGATTGGCGCGCATATTGATTCGCCCATCCTTAGCGAACTCGTCCTATGCCTGAATCGCTTTCCGCACAACGATATGCCATCGGGCACCCTCCAGGCCTTGGCCAATGAGTTGATACCGGACCGGCGCGATAACTGGAACTTTTACGACTTCTATATGCCCCATTGGGCCCTCGGCTTCAAAGGAGAAGAGGGTTGGCGACACATTGTGGTGGAGGGGCCCATGTCTGGGAATGTTCCAGGTTCGCCCGTGTACCTGTTCCGCCTCTTCGATACGCAAGGCGCCCTTCATGGAACGATGGGGATCGGGATCGGATTGGGAGGACGGACCGCAAATAGCGTCATCACTGTTCATGATGCTGATCTGGGTCGGAACCTCATCGCGGTTGAAGTTGGTCCTGAGCTTAGGCGAGTCGCGGAATGCGAGGAGCGGCATTATTACGCGCTTCAAATGGACACCCTGGTACTGGTGCGAGTTGAAGATCCCCACGGTCAACCCCTTCGGAATCGCTATGCGTTTGACTCCAATGTCATAGGCCCACCGCTTCAACGGAGAAAGCCGGAAGAATGGATGGAAGCCTTGCGCTCAAAAGATCTGGCAACTGTCCTTAACGCTCTGGTATGGCTGGGCGGGAAACACGTTTCCCCGAAGGATGGCGACCACGGATCGGGGATGGAATCGCGGTCGGACGCGCTGCTTCCCGATGAAATGCGACGGGATCCCGACGTTCGCATGCTTCTTGAGAAGTACAAGCTGTCGGAACATCGGTGGCTTCGGGAGGAGGCTGAACTTGCCCTCACGCCCTCCTATCAAGAGCATCTCCCCCAGTTCAAGGCACCGGAGAAGAAATAGAAGCGATGAGGACATGAGCGCCTTGTATCCCGCCTCTGTCGTCGGCCAGGCGGCGGGGCCCGCGGGGTCCTGATCAGCAAAGGATGCGGCCGCTCCCTGAGGATTTCTGTCTTCAGCACCCCGAAATCCTGAACGCGGTCGGCCGGACGCACCCCACGAAGCAGACTATTCCTTCGTTGATGGCCGAGGCGGGGTACACTTCTTTCGTGAGCCGCCGCGCCCTAGTCACTCCAATCCTACTAATCCTGACTGGGGCAGGCATTGCTGTGGCCATCGTCGCAACTCGGCCCGGAGGATTCGTCCCCGGAGCATTCGTCCTCGAGCAGACGCTCCCCCTGGAGCGGGAGGACGGGCCGGTAAGAGTGGCCTTCGTCCCCGGAAATCGTTCGGTCATATACGAGGCACAGCGGAGACCGATCACCATCTTTGACTTGGCCACCGGGACTAAGCACGAACTCTTCTCCGATCTATCGTACGGCAATTTCGCCCTAAGCGCAGACGGTGCGTCGGCGGCGATCATGATGCCGGGGTCGGGACGGGCGACGACGGACCTGCGGATTTACGACCTCGCCTCAGGGAAGGTGCGCAAGACCCTCCCTGACCAGCGCGGTGGGGAGCCTATGACGTGGAGCCCCGACGGCCAGCGGATCGTTTTCGCCGTCATGTGGATGCTGTTCATTCTGGACTTGGAGCGCGGGAATACTCAAAACCTGCCCATTAGTGACAATCATGGGGACTGGACCACCAGCCTGGCGTTCAGTCCGGACGGGCGGCTTCTGGGCGTCGGCACTCAATACGGGGAGGTGAGTCTGTGGCGAACGGATTCCTGGACGCTGGTTCAGAAGTTTAACCTGGGGTCGAGCCCGAATCCCAGACTCGGCCCGAACGCGATGTGCCACGTCACCTTCAGTCCGGACGGCAGTCTCTTCGCGGCGGGGGGCGGCTCCTCATGGGGCACAACGGACCTCCCCAATAGCACCGTCTACAGCGGCGCCCTCCGGGTCTGGCGGACTTCTGACCACACGGTGGCCCTGTCGATGGACACGGGAAGACCCGTCGTCTCCTTGAGTTTCTCACCGGACGGAGCCACGCTGGCCTATCATTCGTGGGGGCAAGTACAGATCGTCGATCTGGGCACCGGGAGGGAGATTTGCCACTTAGAGGCGCGGACCGGATGGAACCCGTCTGTCGAGTTCGGGCGGGACGGCCGTCTCCTGACGCTTGACGAGCGCGGAGGGATCCGGATCTGGAAACGCGCGTCCTAAGGGGTGAGTTTGGGGGTGCCGCCACGCTATTTACCAAGAGTGCAAATTGACCGCCGCCTGAACATCACGACCCTGGGTGGCCTTCTGCCTACGTTCAATGGATCCTGATCGGGTGAATTACTTTCGCGATAGGCGAGTCCAGCTGCGATTGCTCCGGAGCGTGGCGGCCTATCGAGCGACGGGTGAACTCCCGGTTCTTGAGGATCCGTACGGCGATAAGCTTCTCTCGTCAATTAGCGGCACCCACCTCAAGCTCTGGAGCGTCGGAAGCGACGGGATCGATGATGGCGGTGCAGGCGAATGGATCTATTCCAGGGGTAAAGACATCGTGATCGAGGTGGAGCGGTAGTGGGTACCAAGGGTCGCCGCCGCTTGGGATGGACGATCTTGGCAGCAATTCTTGGATCTCTGCTGATCGGAGGCGTGATCTTTGCGATTCGGATCCGCTCCTTGACCGGACAAGCAGAAACAAAGAGGCTGGTCCTGATCCAAGCACTCACGGCGGAGGCGGCGGCGCGGGAGGATCTGCGTCCCGTGCTTCGGGGCAATCCGGTCCCTGGAAACTCCTGGGATGACTACCTTCAGGCCGCCACTGAACTCCATAGACTCGGGAATGATGATCTGAGGCTTCGGGCTTTTGTGACCTTCGGTCGGGATGGAAGAGATTGGTCCGCTCTCAACAAACTGAACGAGGCTCACCCGACCATCCTTGATGCGCTGCGCCGGGGAACCCATCGGGAGAGATCACGGAATCCAGCCATCGGGGTCGTGGCGTCCGGCATTGCGAACCCCTGTCTCCAGCTTCAGGGGATGACCCTCCTGGCTCAGGCGCGGGCGCGACAGCTGTCCTCCGAAGGCCGCTACCGTGAAGCCATGGAGCTTTGGCTCGATCTGGCGATGGTGGGGCGAGACGTCGAGCAAAATCCCCCGGGTCCCTGGATGATGGACTCTGAGCATTTCAAGGAGGCATTCGCAGGTCTGAAAGAGATGGTGCAAGGCCCTCACCTTTCTCAGGAAGATCTGACTGAGATGGCCCGTGAATTGGCGATCTTGGACACCATGTTCCCCAGTCTTTGGGCAACACTCCGAAACCATCAGCTCTTCGTGCGATCATCCTTGGTGCAACGCGAAATCTTCCTGAGCATGGGTTCAGGCTATCGAAGCGCGAATCATTGGGATACGTGGCGATACGGATTCTCCCAGCGCCTCATGCTTCTCCGGGGTGTGGAGGACATCGATGGCTGGGTGGAGAGATTTGCCGGAATCGATGAGGGACCGTACGCCGAAGTGGTGGAGCTCGGAGCCAAATTCTCGGTAGAACGCTCCTTCGGAAACCCGGTCCTCAGATCGTTCTCTCCCGAGCCGTCAAGCTTAGTGCCAAAATGGCGAAACCTTCGGACACAACTCCGACTCCTCCGTGGAGCAGCACACTACCGCGCGACAGGCGAGGTTCTAGAGATGCCGGATCCATACGGCACTTCATTTCGCCATTCTCAAAAGGGTGTGACGCTCAAGATCTGGAGTGTCGGCCCGGATGGCGTAGACGATGGGGGACTCGGGGGGTGGGATTCCGCCAAGGGAAAGGATATCGTGCTCGAGGTCGAGCGATAACTCGACGTCGGCCACGGCGATGTCTTCCGAAATCAGACCGGCCCGTTGGGGGAACCATCTGCCAAGATTCTGCCAATTTCAGAGTCGAGCAGTGGCCTTTGGAGGGCATGAGCGTCGAGATCCGAGAATCAATAAAACACGCCCTGGCAGGCTGTAGAGGCCTTCTAGGGCGTTTTCGACTTTTCCAGTCCTTCGCCGTCCGCTCGTTTCAGTCTCCCTCGACGGGTGCTTGCAAAACCGTTATTCGCCGGTTCAAATCCGGCCGCCACCTCCAATCCCCCTCGCCACGAGGGGGTTACGAAGGGCCTCCGCCCGCCGCGTGCGGCGAGGTGTTTTGTACCACCGGTGTACCGGAGGGTTTTCCTGGCGTCGAGACTTCCAATCGACCCGCGGCCCCTCAGGCGGACATGGACAGCTTGTCTCGCCACTCTCGTGGTGCGGTCACATCCTCACGGCAGCGGAATGCGGGCAGATGAGCGGGGGGGAGAGCGCTTTGCTACCAACGAATGATCATTCACAACTATTCGCGACTGATCCGGAATCATTACACCGTCCTATTTGAACTTGAGTAGGGTCACAAGGATAGTCGTCACCATTTCCCTTGCGGGGGCGTCGGCCTGCTTCGCTGTCCTCGGTTGCGGATTCCTATTTTGGCACTTCAAGATCAAAGCTGCGATCGATACGTTCCGCAGTGTGATCAAGTACCCGGCTCACCGGGGGGACCCGACTCAGATGGACATTTTTTCGGAGGAGGCGAACAAGACGCTCCTGAGGTCAGGCATTCGCTCCCTGCCGTACCTTGTGAGTTCGTTGGATCCTGCCGAGAAGACTGATTACCTGGCTGGGGCGAGCGGCCTGATCATTAGCATTATCGAGGGAAGGATTCCCCCCGAAGGCCCCAAGCCCAACTCCTGGCTGAGGAGGACCTGGATCTGGGAAATATCGTCCGACGAATCCCTGGAGTCCCGATCGCAGAAGTGCCGGTTGATCCAAGACTGGTGGCGCAATGAAGGTCGTGCCCACTACCACTGGTGGAAGTTTTGGTCTCCCGGCTTGAGGTGTGCAGAGGATGATTGAAGAGTAGATTGAAACGAGCGGTCAGCTCCGCAGGTGAGAGCACGGCGTCTCGCCAAGAAGTCGGCTCGGGCCGCGCCGGTATTGCAAGATGCTCGTAACCTTCGGAATAGCTATATTTCGTATGAAATAGAATGCCTGTCGCCACCCAAAGGAACAACGGTGCGGCGAGTAACAATCCCAATATGCGGTGAAGTTTGCGAAGTTTGATGGACATGGCAGCTTCCTAAAAACTGTCTATGTACTCTAGTTGTCCTATCGTTCTTCCTACATCATCCTTCGTCTGTATCAACCCAACGAGGAAATCCTGAGCGGCTCGTATCCGTTGCCGCAAGTGAAGGAGCTGAACTAAGGATCTGAGCGTCCATAACCCACGAGAAGCGTGTACCACCGGTGTATCGGCTGGTTTCAGATATGGACATCGTGTAGGAGATTGCGGAACAGTTGATCGAAGTCGATCTTGGGGTTTCGAGGACCATCTTCGGAAGACCGCGGGCGCCTCTATTTCCCCTCGAATCCGCCATCCTTGAAGACTTCGGTGCCGTTCACTTTGAGGCTAAAATCATCCAGGTAGATGGTGCCTTTCTTGGAGGCGGTCAGATAGATGAAGATGGCGTTTGTCGCTCCAACGGGTGGAGTGAATGTCCATTTGATAGGAGCCCAAATTGGGGTGTCCTTGGGGAGGGGGCTCACTTGGGTTTGTACCTCTTTGCCTGATGCATCGTAGACATGCAGGACGCATGTTTCCTCGCCATCAACGCCATCCGACAATGACCACAGCGAAAAGATATGCTCCTTGTCCGGCTGAACGTTGACCTTGATCTTTACTCCTTCTGCCAAGCCGATATTGGTCTTTTGGGGAAGCACACGCATCGAGAATGAGCCGTAGTGGACGATTGCCGTGGAGACATCAGCTTTCACAAATTGCCCGACGGACCAGCCATTGCCAAGAGCCCTTCCTCCAGGACCTGGACCCGCATAGATCTTGCGGAGATTCTCTCGGATCTTTTCCTGGTGGAATTCCTGGAGAGTGGGCCACCCGGCTAGCCAAAACTCGTTCGCCTTATCCATGAACCGGGCCTTCTCCTTGGGAAATTTCTTCGAAGTCTTGTAGTACTCGTCGGCAATGCCCGCCTTGCCAAGGCCGTTGTCGGGCTGCCCCTTACTCCACTCCTCGATACGAGCAAGTTCCGCATCGGCGGCTTGAAGCGCGAGAATGAGCACGAACGCGGTCACGATCTACCCCCTGCTTCATTCAGAGACGGTTCCAGCTGTGGACTTATTTTATTTTACTCCCAGTACCTCGACAGTACCATCCGGGTGTGGCTTGGCGTGGCGCGCGTGGTTGGAAGTGGTGAAAACAGAATCAGCCACGGCGTCGCATTCACAGCGGCCGTGACCGACTGAGGTCTCGTGTGGTCGCGCGGGACATCAGCGCGGCCCGGATTGCAAAACCGTTATTCGCCGGTTCAAATCCGGCCGCCACCTCCAACCTTCGTGTGAGCCCCCTGTTCTGCCGAATCCGATCCCCAGGGGCGAAGGCGGAGGTCCCCTCCCGGCTTAGCGGGCTTTCTTCGCCCGCCGCTTCGCGCCGGCCACGGCCTTGCGGCTGAGACGGACGTAGTCCTCGAGGCGCTGGTCCGCGGCATCGAAGGATTCGCGGATCGCGATCGCGATATCCGCGCCGCTCTGGCGGTTGATGGAGATTTGCGATCCCGGAACCGTGAGCATGATCCGCACCCGGACCCGGCCCTGCAGCGGATGCGTCCCGGGGCCGTCCACCGCGACGCGACACCGCTTGACCCGGTCGAAGAAGGTGCTCAGTTTCTCGGTCCTCTCCCGGATATGCTCGGCCTGTCCGTCCGACAGCAGTTTCCCGTGATCGTCGACCTTGAGCGGAATGGGCATGATTGTTTCCTTATCGGAGGGTTGGAGAAAGTTCTTGCCGGCGAGAGGCAGCCGGCGCTCGAATGGGAAGAGTCACTTCCTCGACGCGGACTCCGGCAGCGCCACCTTGATCCCGCCGATCGGCTCCTTCAAGGCGACGCGGACCCGCTCGGCCGTCACGGAGCCTGCTTCCCCGGCCCCTTCCAGGGCTCCTTGTGCGGCCGCCGAGGCCGCCTTGGCGAAGTCCACGCCGATATTCTTTGCGCTCGCGATGGCCCCCAGGATGAGCCCCTTGCTTGCGGCGGCCAGGTCTCCTCCCATATCCGCCGTCTGGCGGATGGACGCATTCGCGGCGCGCGACAGGATCCGGATCCCTTCCTCTCCCTTCGCCCCCGTGCCCCGGACGACTCCCATGAGGATCCCCTTGGCGGCGGGGACGAGATCGCTGCCTTTTCCGACCGCGTCCTTCACGGCGCCCGTCACGACTCCGGCAATGGCTTCCCCGAGAGGGATCCCGGTCCGCCCGCTGTCGTGGACCAGGCTGCGGATCCCCGCCGTCACCGTCTCCAGAACCGTGCCGAAGACATCCCGGACGCCCGGCGGAGTCTTGACGACGTCCAACGACTGTTCTTCATCCACGGGAAGTTCTCCTTCTATCTGCTGCAGAGCAAAGGACTGGCCACGACGGACCTGCCTGGGCGCCGGGATTTGAGGGTGACGCCCCTTGGGAAGACGATCAATATGAGTTAGCTGTAGATCACATTGATCGTTCCGGGAAGCCTACGGCCAAGGGTCGAAGCCGACCCCGGCTCGCATGCGGAAAACCGGCCGGCCGGGGCGGATGCGGCTCATTTTGATCGGGTCTGCGGTTTTGCGAAGGACCGCTATTGTCCGATCACGGCAAGGATCTCGCTTTCGCTCATGACGAGGTATTCCTTGCCGTCCATCTTGACCTCGCTCCCGGCGTAGCCGCCGAAGAGGACTTTGTCGCCCTTCTTGACGTCGAGGGCTTTCACCTCGCCACTGTCGAGGACACGCCCGGGGCCCACCGCGATAACGGTGCCCCGCATGGGCTTCTCCTTGGCGCTGTCCGGAATGACGATGCCGCCAGCGCTCCTGGTTTCCGCTTCAATCCGCTCTACCAGGACCTTATCGTGCAACGGCTGAATAGAGGACATCCAAAGCCTCCTTGCGACCAGAGATTGGCGAGTCGTTACTTCTTCCTGGGGGCCGGGTTCACAAACACCATCGGGACTTGGGAGAGGATGATCGGCAGGTCCGCCTGTACGGAGGGGACCGCTTCGGCCGCCGCAGCAGTCGCCTGGGAGACGACGGGGCCGTCGGGGACGGCCGCTGCGTCGACGACGCTTTTCTTTTCGTCGATCATGGCATGCTCCACAGTAAGAGAGAGTCGGGCCAACCTGGAGATATAAGCAAGTCCCCGGCCAGAGAGTTGGACTTGCTCAGGTTCCCGGGCTTCCCCGCTTCCGCCGATAGAGGTGCAGCCCCAGAGGGATGCCGAGGGCCAGTATCCCGATCGCCATGCCCAGGGGGAGCAGCGTGGACCGGTAGGTGAAGACCACCCGGTGACGTCCGGAAGGGACGCGGACCGCCTGGACCAGGTGATCCGCCCGAAGAAGCTCTGCCGGGACCCCGTCGATCTCCGCCTTCCACCCCGGATAGAAAGACTCCGTGAGCACCAGGAACGAGGGAGCGCCCGGGTTCACCTCGATCGCGTAGCGCCCGGAATCCCGTTCCAGGATCCGCGCCCCCTGCAGGCGGCCCTCCGCGTCCGGAAAGGTTTCGGGCTGCCCCGACTCCAGCACCACGACGCTGTCCGGACGGAAGGTCTTGGAGCCCAGGAACTCCAGCCGGGCGGCCGCCGACGGCAGGACGACCGAGCGGCCGACCAGGAAGGCCCTCGGCAGCGCCCCGGGATTCTCGTAGATGTAGCCTGACTCCAGACGACCGGCGACGCGCCAGCCCGTCGGGAGGTCCTCGAGGATCGGCAGCAGCCAGTAGCGCGCGCCCAGCAGGTCGAAGACCGGCCCCGGCCGCGCGGCGTGCATCGCCAGGGTCAGCCCGTCGATGGGCTCGCCCCGGGCGATGTTCGTCAGCTCCGTATAGGTCCGCAGCATCATCGGATCGAATCCGCCGACGGCATCGAGCTTCGCCAGCTCGCAGCGGCCGAAGACGTCGAGCTGCGCGGCGTTGACCGTCGCGATGCGGAACGGAAAGGCCGGATGGGCGCGGACCGACGCCACGAACTCCGGAGGCCAGGCCATCCCGGCCTCGGGATAGCCGATGAAATAGCGCTGGCTGAAGGCGATCAGCTCCGTTCCCAGGAGCAGCACCAGGAGTCCCGCGCACCACGAGCGGTCGGGCCGGACGCGGCCGAACGCGGCCAGCGAACCCGAAAGGATTGCGAGGGAGGCGGCCGCCCAGAGGATTCCGCGGGTCGCCAGGCTCCGGCTGGCCTCCCGGAACGCGTCTCCGGCCGGGAAGGGCTGATCCCGCGAGTCCGCGTCGATCGTCTGCTGCCGCTCCAGGATCGCGGACCAGCGTTCCGGGCTGCGGGTATAGACCCCGGCGGCACCGACGACGACCAGCAGGACCAGAGCCGCGGCCGCGACGCGGAGCGCCGACCGTCGATCTTCCGCCGACAGCAGGCGTTCGACCCCCATCCCGACCAGGGGGACCAGCGCGAGCGTGGTGAGCAGCAGGTATCGGGCGGGGACGCGGAACAGGCCGGCTCCGGGGATAAGCAGGTGGAAGATCCGGAAAACCGGGCTGTGGGAACCGAGCGCGAGCAGGATCCCGGCCAGCGCGGCACCGGCCCACAGAAAGCGCTGCCGCCGCGCTCCGGACACCCCCAGCGCCGCCAGGGCGAGTCCCGAGAGGCCGACGAACCCGCAGAGCTCCCAGAGGTTCCAGCGGCCCCAGTATGGCGCGACGCGATCGTCGCCCAGGAGCGTGGGCAGCAGGAATGTGAGCAGGTTCTCGGGCGGAAGCGAGTAGCTCGTGACGAAGTCATAGGAGTTGATGGACGTGCGCTGGATATGTCGGAGGAGCTCCAGGGTGGGGAGGAGCTGCGGTGCGGCCATCAGGGCGCCGAGAGCGAGCCAGCCCGCCGCGCCGCCTGCCCGCAGCGCGCGTCCGCGTCGTCCCTCGCGCGTTTCGAAGACGAAGTGCAGGAGCCTCGCGAGCAGAGCCAGGCCGGCGATCATCACGAAGTGCGGGAGTCCGGCGAAGATCATCAGCGCGAGCGGAATTCCCAGGAGGAGGCCGCGGGAGGGGGTGGGGGCCCCGAGGTGGCGTTCCAGCCGCCACATCAGGGCGGCGGCCCAGGGATAGCCGGAGATGTTCGGGATATGTCCCGCGAAGATCCGGGTCACCATGAATCCCGAGAGCATGTAGACCAGACCCCCGGCGAAGGCCGACAGCCGCGACAGGCCGAGACCCCGCCGCAACCAGGCGTCGGCGAAGAACCCGGACAGCGACAGGTGCAGCCAGGCCGTCAGCGTCCAGAACAGGCCCGGCGCCACGACGGCGGACAGCCACGTCGGCGGGTACAGGACGCCGGCATGCATGCCGGCGAGCAGCGGCGCGCCGCACTTGATGTGGCTGTCCCAGACCGGCAGCCGGCCCGAGGCCAGCTCCTCGCCCACCAGGGCCCGGAGGTGGTAGAAGGCTCCGACCGTGTCCAGCCCGTACAGGAACTGGCCCGGGGCGAGCGCGGTGAAGATGAGAATCGCGGGGAGCCCGATGTAGACCCCCGCGGGAAGGAAGCGGACGAACGGCGGGAGTACCGCCCGGGGGGGCGGGCTTCCTTCGACCATAAGAGGATCATGATGCCCCAAAGCCGGGGCCCTGACAAGGGACGGAGTCGTCCGGGATTCCGGCGGATCTTCCATAAGAAACCGATCTCTGCCGTTATATTGAAGATGCGGCCCAGGGGCGGACGCAGGGGACTGAGCCAGGGAACGACGATGCGCACCAGGCACCTACTACTTCTTCTCCTCCTTCCCGCCGCTTCCCTTTCCTCGACCAGCGCCGCGCCCGCCGACAACGACGACTACGACAAGACCGTGCGGCCCTTCCTCGACACCCACTGCATCCGCTGTCACGGCCCCGAGAAGCAGAAGGGCGAGTTCCGCGTCGACACCCTCCCGCGAGACTTTGCGGGGACCACCCCCGCCACCGCGCGCTGGGGCGATGTCATCGAGCGCCTCAATACGGGCGAGATGCCCCCGAAGAAGGAGCCGAAGCCCAAGCCCGACGAGTCCGCGCGCATCGTGGAATGGCTGACCGCGCGCCTGAAGGAAGGGGAAGCGGCGCGCATGGCGAAGCGCGACCGCGTCACCTTCAACAAGCTCACCCGCGAAGAATACGCCAACACCGTCTATGACCTTCTGGGCGTCCGCTACGATGCCGCCGACCCGACCGGCCTGCCCGAGGACCCCAACTGGCACGGCTTCGAACGCATCGGCTCCGTCCTCTCGCTCTCCCCGGCCCACGTCGAAAAGTACTTCCTGGCGGCCGAGGGCATCCTCGCCGTAGCGTACGCCAACAAGGCCACCGAGAAAAAGATCACCCGCTGGACGCCCTGGGACTGCCGCGGCTGGAACAAGGAGAGGGCGCAGGCCCAGGGCATCTTCGACAAGGTCCGCCTCGACCTCTGGCCCGGCATCCCCATCAACGGCCATCCGGGATCGGTGAAGGAATTCACCGCCCCCTCCGCCGGAGAATACCGGATCCGCATCAAGCTCAGCGGCCTCAAGCCCGCGACCGGCCGCGCGCCGCGGCTGAGCATCTATGTCGCGGACCTCGACCGCTCCCTGGGCGAGCAGGACGTGATCGCGCCCGAGGACAAGCCGGCGGTCCTCGAATTCACGGCGCACCTGCCCGCCGGCAAGCACATGATCCGCATCTCGAACGAAGCGCCCGGTCCGGGCAACAACCTCGACCGCGGCGGCCGCCACGGCGGCAAGCCCTTCGTCAGCATCAAGGACGGCCGCGAGCCGTGGCAGTGGAAGATGACGGACGAGCAGGGCCTCCCGCTCTGGCCGTTCCTGATCGTCGACTGGGTGGAATGGGAAGGGCCGGTGACCGAGGCGGCGCCGACCGCGGCGCAGCGCGAGGGGGGTCCGGGCAGCGCGGGTCCGGAGCAGGCCCGCGAGATCCTCGCCCGCTTCGCGACGCGCGCGTTCCGCCGTCCGGCGACTCCCGCGGAGCTCGACCGCCTGATTTCCCTCGTCGAGCGCGAGCGGAAGAGCGGCGAGTCCTTCCCGTCCGCCCTCAAAGCCGGCCTCCTTGCCGTGCTCTGCTCGAAGGACTTCTTCTATATCGTCGAGGGCGCGCCCGACCGCGCCGCCGGCCGCGTCAACGCCTGGGAGCTCGCGTCCCGGCTCTCATATTTCCTCTGGAGCACGCAGCCCGACGGACCGCTCCTGGATGCGGCCCGCGACGGCTCCCTTCTGAAGCCCGACGTGCTCCGCTCCCAGGTCCAGCGTCTGATGCACGATCCGCGGATCGAGCGCTTCGCCGCCGGATTCCCGCGCCAGTGGCTGCGGCTGGCGAAGGTCGGCATGTTCCCGCCCGACAAGAAGCTGTATCCCGACTATGACGACCATCTCCAGCGGAGCATGGTCCTGGAGACCACCTCCGTCTTCCGCGAGGTCCTCTCGAAGAACCTGAGCCTCCGCGAGCTTCTCGACTCCGACTGGACCATGCTCAACGCGCGGCTCGCGGAGCACTATGGGATCCCCGGCGTCGACGGCGACGACTTCCGCCGCGTAACGCTCGCCGCCGACACGCATCGAGGCGGCCTGCTGACGAACGCCTCGATCCTGAGCCTGACGTCGGACGGCACGCGTCATCGTCCCGTCCACCGCGGCGTCTGGGTGATGGAGTCCATCCTCGGCCGCTCCCCGCCGCCGCCGCCCGCGAATGTCCCCCCGATCGAGCCGACGCCGGCAAAGTCGCCCAAGGCCACGCTGCGGATGAAGCTCGACGCCCACAAGAGCGACCCGAACTGCGCCGCCTGCCACCGGAAGATCGATCCGCTGGGCTTCGCCTTCGACGCCTACGACGCGATCGGCCGCTGGCGCACGATCGAGGTCGTCCGCGACGGCGCCGGCGACAACCCCAAGGTGGACGCGAGCGGCGAAATGCCCGACGGCCGGAAGTTCGCCGACGCGGTGGAATTCAAGAAGATCCTTCTGGAAGACGTCGACAAGTTCAACGCCGCCTTCGTCGAGAAGCTGGCGACGTATGCCCTGCGGCGCGGCATGAGGGTGGACGACAGGGCCGGGCTCGCCGAGCTGGCCCGGGTCGGCAAGGCGGCGGACTACCGGCTTGCGACCCTGGTTGAAACCCTGGCGGTCTCGGAACTGTTCCAGAAGCGGTAATGAAACACAGCAACACGAAGACCCGAAGCAGAGATCCCTTCACCCTTCCCGGCGGGAAAGGGAAGGGCGGGGAAGTTCCAGGGGACTCCGTGTCCGGGTGTCGTGGTTTCTTAGGAGAACACGCGTGAGCAATATTCAGCGGCGCCGCTGGCTGCTCGACCGCCGGCGCTTTCTGCGCGGCGCGGGGGCCTGCATCGCGCTGCCGCTCCTCGACTGCATGACGCTCGACGCGGCCGCCGTCGCCGACAAGCCGCGCCGCAGCGTCTTCGTCTATATCCCGAACGGCGTCAACGTCCTCACGTGGCAGATCACGAAGCCCGGCGCCGACTACGTCTTCCCCGAGCCGATGAAGCCGCTCGAGAAGCACCGCGCGATCATGACGCCGATCAGCGGCCTGCACCATCCCAACGGGATCGGCCAGGCCCACGTCTGCGCCGACACCTGGCTGACCGGGGCGAAGATCGGCCAGGACGGCGGCAGCTACAAGAACAGCGTGTCCTGCGACCAGGTCATTGCGGAAGTGACGTCGCCGCACACGCGCTTTTCGTCGCTGGAGCTGTCAATCGCGTCGGGCGTCGGCCAGCCGAACAACTCGAACACGCTCTCGTTCTCCCGCGACGGCATCCCGCTGCCGGCGGAGGACAATCCCCGCACGGTCTTCCAGCGTCTTTTCGGCGAGGAGGCCGGCGGCATCGAGCAGCGGCGCCGGAAGCTCGACCGCCACCGCAGCGTGCTGGACTCGGTCCTGGGCGACGCCAAGGCCCTGAAGACCTCGCTCGGCACCACCGACCGCGGCAAGCTCGACGAATACCTGACGTCCGTGCGCGAGGTGGAGATCCGGGCCGAGCGCATGGAGGCCTGGCTCAGCATCCCGAAGCCGAAGGCCGATCCCGCGACGACGGAGCGTCTCACGCGGAACGTCCCGCGGCAGCAGGCCGGGGAGTATTACCGGACGATGTACGACCTGATCCTGCTGGCTCTGCGGACGGACATGACGCGCGTGGTCAGCTACATGAGCGGCAGCGAAGGCAACGGCCTCCCGCTGCCCGAACTCGGCATCAGCCAGAGCCGCCACGAACTGTCGCATCACAGCGGCGACCCCGAGATCATGGCGCGCCTCAGCCGCAGCGACGGATTCCTCGCCCAGCAGTTCTCGTACTTCCTCGACCGCCTGATCGAAACGAAGGACGGTGAGGACGCGCTGCTGGACCACACGATGGTGCTCTTCGGCAGCGGCATGAGCTACGGCCACAGCCACGGCAACGCCAACCTGCCGACGATCCTCGCGGGCGGCGTCGGGCTCGGCCTGAAGCACGGGAAGCACATCGACTACAATCTGCCGGTCATCAAGGCCTACAACCTCGCCGACGCGGGCGGGCATTACAACCTCTGCCACAAGCCGGTCGACGGCAAGGCCCGCCTGACCAACCTGCTGCTCACGATGATGCAGAAGATGGAGGTCAAGTCCGAGTCGTTCGTCGACAGCCTCGCCCCGATCTCGGAGCTGACCGCCTGAGGGAGCCCGGATGAAACAGCAAGTCTTCGTGTTGAAACGTCCATGCGCGCCCTGATCCTGCTGGCTCTTCTGGTCGGTGTCGACGATCCGGTCGCCTGGACCCAGGCCAAGCCCGGCGAGTTCCCCGCCGCAGGCGCCGCGAAGGAAATCTCCGGCGAGCTGATCACGATCGACGCCGTCGCCCGCGCGGGCTCCTTGAGGGTCGACCGGAACGACTCCCAGCGGACGGACGACTACGACGCGGCGCTGCCGTTCACGCAGCTGCCGTATGCGAGGACGATGCTTCACGGCTCGTACGCGGAGCTGCGCGACGTTCCGCTCGGGACGCACCTGCACGGCCTCTTTCTCGTGCAGGACGCGCCGGCGAAGAACCAGAAGCCCGCGTTCAACCGGGTGCTGCAGCTGGAAGACGACTTCAGCCTTTTCACGCGCCTCAAGAAAACGTGGCGCGTGGACGCGGTCGAGCCGGACAAGCAGAAGCTCAGCGTCACCGGCGTGGTCGAGGGCGGGGCGGCCGACGCCAAGCCGACGATCTTCCAGATCGGCCCGGCCACGCGCGTGTGGAAGGGCCGCGGCCTCGGCACCCTGAAAGACGTGGCCGCGGGCCAGCAGATCCTCGCGAATCTGACCGTCTGCACGCTGAAGGGCCCCGGCCGCTGCATGGATCTGTGGATCGACGAGGAGAGCCGCTCGGTGGCCCGCGAGCGCCAGTTCGAGGTCCATAAGCTGTTCCAGCGCGAGCACGGACTCGGCTGCTGGATCGAGGCCGTGGACAATCAGGCCGGCACCGTGACCGTCACGGTCTTCGATGCCGCCGATCCCGCGCTGATCAAGGAGGTCCGCGTCAAGGAGCAGGTCGCGGCGGCCGTCGCGGAGGACTCGCTCCGGACCTACGACCAGAACAACGACGTGCGGCGGGGTCCGGTGCTCGAGATCAAGGCGGTGCCGCCGGTTCCCGGCAGCAGCGGCGTCCAGATCGTCTTCAAGCCCAACCCGCTGCTGGAGGGATATCGTCCGAAGCGGTTCCTCCGCGTCTTCGCGGGCGGCTGGCGCGTGGACGACCTTCCCCGCGAAGAGCGCCTTTACCGCTGAACCCCCGCCTGAAGCATCCGGTGGAGGCGGTCCTGCCGGCGCGGGTCGCTCCTCCGGACGCAGGCTTCGGCGACGAGCAGCTCCCGGCTCTTCCGGACCCGGGCCAGGCACGGGGGGATGAAACACAGCCAGAAGGCGACGGTGACCAGGGGGGTCTCCCGGATCAGGAACACATCGACGGACCACCAGGAGCAGCGGGCATGGTTCAGGAGGAGGGCGCTCCCGATGAAACCGGCGATGGCCATCGAGGAGGCGAGCGCCCGCATCAGGCGGCTCCGGAATCCCGGGTCTTCCGACGGTCCGAATTGACGCAAGGCAGGGCGGCGACCGGTGTCCATGCTGTATGAGACGCCGCCTCACTTTTCACTATCCAAACCTGCAGAAGAAGGGAAAATAATAGTCGTATGGGTCTCCGGTTCTGGTTTCGTCGTCTGCTGAGCAGCTTCAGGGGGTCCCGGGGCGACACGCCCTGCAACCTTTGCCGCACCCCCATTCCCCCCTCCCACGTGAAGCGGGGCTTCGCCGTCCGCATCGCCAAACGGACCTACTGCAAGGGATGCGTCGAGGAGATCACCACCCGCAAGAGCGGCCCCTGGCCCCTGGCCAGCGCCGACGCCCACTCGAGCAGCACCATCCACCTCCCCTGACCCGGGGGACGGTCACTTTTGTTGGTTTCCGCCTCGGCGGTCCCTTATACTTTCCGTCCGGCTGGGATCGACTTTGACTTTTCCATTCTGCGAGGTTCGTCATGGCTGACGCATTTGCCCCCAGGAAAGAGGACAAGTTCACCTTCGGACTCTGGACCGTCGGCAACCGCGGCGCGGACCCCTTCGGCCCGGTCGTCCGCCCGCACACGACCGCCCCCAAGATCGTCGAGAATCTCGCGAAACTCGGCGCCTACGGCGTCTCGCTCCACGACAACGACCTCATCCCGCACGGCTCGACCGACGCCGAGCAGCGGATGAAGGACTTCGAGAAGGCCCTCAAGGACAACGACATGGTCGTCGCCATGGGCACGACCAACCTGTTCTCGCACCCCGTCTTCCGCGACGGCGCGTTCACCAACCCCGACCCCGCCGTCCGCCGCTACGCCCTGCAGAAGACCTGCGCTTCGATCGACATGTCCGTCGGCCGCTTCGGCGCCAAGATCTACGTCTTCTGGGGCGGCCGCGAGGGCTCCGAGACCGACGTCGCCAAGGACGCGATGGAGGCCGTGAAGCGGAACCGCGAGTGCTTCAACTACCTGACCAGCTACTGCAAGGACAAGAAGTACGACGTCAAGTTCGCCCTCGAGGCCAAGCCCAACGAGCCCCGCGGCGACATCTACAACTCGACCACCGGCGCCTGCCTGGGCTTCATCGCGACGCTGGAGCACTCCGAGATGGTCGGCGTCAACCCCGAGGTCGGCCACGAGACGATGGCGGGCCTGAACTTCTACCATGTCGTGTCGCAGTCGATCGAGGCGGGCAAGCTCTTCCACATCGACCTGAACGCGCAGAAGATCGGCCGCTTCGACCAGGACCACCGCTTCGGCTCCGAGGACTACAAGGGCTCCTTCTTCCTCGTCAAGCTGCTCGAGGAGAGCGGCTACGAGGGGCCGCGCCACTTCGACGCGCACGCGTACCGGACGGAGGATATGGACGGCGTCTGGGAGTTCGCCAAGGGCAACATGCGAACCTACAAGATCCTGCAGCACAAGGTGAAGCTCTTCGCCAAGGATAAGGAGATCCAGGGCCTCATCAACCAGGGTCAGAAGGAAACCATGGCGAAGTACTCGAAGGACGGCCACAAGAAGCTGGTCGGCGAGCGCTTCGATCCCGAGAAGATGGCCGAGAAGGGCTCGGGCTATGAGAAGCTCGACCAGCTGCTCTTCGATCTGATCATGGGCCTCCGCGGATAGTTCGACGGCCATGAACGCGATCGGCATCGACATCGGGACCTCGGGCTGCAAGGGCGTGCTGGTGTCGTTCCCGAACGGCGTGGTCGTGAAGTCGACGCGCCGCAGCTACACCCTCCACGCCGAGGGCAACCGCGCCGAGCACGAGCCCGAGGACTGGATCAAGGCCGTCACCGAGATCCTCGAGGAGCTCGGTCCCGCCGACGCGATCGGCATGGACGGCATGATGCACTCGGAAGTGTGCATCGGCGAGGACGGCCGGGCGATCGGCCGCGCCATCCTCTGGTGCGACGGCCGCTCCGAGACCGAGTGCGCCGAGATCAACCGGAAGGTCGGCGCGGCGATGCTGCGCAGGACTGTCGGCAACATGGCCTTCGCCGGATTCACCCTCCCGCACCTCCTCTGGCGCAAGAAGAACAAGCAGCTGAAGGGCGTGGCCGTCGCACTCTGCAAGGACTACGTCCGCGCGCGCCTGACCGGCGTCCTCTCGCACGAGATCAGCGACGCGTCGGGCATGATCACCTGGCACCTGTCGAAGGGCCGCTGGGCCACCGAGGTGCTCCGGAAGGTCGGCATCGATCCCAAGCTGTTCCCGCCCCCCGTCGGCTCGGCCGAGATCGCGGGGAAGTGGAACGGCATCCCGGTCGTCGGCGGAGCGGCCGACAACGCCGCGGCCGCGGTCGGCTTGGGCGTCGTCCGCAAGGGCCAGGCGGTCGCGAGCATGGGCACGTCGAACGTGCTCCTCGCCGTCCACGACAAGCCGGTGGTCGATCCGAAGATGCGCGTCCACACGTTCGCGCACGCCGTCCCGAAGAAGTTCCTGCAGCTGGGCTGCATGCTGACGGGGACCCGTTCCTTCGACTGGATCCTCAAGGTCGTGGGCGAGAACGTCGAGAACGCGCCGATCGCCGACGACTCCAAGGGCCTGCTCTTCGCCCCCTATCTCGTCGGCGAGCGGACCCCGTATGCCGATACCCGCGTCCGCGGGATGTTCGCGGGGCTCTCGCCCGACCACGACAAGTCGCATTTCGTCCGCGCGGTGATGGAAGGCACGGCCTTCGCACTGCGCGACGCCCAGGAGATCATGAAGGCGACGTCCGTGCGCGTGACCGGCGGCGGCATGAAGAGCCCGGTCTGGCGGCAGATCATCGCCGACGTGCTGGGCATCCCCGTCATCACGGTCAACACGAGCGACGAGGGCGCGGCTTTCGGATCGGCGATCCTCGCGGCGGTCGGCGCGGGCGCCTTCAAGACCGTCGAGCAGGCGACCGATGCCATCGTCAAGGAGACGTCGGTGACGAAGCCGCAGCGCTCCTACGACAAGGAGTATGCGCGCTTCAAGCGCCTGTATCCCGCTGCCAGGAGCCTCGTCTAGCCTTCTCCGCCGATCACTCCAGCGGCTCCGACGTCACCTCGAAGGGCTCCTCCACGGGCAGGTGCACCAGGAGCCGGATCGAGGCGACGATGTCCAGGGGCGCCTTCTTCCACGGGCCTGCCGTTCTCCGGATCCGGCGCAGGCCTCCCTGGGGCGGGGTCTGGGTGTCGATCCGGAGCGGATCCCGGCAGCACCAGAGCCGTTCTCTCCGGCGACGATCTCCAGAGACGGCCAGTTCAGCGTCACGGTATAGGGACCCACGCGGCGTTGCTCGCCCTGCTTCGGGAAGCGGAACGTCACCGGCACGTCGCAGACCCAGCGCCGGACGCCCCGGATCCTGACCGTGACGGGATCCGTGCATTCGGCCGGCACGAAGATGCGGGACGGGCCGTGGACTCGGCAGCGCAGGACCGGGATTTCGCAGCCGCTGGTGATGGAGACGACGTCCCAGCGGACCTCGCCGCTCATCTGGGGCCACCAGTCCGTGTTGATCACGGTTCCGGTGACGACGCCCTTCTCGGTCCAGATTCTCCGGCCCAGGACGAACCAGCCGCCGTCGATGACCGGCGGGGTTCCCCAGAAGCGGTGGGGGACGGTGGGGAGCTGCAGCTTGAGGGGCCGCTGGGTCTTTATCAGGTCGTCGAGGAAGAGCGTCGGCTCCAGCCGGAAGAGGATGTCCTTGGCACGGTCCCGGACTTCGCGGTCGGCATCGTCGAGGGCCTTCTGCAGGGCCGGGGCGACGCCGGGTCCCCGGGCCTCGATCTGATCCGCGGCTTGGGTGCGGAGGTCAGCGGAGGAGTCGCCCAGCCGGCGGACCAGCGTCTCCAGGTCGGCGTCCTGCAGGAGCAGGGCGAACAGCAGCGGAAGCATCTCCCTATAGAGACGTCCGCTGCCAGGAAAGTGGTGCGCCGATCAGCTCTTCTCGGCCTTCCAGGTGGCCTTGTGCTCCTTCCACCAGTCCTCCCAGTCCTTGGCGTCCTCGCAGGACACCTTGGCCATGTCGCGGAGGACCTTGACGATCTCGGTCTTGAGTGCGGTGGCGCGGTCGCGCATTTCCTTGAAGGTCATGCCCGTGTTGTTGCCGCCGCCCAGGCGGCCGAGCCCGCCGCCGAAGCCGCCCCCGGGATTGTTCTTGTCGCGCGGCTTGAGCGTGTCCTCGCACTCCTTCAGGGCCTTGATGAGGGGATCGAACGACGTGGCGCTGCGGATCTCGCCCGCGGCCTCGATCGCCGCCTTGGCGAAGTCGGTGTCCAGAGCGTTCACGTGCTTGTTGACCTCGGAGGCCCCCGCCTCGTCGCGCAGCATTCCGAGCGCGGTCACGATCGCCGTCAGGACGGCGAGGTCCTTCGCGTTGGCGGTCGCGCCGTTGCCGAGGAAGGGGATCGCGTGCTTCTTGTCGTCGATCTGCAGGCCGAGCCCCTTTGCGGCGGCCACGCGGACTTCGGGGCCGTCGGCGGCGAGCAGCGCGCCCAGGCGGGCGCAGATCTTCGGGCTCTGGGTCTTGCCGAGCTCCTCGACGGCGGCCGCCCGCGCGGCGATATCCTTGTTCTTGTAGTCGGCCTTGAACTTGTCGAGCGCCTCCGAGTCGGGGTCGCCCAGGGCCAGCGCCAGGATCACCAATATCCCGCTCATGTGCGTTCTCCCTCCCTTTCCGAATTGGACACCGGGGGCAGGGGGATATTCCCTGGGGATCGGGAACAAAACAGACGGTCTGTTTTGTCCCGGCTACTTCGTTCCAGCGAAGGCTTCCGTGATGTGGGTCAGCCCCACCCCCAGGACGCGGCTCGCGATCGCGTCGAGCTCGTCGAGCGGGCCCTGGAAGTGGAACGTCGTGTGGACGTGGGTGTACGCGATGCCGGGCTTGAGCGCCAGCGCCGGCGACGACGACTCCAGCTCGTAGAACGGTCCCAGCGGCGCCGCCTCCGGGGACGCGGGTCCGTCGTTGTAGCTGTTGGCGGCGTCGCCCGAGTAGGGGTCCTTCTGCAGTTCCCACATCGAGTTGACGTAGGCCAGCTCGCCCTTGGGCTGGTGGAACTGGACGATGGTCAGCGTCTCATTCTCCGCGTCATAGCTGCCCAGCACGCCCAGGGACCGCCTCGGGGAGAGGCCGATCTTGCCGCGGCGCAGGCCGTCGCCCTTGAAGAAGAGGACGCCCGGGCCGATCTTCAGGCGATCGGCCGGCACCTTCCCGAAGTAGGCGTCGTTGACGACGGGGCCCAGCTGGTCCTCGGGTCCCTGCTTGAAGGGGAGGACGACCGTCGTTCCGGGCGACGGATTGTACATGCCGAGGATCCACGCCGACAGCAGCCCGGTAACCTGCTTCCACTCCCGGTCGCCGGTGTTGGTGATCTTGTTGCGCGACTGGTAGCCCACCCAGCGGACGTAGCTGGTCGGCTCGATGCCGAGCATGCGGCCGGGGTCTTTCGGGCCGAGGCAGCGGATCTCGCGCTGAAGTTCGAGCTCGAACAGCGCGCCCGAGGCGTTCGTCAGCTTCATCCGCTTGCGGAGGAGACAGCTGTCCAGGCCGCGGCGGGCGACGTCGAAGGACTCCGAATCGACGGCCGCCGGAGTCTGCCAGTGGGCGAGGTCCTGCGGGTCGCCCTTGGCGAAGAAGATCGAGAACTGGCCGCCCTCGGGACCCAGCCAGAAGCGGTCCTCGCCGCCGTAGGCGTTGATGTGCGGGCGCATCTCCCCGGACGCGATGAGGTTGCGGTTGATCCAGCCGTAGCTGAGGCCGCCGGGGCCGGCCGCGGTGCTGGTCATGACGCGGCCCTGGAGCCTGGGGCAGACGACGATTTCCGCGTTGCTGGTGCGGTCCGGCTGCAGACGGAGGATCTCCGTGTGCCGGTCGAGGAAGTTGACGTCGTCGATGAACGTCTGGGACGCGCAGCCGCCCAGCGCGGCCGCGGCGACCGCGAGGGCGATCCGGAGGCTCATGGACGTAGCCTACCGGATTCGACCCCTCGCGGGAAGCGTTCGTCACCTCGCGAGCAGGGCGAGCGGCCGCGCGACCGCGGGGACCCGCTTGACGTTCATCGCCCCGGCCAGGTCGCTGATGAGCTGCCACGTCGCGACCATGAGGACGGCCTGCTTGACGCGGGCGGCCTCGAATTTCTCGCGCAGCGCGATGCGGACCTGGACGTCCGGATCGACGTTCGTCTCGACGGTGAAGAGCCCGTCGAGGAGCCGCTCGGCGCGCGCGACCAGAGTGGCGTACTGCTCGGGGGACGTCTGCTCCTGCAGCCGCGCGGCGGCGGCCAGGGTTTCCGCGACGTAGCGGGGGGCGCGATCGACGCTGAACATGATTCACCTCGCATCTAACTTCCACCTAACGATACGAGGTGCCTGTGCCGCCTGAGGTCACATACCCTCCGGAGCTGAAAAGAAACCGCGCGCCGGGGCGAGCCGGCGCGCGGTGGGAATGCCGTCGAAAGGGATTACGGTCCGAAGCGCCAGAGGTCGTTCATGCGCGTGAAGGCGCCCGTCGAGTCGCTGCCCGAGCCTTCGAAGAGCCAGAAGGCCCCGCCTCTTCCGACGGGTTTGAAGATTCCCGCACCGTTGCGGTGTCTATCCCGTTAGAGTATCCGGGTACAGGCAGGAGGATTGACGATGCGAAAACTTTCGATTCTCGCGGCGCTGGCGGCCTTCCTCGTCCCGGCGACCCTCCGGGCGCAGGAGACCCTGGAACTGAAAGGCAGCGGCTGGGTCAACTCAAAGGAGCTCAGCCTCGACCGCCTCAAGGGGAAGGTCGTCATCGTCTTTTTCTTTGAGGAGCAGTGCCCGCGCTGCATCGCCTCCATTCCCGCGCGCAACCAGCTGCGGAAGAACTACGCGGACAAACCCGTGGTCTTCATCGCCATCAACAGCGGCAACCCGAAGAGCGTCATCGAGGACTACGTCAAATCCAACAAGTTCGAGTGGCCGATCTTCATCGACGAGCGGCGCGAGACCGAGAAGCCGTTCGGATTCACGATCAGCCTCCAGAACATCTACCAGTGGTTCATGATCGACCCCGACGGCAAGCTCCACCGCACCGCCTTCGACGAGAAGGGGGTCGCCGAAGACATCGACAAGCATCTTTCCGAGGCGAAGATGCTCTTTGACGGGATCAGCGTCCCCGAGAAACTCAAGCCCATGGCGCGCGACCTGGAGTTCGGTCAGTACGACCCGGGCGTCTCCGAGCTGGCCACGCTCGCCGCGAAAGGGCCGAAGGACCTTCAGCCCGCCGCCGAGGCCATGTACGACAAGCTCAAGCCCATGGCGGAGTCGGGCCTCGAGAAGGCCAGGGCCCTCGAAGCCGAGGGGAAGAAGTACCCCGCCTATGGGGAGTACGCCCGCGTCGCGTCGTGGTTCAGGAAGACCGACTACGAGAAGACCGCGACGACGGCGATGGCCGCGCTGAAGAAGGACAAGGAGGTCCAGGACGAGCTGGCCGCCAAGGCGCTGCTCGACCAGGCCAAGGCGCTCCTCTCCTCGAGCAAGAAGGGCGAGAAGGAAGGCGCCGCCCCGATCCTCGCGGCGCTGCAGAAGAAGTACCCCGGCAGCGAAGCCGCCAGGGAAGCCGCGAAGCTGAAGTAGAAGGGACTACTCCGCGTCGGCTTCGGCCAGTTCCTTCGACGACGTGCGCTTGCGCTTGGTCTCGTCGAGGATCTTCTTGCGCATCCGTATGGACTTCGGCGTGATCTCGACGAGCTCGTCGTCGTTGATGTACTCGAGGGCCTCCTCGAGCGAGAAGAGGCGCGGCTGCGCGAGCACCAGGGTCCAGTCGGCGCTCGACGCGCGCATGTTCGTCAGCTTGCGCTTGCGGGCGATGTTGACGACCAGGTCCGTTTCCTTGTTGTTCTCGCCGACGATCATGCCGGCATAGACCTTCGTCGCGACCTGCGTGAAGAAGACGCCGCGGGACTGCAGGCCGTCCAGCGCGTACGTCGTCGCCTCGCCGTTCTCCATCGCGATCAGCACGCCCGCGGTGCGGTCGGGGATGTCGCCCTTCCACTCCTCGTAGCCTTCGAACGACGTGTGCAGAACCGCCTGGCCGCGCGTGGCGGACAGGAGGCGCGACTGGAGGCCGACCAGGCCGCGCGCCGGGATGCGGAACGAGAAGTGCGTGCGGTCCTGCCGCTGGTCCATCTTCTCGACGAAGCCCTTGCGCGAGCCGAAGATCTCGATCACGCGGCCGGAGTATTCGTTCGGGACGTCGACCATGGCGATTTCCACGGGCTCCATGAGGACGCCGTCGATCTTCTTCGTGATCATCTCGGGCTTGGAGACCTGCAGCTCGTAGTTTTCGCGGCGCATGTTTTCGAGCAGGATGCCCAGGTGCAGCAGGCCTCGGCCCGAGACCTTCCACTCGTCGGGGCCGACCTGCTCGACCTTGAGCGCGACGTCGACCAGGGTCTCCTTCATGAGGCGGTCGCCGACGTTGCGCGAGGTGACCAGGCTGCCTTCCTTGCCGCAGAAGGGCGAGTCGTTCACCATGAAGTGCATCGAGAGCGTGGGCTCCTCGATCTTCGGGAACGGCAGCGCCACGGGGTTTTCGCCGCCTGCGATGGTGTCGCCGATGTCGACCTGGGGACAGCCGACGATGACGACGATCTCGCCCGCGGCGGCTTCCTTGGTCTTGTCGCGCCCGAGGTTGACGAAGGTCTGGACCTCGGTGAGCACGCCGGGCGATTTGCTTCCGTCGCGCTTGAGGACGGTGACCTGGGCGCCGGTCTTCGCCACGCCGTTGGAGATGCGGCCGATCGCCATGCGGCCGACATACTCGTTATAGTCGATGTTCGCGACGGAGATCTGCAGCGGCGCGGCCGGGTCGCCCTTCGGCGGCGGCACGCGCTTCAGGATCGTGTCGAAGAGGGGGACGAAGTTGCTCCACTCGTCCTCGAGCTTCAGCTTGGACTGGCCCGCGCGGCCGATGGCGTAGACGACCGGGAAGTCCATCTGCTGGTCGTTCGCCTCGAGCTCCATGAACAGGTAGAAGATCTCGTCCAGGACTTCCTTGGGACGGGATTCGGGCTTGTCGAGCTTGTTGATGACGACGATCGGCTGCAGGCCGTTGTAGAGCGCCTTCTTCAGCACGAAGCGGGTCTGGGGCATCGGGCCGTCGGCCGCGTCCACCAGCAGGAGGCAGCCGTCGGCCATGCGGAGCACCCGCTCGACCTCGCCGCCGAAGTCCTGGTGGCCGGGGGTGTCGACGATGTTGATCTTGGTGCCCTTGTAGACGATCGACGTGTTCTTGGCCAGGATCGTGATGCCCCGCTCCCGCTCCAGGGGGTTCGAATCCATGACGCAGTCGGTCGTCTCCTGGTTCGACCGGAACGCGCCGGACTGCCGGAGCAGGAAATCGACCAGGGTCGTCTTCCCGTGGTCGACGTGGGCGATGATGGCGATATTGCGAAGGTCCATATAGGGAGCGGGAGTATATCCGGGGACCCAGGGGAATGCAACGGGGGTCCGGAGATTCGCGGGCTACTTCTCCTTGTTCAACTGGAACTCTTCGTAGAGCTTCTGGAAGTGCGCCTGAACTTTGAACTTCGTCGGCCGGTCCCACTTGATCGAAAAGATCGGGTTGTCGAGGGCCGTGGAGATGAACAGGCCGTCCTTGCTGAACTCCTTCCAGTCCTTCTTGAAGTGCGTCAGGAGAATGAGGAGGACCACGTCGCAGAGCTTCGGGTTCCGCCCCGACATCTCGTCGAAGATCGCGGTCGGCGTCTCGTCGACCAGGTGCTCGATCAGCAGGGGGAAGTTATCCGGGGCGTCGCCCATGACCGTGTCGAAGGTCACCTCCCCCTTGGCCATCATGACGGGGTCCCATTTGGTGAGGTTCACCAGGCCCGTGATGATCTGGTCCATTTTGCCCGTCTTGGGGGGCTCCGGGCATCCCACCGACAGGGGGAGGGCCAGCAGCAGGGCGAGCAGGGGGAGTCGGTTCATGAGCGGGGTATTGTAGTGGTCGTGCGCCGACTTTGCTATGATTCCGCGCCGATGGCCAAGGCGATACTGTTCGATCTGGACGGGGTCCTGGTCGATTCCTACGAAGTCTGGTTTCACCTCCTCAACGCGGTCGCAGCAAAGCACCGTTATACCCCGATCACGCGCGAGCAGTACAAGACCAGCTGGGGCCAGGGGCTGGAGGTGGACGTGAAGCTCTACTACACCCGCCACACGATCGAGGAGCTCCGGGCGGAGTACGACGTCCTTTACCCGGATTACCTGCAGCACATGAAGGTGATGGAGGGGGCGGAGCAGACGCTCCGGTCGATCACGCTCCCCAAGGCGGTGATCACCAACAGCCCGGGCGGCCTGGCGCGCAAGGCCCTGTCCGTCGCGAAGCTCGACCGCTACCTCGACACGATCGTGGGGAGCGACGAGGTCCCGCATTCGAAACCCGCTCCGGACGGCATCCTGGAAGCCTGCCGCCGCCTGGGCGTGAAGCCGGCGGAGACGATCATGATCGGTGATTCGCGCTTCGATGAGGGTGCCGCCAAAGCGGCGGGCGCCGACTTCCGCTGGTTCACCTCGTTCGCCACCCTGCAGCTCTGAATCCCCTCAAAAAGCCCGGCGTGGTGGAGGGACCGGCGAACTCTACTTCCGGGAGACCAGCGTCAATTCGTTGACCATCTTCATCGCCAGCGGCTGACCGTCGGAGACGATGGTCAGCTCGATCGCGGACTTCTGCGAAAGGAAGCAGCCCTTCTCGGTGGAGAAGACGGCGGTCGACTTCCCCTTGCCGCCCTTGATCTCCACCAGGCCCGCCAGCGAATTGTCCTTCCCGCCGCCCTTCAGCTCGATCGTGATGTCCTGATCGATGTGGGCGTCCGCGTCCTTCAGATCGGTCATCGTCGACTTCATCGCAAACGACATGGTCCCGATCAGCGCCATCTTCACCACGAAGTCGGTGTTCCAGGTGTCGCCCTTGCCGACCTTCTCCTCGGGCAGCGGCGGGGCCATTTGCTGCATCATGCCCTTGAACGTCTCGCTGTTGAGCATCTGCTTGAGCCGCGCCCGGGCCGCGGCGGCCTCGGAGCCGGCGCCCTTCGTGACGGCATCCAGCACCTTGTCGTAGCCCAGGACCTCGGTCACGATCCCGACCGGGGTCATCTTCATCGTGAAAGATTGGCCGACCATCCTGGCCGCCGCCGAGGCGGGGCTGTCGGCCCCGGGCTCCGGGTCTTTCTCCGAATCGTAGTCGTAGTTCCCCAGGAGGGGGCCCGCCTTCGCCGACACCGCGAGGTATTTCACCGTGATCGTCGCCTCGCCCGACTCGGCGACGTTCTCAACCGTCATGGAATACTTGTATCCCATCTGCTGGTCCGCGGGCTGGCCGCCGAGATCCAGCAGGGTCTTCTGGACGGACTTGTAGACCGCTTCCTGCCCCTTCTGCCACTTCCAGCGGAGCTCCGCTTTCGCCTGGGATTCCCGGGCGGGAGCCGGGAGGGGGACCAGGGCGAGCAGGAGGGCGGCCGCGAACGGTTTCATGAATCCCTCGGGATTGCGGAATGCAATACTATAGACGATGCTTCGGGGCATGTGATACGTTTTCGCGACCGCATGATCCGCCGCTACCCGGACGCCCTCCGCTTCCTGAATACCTTCACCGACTACGAGCGCATGGCGTCGACTTACAGCCCGGCCGACTACAACCTGGACCGCATGCGCCGGCTGCTGTGCGACCTGGACAATCCGGAGCGCGCCTTCCTCTCGCTGCATATCGCGGGGACCAAGGGCAAGGGCTCGACCGCCCATCTGGCCGAGGCCATCCTCCGCGAATCGGGCTACCGGACCGGCCTCTATACGTCGCCCCATCTGGTCGACATGCGGGAGCGGATCCGGCTGGACGGCGACCTGGTCTCCGAGGCCGACTTCACCCGGGCGATGGCCTTCATGGAGCCCGCGCTCCGGAGGCTGCGGCCGACGTACTTCGAGACCATGACCGCCGCGGCCTTCCTCCTGTTCGCCTGGAAGAAGGTGGAGTATGCGGTCGTCGAGGTGGGACTCGGAGGCCGGCTGGACGCCACGAACGTCATCCTGCCCGCGGCCTGCGCGATCACCACCATCGACTACGACCATATCGACAAGCTGGGGAAGACCCTGGACGCCATCGCGGGAGAGAAGGCGGGGATCCTGAAGCCGGGGGTTCCGTCGGTCTCCAGCCCGCAGCCGCCGGCCGCCCGCCGGGTGCTCCGGGCGCGGGGAAACCCGGCCTTTCCGCGCTTTCGGGTCCTGTCCCACCGGGGGTTCGTGCTAAAATTCACGGCGGAGGGACGGAGCTTCGAGCTTCCGGTCCTGGGGAAGCACCAGGCGGCCAATGCCGCGACCGCGTTGGCCCTCGTGGAGCGTTCGGGGGCGAGGGTGGATCCTGGAGCCGTGCAGCGGGCTTTTCGAAAGGTCCGACTGCCCGGCCGCGTTGAACCGGTGGGCCAGCGGCCGCTGTTGATCGTGGATGCGGCCCATAACCCGGTCTCGGCGCGGGCGCTGGCGTCGGCGCTCCGGGACCTGCCTCGCAGACGGCTGGTGCTGGTGTTCGGCGCGTCGGCGGACAAGGACTACGGGACGATGTTGAAAACACTGCTTCCGCAGGCGGCCCTGGTGATTTTCACGAAAGCGTCGAATCCGAGGGCCGCGGCGACGTCCGATCTCCTGAAGCACGCGAAGGGCCGTCCGGCCGTGGCGGCCCGCAGCGTGCCCCGGGCGCTGGCGCTGGCGCGCAAGGCGGCCCGACCGGAGGACGCGATCGTGGTGACCGGATCCTTCTACGTGGCGGGCGAGGCCCTGGGCCTGCTGCAGCGCCATGAATGACCGCGGCGACAGCAACGTCCGGGCCGCCGATCTGGCGGTGTCGCGGAAGATGGTCGACCGCAGCACGGCCGACCGCGCCCTCCACCTGCTCGACGCCCGGGATTCCCAGATCTCCCTCGGCGAGCTCCTCCTCCAGCTCGGCCACATCAACGCCGACCAGTTCAAGGAGCTGATGGCCGCCCACCATGCCAGCGCCCTGCCGGCCGATACGGCCATCAACGAGTCCCAGCTCTTCGGCGAGGCGGTGATCTCCCGCGGGCTGGCGACCCCGGACCAGGTCAACGACGCCCTCCGCGAGCAGGCCGAGCTCGCGGGCAAAGGAACCTTCAAGAACCTCGGCGAGCTCCTCATCGTCAAAAAGATCCTGACCTCCGACCAGGTCAAGGGCCTGATCCACGAGCAGGACCAGGTCATCATGCTCTGCCCGTCCTGCGGGGAGAAATACAACGTCCTCAAGCAGTGGATGGGCAAGGCCAAGTGCCCGTCGGATTCGAGCCTGCTGGCGGAGATCCAGACCAGCGCGAGCGTCGGCGTCGCCGCGCGGGCCGAGCTCGCATCTGCGCAGGCCGACGTCGATCAAGCGATGGCAAATCTGCATCAGGCGGAAGCGAATGTGAAAATTAAACAAGGCGCGCTGGATAAAGCGAAAGCGGATCTCGACCACTGCAGGATTACGTCCCCGGTAGATGGAGAGGTGATTTCGCGCAACGTCGATGTCGGGCAGACCGTTGCCGCCAGTTTGCAGGCGCCGGTGATTTTCACGATCGCGAATGATCTAACGAAAATGCAAATCGACGCCAACGTCGCCGAAGCGGACGTCGGTGCGGTGACAGTTGATCAGAATGTTGACTTCAGCGTTGATGCGTTTCCGAGCCGCACCTTTCACGGGAAGGTCGTGCAAGTGCGCAACGCGCCGATCACGGTTCAGAACGTGGTCACTTACGATACGGTTATCGGTGTGAGCAATGCCGATTTAAAACTCAAACCCGGGATGACAGCGAACGTCTCGATCATCATCGCGCACAAGGATGATGTGCTGAAAATTTCCAACGCGGCGCTGCGTTATCGACCGGCAAACGCGCCAACTCCGGAGCGTCCGGCGTCTGGTCAAAATCGCGGCGGCGCTGGTGGTGGCGGGTCGGTCGGTCCGCGGGCCACCGGCCGCACGGTTTATGTTTTACGCGGTGGCAACGCCGAGCCAGTGCAAATCAAAACTGGCATCAGCGATGGAACGACTACGGATGTGTTGGAGGGATTAGGAGACAACGATCGTGTGATCACCGGGCAACTTAACGCGCCCAATACCGCTGCTTCGCAGCAGCAGGGAAATCCGTTCGGCGGACCGCGGAGATTTCCATGAACCGCGAAAGGGCAATGAAGGTGGATCGGCCGCTCCGCGGGCGATGCCAAATAAATGCGGCTTCGCCGCCTAATTTAACATCGAGCAACGGACTGCTCGATCCACCTTCGCTTCGTACAGCGAAGCGGCTACAGTCTGTGGCTTAAGAATCATGGAAACGTTCCAATCACTTCTCGCAAAGAAGCTTTCGGAAGCGCTGGCAAAGGCCGGACTGCTGAATGCGGGCGAACTCACGCCGGCGACCGATCCCCGTTTCGGTGACTATCAGACCAACGCTCCTCTCGTGCTCGGCAAACAACGCGGTGAAAATCCAAGGGATCTCGCGGAGAAAATTCTTGAGCAGCTTGATGTTGGCGATC
>Ga0137409_10000872_pt1 | contig 33131 bp, 32 predicted proteins | sample CZODoug1_16funga_FD_122059 | JGI IMG/M metagenome (GOLD analysis project Ga0137409, IMG submission 122059) | Vadose zone soil fungal communities from Angelo Coast Range Reserve, California, USA - CZODoug1_16fungal (Hybrid Assembly) | ecosystem: Environmental > Terrestrial > Soil > Vadose zone... | reverse complement strand
CCCCCACACTCTCCTCGCTGACGCTGAACCCCACGAGCGTTATTGGCGGCGTGCAATCTTCCACGGGCACGGTGACGCTAAGCGGGCCAGCGCCCGCGGGTGGTGCGCAAGTGGCGCTTTCTAGTAACAATGGGGCAGCTAGCGTACCTTCGAGCGTGGCGGTTCCCGCTGGAGCCACTAGCGCGACATTCACGGCGAACACGAGCCCCGTGACTGCGTCAACCTCGGTCACCATCTCCGCGGCCTATGCTGGCGTGACCCGGGCGGCCTCGCTCACTGTGACGCCCCCGCCACTTCCAACCCTCTCTTCGCTGACGCTCAACCCGACGAGTGTGATTGGCGGCTTGCAATCCTCCACGGGCGCGGTAACGCTGAGCGCGCCAGCCCCCGCAGGTGGTGCGCAGGTTGCGCTTTCTAGTAACAACGGGGCGGCCAGCGTACCTTCGAGCGTGGCGGTTTCCGCAGGAGCTACTAGCGCGACATTCACGGTCAGCACCAGTGCCGTGGCTGCGTCGACCACGGTCGCCATCTCCGCGGCCTACGGCGGCCTGACCCGATCGGCCTCGCTCACCGTGACGCCCCCACCACTTCCAACCGTTTCTTCGCTGACGCTGAACCCCACGAGCGTTATTGGCGGCCTGCAATCTTCCACGGGAACGGTAAAGCTAAGCGCGCCGGCTCCCGCTGGCGGTGCGCAAGTCATGCTTTCCAGCAGCAACGGTGCGGCCAGTGTGCCTTCCAGCGTGTTGGTTCCGGCCGGAGCCACCACCGCGAGCTTCAGGGTGGACACATCCGTAGTTTTCTTCTCAACTTCCGTTTCGATCTCGGGTTCGTACAACGGTACAACCCGGACCGCAGGTCTTGCAGTGCACCTTTAGCGGGAGTGCGCCTTCATACGCGGCTGGTGTTTACGGCGACAGGGTCAGGGCGATTAGGGCCTTTGACCCTTCTTCCAAAAACTCGCGACGCGCGGGTTGCACCAGGCCGAGACCCGCGCGCAGTCTGGCGTGGCCGATGCCAAGAGTCAAGACGATGTCGGCTGGATCTCGTTTTTAGGAACAAATCTCGAAATTGCGAAAACGCCGCGCTGCGTTGCTATGCTACATTGGCGCTCGGAGGCGGATAAGTGCGTGACATGCAACGGCCGCCGCCGACTGGGGCAAAGAATTGGCGTCTGCCGAACAATTCGTTGCGCGGTTGACCAGCAATCGAGAAAGGATTCTTCGCTGCATGTGCATCCCTCAATTGCTGGCAGGTCTGCTTCTCTTGGCCCTTTCCCATTACCTGGGCCACACGCATCTTCATCTGATCCGCGAAGGGCTGAGAGCGCCCGGAAGAATCATCGGCTACAAGCAGCAGAATTTCCGCAGTTCCTCCTCCGAATCATTTTCGACGACCGGCTATATGCCCATCGTCGAGTTTCAAGCTAACGATCGCTCCATCCATTTTCAAGATTGGCTGGGAACCTCAATCGCTGGGAGCAAGAATGTTCCCGTGATTGTCTTGTACGATCCCGCCAATCCCTCGGTAGCCATCATTGATCGGCCCGTCTGGAACTGGCTCCCCTGGGCCCCCATCTTTGCCCTCGGTCTATTCCTGGTTCTCGCGGCCATCAATGGTTTTTTCCGGTCGCAACGGCCCGCCGAAAAGTAGGGCCGTGGTTACAGCCCGGCCTCTTTTCCTCGCCTTTGTAGCGGCGAGTTCACCTGCCCATCTTTTTTTCGCCTCTATTCGCCACCCCGGGACAACTTCGTGTGAGACGCGCATCGTTTGCCATTGAACTGGAAAAATAACGCCCGTTTCCCCTTCCATGAAAAATCCGATACCCTTCTTGAATCATGGCCACGCTGTTCGAAATGGAACCACTCGGTGAAAGCGGGCTAAAACTCAATGACGCGCAGAGACGCGCGATCACCCACGGTGAAGGGCCGCTGCTGGTGATTGCCGGGGCGGGCACGGGAAAGACGCGCGTCATTACGGAGCGGATCCGGCACCTCCTGCAATCGGATGAAAGCCTAGGCGGCGAAAATATTCTCGGGTTGACATTCACCAAGAAGGCCGCCGGTGAGATGAAAGCCCGGGTGGTGAAGGCCGCGGGCGAGCGCGGCAAAGCGGTGACCCTGGCGACGTTTCATTCCTTCTGCGAAATGCTCCTGAAAGAAGTGCAACCAAACCGCAGGGCGCTGGAGCAAGTGGACCACTGGATCCTGCTCCGACGGAACATGGCGCGGCTGAAGCTGGACAGGTATCGGCGGCTCGCGGAACCCGGACAATTTCTCAGCGACTTCATTCAATTTTTTTCGCGCTGCCAGGATGAGCTGGTGTCGAGCGAGGACTACCAGCGATATGTGGACCGCTTGGCGGCGAAGCTCGAAGCCGAGCGCGCCTTGCTGGATGAAGACACCTTCAAGGAACGCGCCGAGCAGGTGGCGCAACAGCAGGAGATTTCGCGTGTCTATCGCGCCAGCGAAGAACTGCTGCGCGCGAAGAATGCCGTGGCTCTCAATGAGTTGATCGCCGAAGCGGTCGCGCTGCTAAAGAAAGATCCGGACTTGCGGAGAAAACTGCAGGAACGCTACAAGCATATCCTCGTGGATGAATTTCAAGATACCAACATCGCGCAGTTGGAATTGCTGCACCTGCTCTCGGCGGAGCCGCGCAACATCCTGGTCGTGGGCGACAACGATCAGGCCATCTACCGTTTCCGTGGCGCTTCGTTCGGCAGCTTCCAGCTTTTTCTGGAAAGATTCGCCGGGTGGGAGACCGGCGCGGATTCAACCCCCTACCGCGTGACGCTGACGGAGAACTACCGTTCGACGCCAAATATTCTGCGAGTGGCCACGCAGGTCATTGCGCAGAATGAAGTCAGCGCGGACTTCCCGAAAAAGGTGTTGCAGTCGACCAAGCCGGAGGGCGAGCGGATTCGCATCGCGGAGCTGGCCACCGCGGATGACGAAGCGCGCTGGGTTTCGGACGGGCTCGAGCGGCTTCATGCGGCCGGTCTTCGCTGGAAGGATTTTGCGGTGCTCTACCGGCAGCATGCGCACCGCGACAAGATGGTCGAAGAATTATCCCGCCGGAAAATCCCTTTTGTGATTTCGAAACTGTCGATCCTCGAACACCCCTTGGTGCGGGACGTGCTGGCCTATCTGCGGCTCATCGCTGCTCCGTTCAATGACGTCGCCTGCGCTCGCGTCCTGGCGGCGCCGGCCTGGCATCTCGAAGCCGCCGATCTGGTACGGCTGGCGGAGCGCGCCGCGAAGAAGCGCGGCACGGCGCTTTACGACATTCTTCAATCGCCGCAATCGGAGCTGCCGTTCGACGCCTCACACAGTGCGCTCGCCGAGCTGCTCGAGTTCCTTTCGAATCACCGCAAAACGCTGAAGCGCCGGACCGCCCGCGAAATCCTTTCCGATCTCATCGAGTGGCTGGAAGTGCCGCAGCGCGCGGGGAGGCAGGACCGCAAGTACGTCCATCAACTGTCGCAGTTCGTGAAGGACTGGGAACCGAAAAGCGAAACGCGCGGACTGCCGGAGTTCCTCGAATACCTCGAATATTTTGAACAAGCGGGTGGAACGCTCAGCCTCGAAGACGACGCGCCCGGCGACGCCGTTCAGTTAATGACCGTGCACGGCGCGAAGGGACTGGAGTTTCCCCACGTCTTTCTGTTACGCGTGAATCAGGGCGCCTTCCCCGCGAAGAATCGGTCACCGCTTTTTGAATTTCCCACCGCGCTGATGAAAGAAGCCCTGCCGCAAGGAGACTTTCACATTCAGGAAGAGCGGCGGCTTTTTTACGTGGCGCTTACGCGCGCGGAACAGCGTTTGACGATCACCACGCTCAGCGAAAAGAAGGGCAAGGTGCCCACCTTTATCGAAGACATCGTGATGGAGCCCGCGGTGAAACGCCGCGACGTGCTTCAGAGCGCCCCAAAGGTTCGGCCCGCGGAGGAAGCGTCTGCCGGCTCTCCAATAGCAGGGGCGCCAAACGCGTCACTTTTTCCGTCTTCGACCGCACCGCCAAAGATTTTCTCGAGAATCGTAGCCTGGGCGGAGGTATTCCATCCGCCATCGTCCGAACCGCTGCAACTTAGCCCCTCTGCTGTGGACAATTACCGAAAATGCCCCCAGCGGTATTTGTTCGGATATTTGTGGTCACTCAAGGAAGGTCCCAAGGCCACGCTTAGTTTCGGCAGCATCATGCACGGTACGATCAAGCGCTTCCTCGCCGAATTGCGCAAGGGAAACAAGCTGCCGTTCGAAGACGTGCAGCGGCTTTTTGAAATGGAATGGCGGTCCGCCGGTTTTGAGGACGAGTATCAGGAAGCGGAATACAAGAGAGACGGAATCGAGCAGCTGCGCGCATTTCACGCGGCGATGATCGAAGCGCCACCGCGAGTCCGGGAGCAGGAGAAGAGCTTTGAACTGCCGCTGGAAAACAATGTGATCATCACCGGCAGGATGGACCTGGTAAATTCTCTCGGCAGCAACGACGTGGAAATCGTCGATTACAAGACGGGCAAACCAAAAAAGGACGCGGATGCCAAGAAAGATCTGCAACTCAGTCTTTATGCGCTTGCGGCAAGAGAGATATTCGAATGGAACCCCGTGCGGTTGGTCTTCCACTACTTACAGAACAATCTGATCCAGGTGACCACCCGCGATGCGCAGCAGCTGGACGAAGCACAGAAAGTTGTGCAGGAAGCCGCTGCGGACATTCGTGCCGGGGAATTTCCCGCGAACCCGGGTTTCGTCTGCCGCAATTGCGCGTACAAGCCGATTTGCCCGGCACATGAAGAAGCACTTAGCTCTTAGTACGATTCGAATGAACCCTGCGGTCTCCCTAATTTTCAAAAAACAACCGAAGCTTGTTCCATAAATCGAGCTTCGCTGGTTCGTCGCTCAGCACTCTGCTAGAATCGCGCCGGGCATCCCCATCCTGGACCTATGTGGCCTCGATTCCTTTTCCTGATCCTCTTCGCACTACCGCTCGCAGCGCCGGAGCGCGAGCAGCGATACACCATGATTTCGGACGTTCCAAACTGCACTGGTGGAGGAAAGCCTCTGCTCATGGACCTGTTCATTCCAAAACATCGCACCCGCACGCCGACACCCGCAATCTTGTGGATTCACGGCGGCGGCTGGGAGCGCGGCGACAAGAACGGAAATTCAGGCGCCCTGTTGCTGGCCAACGAAGGTTTCGTGACCGCCAGCCTCTTCTACCGCCTAAGCGGTGATTCGCCATTCCCTGCCGATATTGAGGACTGTAAGTGCGCCACTCGCTTTCTCCGCGCGAACGCTTCGAAGTACGGCATCGACCCAGAACGCATTGGCGTGGCCGGAGCATCTGCGGGAGGCCATCTCGCAGAGCTAGTTGCAACAGCCGGGCGGAACGCCGGACTCGAAGGCGATGGCGGCTGGCAAAATGTCTCGAGCAAAGGGCAAGCCGCCGCCTACTACGGGGCCTCGGATTTCACGGTAGGCGCAACGGAGTTCCAGCATCACACCGGCCAAGTCGTCTTGAAGCTCGTTCGGGGCTCCGAAAAAGACAAGCCGGATTTATATCGCCAGGCGAGCCCCCTATTCCACGTGTCGAAAGACAGCCCGCCTTTATTGCTGGCACACGGCGAACAAGACGATCTAGTGCCCTTCGACCAATCCGTCCGCGTGGCAGAAGCTTACCGCCGGCTCGGGCTGCTGGTCGAGTTCATCGCAGTAAAAAACGCGGGACACGACTTCGCGCCGGCAGGCGATGCCCCCGTTTCACCTTCGGTGGATTTCATCCACCAGAGAACGATTGAATTTTTCAGACGCTATCTGGTTCCCTGAAGCGGAGCAACAAAATCCTCATGGCGGATTCTCGTCAGACGAAAGCGCGAGGAGAGAAGGTCCAATGAAGCCCAAGAACGTGTACTTGCTTCTTTGCGTGCTCGGAGCTGTGCTCCCTTACTCGCAATTCGTTCCGTGGGTTATGGAAAACGGGCTGCAACTCGGCATGCTCGTGGGTCAACTCTTCGCCAACCGCATCAGCGCCTTCTTCGGGCTGGATGTCCTCGTGTCGTCCGCAGTGCTCCTGGTGTTTATGCGCGTCGAAGGACGGCTGCTCCGCATGCGGCGCCGCTGGATTCCGATTGCCGCTCTTTGCGCAGTGGGAGTTAGCCTGGCGCTGCCGTTGTTTCTCTATCTTCGCGAACGCGCGCTGGAAGGATTACCAGGAGCAGTTGAAGCAGTACCGCCGGTCAGGTCTTGATTGAATTGCGTGATCCGTTGTCACGCCCGTACAAGAAAAAAGGCGCCCCGACCTGCGCCAGGGCGCCTGAGCTGCCAAATCCCGTTGGTGCCGTCTTACTTCCCTTTCTTGGGAGACTTTTTCTCGTCCTTCTTGGCCTTTTTCTTCATTCGAATTTCCTCCTCAGGTTCAGCGGATGACGGGCGTAACTGCCAGCCACTCGCCTTGACCTGATATACGAGCGGTGCGCGCAGGAGTCAAGACAATTCGCCGTGAAAAAGAAAAAAACGGCTATCTCGGAGTGGCCCCGGCGTAGTAACCCTCGCGGGTCAGGATGGTCAACCCTTCGCGCTTTACGCGAACCTCTATGGAATGATACTCCGTGCTGCGGTCCGTGCCGCTGGGCGCGTACGCCAGCGTGTACTGGTTGCGGGCCTCTTCCGTGACCCTGGAATACAACTCTTCCATCGCCCGGGTTTTCAAGCCGTAGTAGACGTCGCCGCCCGTGTCGTGAGCGTATTTGGCAAGCCGTTCGAATCTCCGGTTGAAGAAAGCGCTGCCCACGCCAACACCGTAGACCGCGATGTTGTAGCGAAGCAGCTCCTGCCGCGTTGTATCGTAATTGTGAGTGTTGAACTTTGGCCCGTTCACGCCATCCGAAATCAGGAAAATAATCTTCCGGCGTTCTCGGTCGCGATCCTTCAACAGTTGCGCCGCGGCATACACCGCATCGTCCAGCGCTTTGGTCGGCTGGCCCTTAATGTTAATAAGCCCTCCCGAGATGTTCGGCGCGTCCCCGATTGCGGAGTGACCGTTGATCGAGGGCCCGTTATCAACTGGTGGGCCCGAAGACGCTACCGAGGGCTGCTCGTCGAGATGCGTGCGCTTCAACTCGGTGAGGAGTTTGTCCTGGTCGCTGGTAAATCCTTTGCCCGGGTGGAAGAACTGGTCAAAGCGGCATACCCAGGCCTCATCGTTCTGGCTCAGCCCGCCAACAATGGCAATAAGACTTTCCCCGACCTGCTTGGCGTCCTTGGATTTCAGGTCGTTGTCGATCAGCACGATCATGGAAATGGGGACCACATCCGCTCTGAAAAAAGCGATTTTCTGCTCGATGTTGTCTTCGAGAATGCGAAATTCGTCCTGGCGCAGGTCCGGGACGAGCCTCCCAGACACATCCTTTACTGTGACGGGGACAATGACCTGATTCACCGGGATCCTGATCCTCGTCTGCGCGCCGCTCTGTTGCGGGGAGGATGGCGCATCCTGCGCCGTGGAAGCGCTACTAGTGCTTTCTTGAGTCTGCTGCGCCTTCGGCTCAGCGAAAAGCGCGGGCAGGAGTAAGATAGCCACCATCAATACTGTTTTTCGTAGACTTTTCATAGTCCTCAGGCCAAACTTTGTATTGAAATTATCCGCTCGGGCGGCATCGGCCACGCATCCATCGCACGGCTTCGCAGCATCCTACGGATGCAGCAGTACTCCCGTGGGGTTTTCGGCCGGGCAACTCTCGCCAAGGAAAGTATACATGCGTTCGATGCATAAGTTTTTGATGCAATGTGTGACCGCAACGGTTACGGTGACTTTAGCCATTCCGGCCATGCCCCAGGAGCCTGCTGGACAAGGTCCGGTCATCAAGTCTCAGGTTAGCCTGGTGAACCTTTTCGCTACCGTGCGCGATAAGAACAAGAAAATCATGGCCAACCTGAAGCAGGAAGACTTCAAGATTTCCGAAGACAATCAGGACCAGAAAATCGCATTCTTCTCAAAAGAGGTGGCCCTGCCGATTACGCTGGCGTTGCTGCTCGACACCTCAGGCAGCGAGCAGGACATGCTAAGTGCTATTCAGGAAGCGGGGAGCGGGTTTATCGGGCGCGTGATTCGCAAGGGCGACGAGGCGCTGATCATGTCCTTCGATTCCAACGTCGATCTCCTGTCGGATTTCACGGACGAGCGCACCCAACTGGAGCGCGCCATTCGAAAGAGCAGGATCAACGTGCCGGATCAGGGGAGTAGGGTGGGAAATCCGGGCCCGATCGGATCGCGGCAAATCACTGGTACCGCTCTCTATGATGCGATCTACCTGGCTTGCAGCGAAAAACTCGCTTCGGAAGCCGGGCGCAAAGCAATTGTCATCGTTACCGACGCCCAGGACGAAGGCAGCAAGGTGAAACTGGACGAAGCGATCGAAGCGGCCCAGCGCACGGATACCGTGATTCACATTCTGTTGGTCGTGGACCCGCGATATGGCGGCAACCCTGGCGTGGCGCACAAACTGGCGGAGGAGACCGGCGGGCGCATGATCTCCGTCCGGTCGGAAAAGAAGCTCGTGGAAGCCTTTGACGAGATTTCCGAAGAGCTGCGCAGCCAGTACACGCTCGGCTACTATCCGGCGAACTCGGCGCGTGACGGAAAATTTCGCAAAATCAGAGTCGAGACTGCCAACCACGACTTGAAGGTACTCTCCCGCAAAGGCTATTACGCACCGAAGGGGTAGTGCCGTCCGCAGACGGCACCCCCCCGAAGCAATGCAATAAGAGTCGTTCGGTTACCTCGTCGAAGCTGCCTTTTGGCTCGCCAAATTTCCTTGCCCGAGAAAGTTCAGCAGCTCACGGTTGACTTTCTCTGCATGCGTCCAAGTCAGCCCGTGCGGGCCGCCTTCCACCACCACCAGTTTGCTTCCTTTCACAAACTGAGTTGTGCGCTTTCCCGTAGCGGAGAGCGGGAGTATCCGGTCTGAATCGCCATGAATCACCAGCGTTGGCATGTCGATCTTTTTGAGATCGTTTCGGAAGTCGGTCAGCCACGCCGAGACGCAATCAAGTGTGCCCTTGGGCGAGGCGCCCGCGCCGATGTTCCAACTGAGCTGAACAGCCTGGTCGCTGATGAGTTTCCCGCCCAGGACGTCCACGTTGTAGAAATTCGAGAGAAACTCGGTGAGAAACGCCGGCCGGTCCGCGGCAATCCCTTTTTTGATCCCGTCGAAAACGCTTCCGTCCACTCCTTCGGGGTTGTCGGGCGTCTTCAGCAGGAATGGCGGAATTGACGAGATGAAGACCGCTTTGCTCACATGCTTGTTTCCATATTTGCCCAGATAGCGGGCTACTTCGCCGCCACCCATCGAAAATCCCACTAACGTCGCATCCTTAAGATTGAGCGTCGTCACGAGCTTGTGCAGGTCCTCCGCGAAGGTGTCGTAGTCGTAGCCGGTCGTCGGCTTACTCGATTCGCCGAATCCTCGGCGGTCGTAGGTAATCACACGGTGGCCCGCTTCGAGCAGCACCGGCACCTGCTTCTCCCAGGAGGCGCCGCTCAGCGGCCAGCCATGCACCAGGATGACTGGATTACCGCTGCCGTGGTCCTCGTAATAGAGATCGATGTTGCCAGAGTTTTCTTTTCCTACAGTTATGGTTGGCATTGAGACCTTTCGATCTGACTTGATCCAGCAAGTGTCCTGTTCGGGAAACTTGCATCTCGCCCAAGGAGACCGGAACTTTAGCTCCGGCGTAACCCCTTGCGATTCAGTGGACTTTAGCCCCTGGAGTCCGCCTGCGCTTGCGGCTATCCCGGCGAGACAACACCGGTTCCCGAGCGCACCCGCACGGGTTCGATGCTCTCTGAGTTGCTAAAGTTTCGTGCTATTCCCGGTAACAACTATGTCTGGCACTGGGTCTCGCCAATACCGGTCTCAATCAAGGCGGGCAGTTAGTTCAGATGGCAACTCTTCAAACTTCGTCACACACGATCCGCGTATGGTCAAAATGGAAACGACCAATCACGACTTGAATGTCCAGCGCGCAAAGGCTATTACGCGCCGAAAGGGTGAACCTTTTAAAGTCTTAGGCGGCAACGCCGAAAACTGGCTCCCGCGCCAGCTTCGCTGCGTTCGTGTTGCCGCCCACGCCGTCCGGTGGAGCTTCGAGGCAGCCAGAAAAATTCACGAGCGGCGTTGCTCGCAGCAATCGCCGCCAGAGTTCTAGGCCTTAGCGGGCTGCACGTACCCCGCCTTTGTGTCCACCTGATGCCCTTCGTCGTACTTGTCATGGTGCCGCACCCACGCCATGCCATGCTTCAACCCCTCTTCGTCGCGTCCCTTTGGCGTTAGGTCCAGCCAGTTATACGCCCCGATGAGTATGTCCAGCCCGCGAGAGTAGCTCGAATAGGTGTGGAAGATGTTGCCGGCTGCATCCTTGAAGAACACGCTCGTGCCGGGCCGTTCCTCGCTCGGGAATTTCTGCAGGCTGTAGTTGTAATACACCTGGCCTTTCTCCAACTCATCCTTGGCCATTGATACCTGGTAGTCGTAATTGAAGTCGGTCGCATTCGACGACACCCAATGGAATCGCCAGCCCATGCGCTTCTTGAACGCTTCGATTTCTGCCAGCGGCGCACGCGAAACCACCACCAGCCTCACGTCTCGTGCCGCCAGGTGCACCACGCTGCCGTCGATATGATCCGATATGAACGAGCAGCTCGGGCAACCCTCCTTCCACCCGGGACCGAGCATGAAGTGATACACAATCAACTGGCTTCTGCCGCCGAAAAGATCGGCCAGGGTCTCCTTGCCGCCAGGCCCATCGAACGCGTACGCCTTCTCTACCTTCTCCCAAGGCATCTCCCGCCGCTGCCGGCTCAGTTCGTCGCGCAGTCGCGAGAATTCCTTCTCTTTCTTCAACAGCTCCTTTCGCGCCTCAAGCCATTTCGCTTGCGACACAACTTTCGAATGTTGCACCGCGCTCTTTGCCATGCCGGATTCTCCTTTCATGATTGTCCACTTTCGCGGAAAGACAGATGACCCCACGAATTCCGTAGCAGGAAGTTCGCTCGGTAAATGCGGAAGCCTCGCGATCCCTTGCCCAAGCAAGCTCCCGCATTCACCGGCCTTTCACCGAAAATAGAGCGGGCTTCGAGCCTGGGCTCTAGCCACCCGCGGCCTGCGCCTTGAGTGCTTGCGTTGCCTGTTGCATTTGTGCGAGCACTTTACGAATGGCTGCGTTGGACCCAGGGTTGCGCTTCTCGCGCCAGGATTCGAGGCGATTGCAGTGCTGTTCGAGGTTGCTTAGGAACTTCGGGCTGCTGAACATCGCGCGCCACGCCACGATCACCGGCTTCACTTGTTCCCAGACGCCCCATTGCTCCCCGGTGCTTTCGAAGAAAAAGTCTTCGTCGATAAGGCCGCGGTTTACGATGCTCGCCACCATTTCCCAATAACCGAGCACCATGCGCATGTATGTGTTTTCCCGGCTTCCGGGAGGACAGATACGCATCAAGTCCTCCTCGTTTTTTGCGCGGAAGTTGACCGAGAACCACTCCCGCGCTTCGCGCAGCCGTGGCTCACGCCGGTCCTCGTACAGACGCAACATCAAATTGACTTGTTCGTTCGTTGCTTCGCCCATGTTTCCTCCTTTGGATTTGGTTTCTGAACTGATTCATTTGCGCCGTTCTTCGCACCCAACTTCATCACCACGAGCGTGGTCAATCCGCCCGCCGACATCAAACTTCCGGCCAGCAGAACTGCGCTGCCGATGCAAAATGGACACATGTCGCCGTTCACCGCAAACGCGACGCCTCCGCCCGCTTCCGAACGCCTTCATGGATATGCTTCCAGCCCCCTGCGACACCTTTTCGGTGGTCTTCCAAAATCAGTCCAAGCGCCGTGTGATGAAAAGCGAGCAGTGTTCCGCCATCTATTTCGCTCAAGCGGTACTGTAGATTCGACACGACGGGATAGGACATGAACAACGGCCCTGTAATTTCAAGCAACGTCGGCCGCTTGATGGCCTGCACCACTCCCCAGAAGTGGCCGTTGTTGCCACCCAGGTCGCGGTACCACCGGCCGCCCGGCCACGCCTCAAGCTTCATAGGCATGGGTTTGTCTTCAGTCGTTTCGTTGAATGGTCCGAGTTGCTCCAACAGCGCCGCAAACGTCGCCTCCAGCGGTGCGCGCACACGGATTTCCTCCGTGATGCCCAGCGTCAAATCCTCAATTCTTGTTGCCGTCGTGATCATTTTTCCTCCTTGAAGTAAAATCCGGTCCCGTATCGTTTGACGGATTGCTCTTCTGCTCGGCGCGTTCCTTGACGCGGCTTAATTGATGACGCCAGTAGCGCTCGAACGTTTCCGTCCATTCGTGAAGCGGCCGGATCGCCTCCGCGTTGGTTCGATACAGCATCCGCCGGCCGTCGCGCCGCACGTTGACAAGGCCCACCTCGAGCAAAACGCGCAGGTGTTTCGAAACCGACGGCTGTTCCAGCCCCAGAGAGTCCACAATCTCCCCCACGGGCCGTTCTTGCGTTGCAAGATAGTTCAGGATTGCCCGCCGCCGTGGCTCCGCCACCGCGTTGAAAGCATCCGAGGTTGTCGCCGCCCGTGCCATGAGCCAACAATACATGCCCATATGGGAATATGTCAAGCACTCTTTTCCTCCCACGTCCATCACCCCGCCGCCCCAACACGGTCCCGTTTGCCCTTACTTCGCGGGCACTCCCGTCCGTGCCATAATTGTGCATAATGATGAATGCAGCCGGAGATTGCGTCGTGGACAGTCTACTTTCGAGGATTACCATCACCCCTGGGCTACGATCCGGTCAGCCCTGCATACGCGACTTGCGTATCACCGTCTGGGACATTCTCAAATGGCTCGGAACGGCCGCCTCCCACGAACTACCCGGAGCTCACAGAGGAAGACATCCTCGCCGCACTTCAGTGGGCCGCTTCTTTGAAGGACAATACCGTTTCCTGCCGCCTTTGCGGCCTTACGTTGCGGGATCACCTAAAGTAAAGTGCAGAAGTGACAAGAATGGCTTGCCAGTGCTCTTTAACTTCTCTTCGAGGCGCGCGGTGCAGTCGCAATCTCCGCAGGCCCAGGGCTCGGAGCCATTCTCGTCACGGCATTTGCGGCGGTCGTGGGCGTCCTGCACCTTAACCAACGCAAAATACTCTTCCCAGTAAGGACGCTCTTCCTGGAGCGGCGTCGGACAGTAACAGACTTCGACCCAGCGAACCGTCTGGTCGGGACAAACCCTCGCGTTGTTCATGTTGCGAAGGTATTCGCCCTCCGCGACCGAGCCTTCGCCGAGCGTCCCGCGCTCGATCGCTTGCACCAGCACCTGCCGGCAGCCTGCTTTCACTCGCGCTCGCACCAGGTATCGCATACTTTATGGATGACCTCTCAGGCTTGGTCGTTACACGCCTACGTCTAACTCGAAGTCTTCACAACACGGCTATCGCGCCGTTTTCGCCGAACCGCTCGGTAAGCAGTCAATCTGACGCAACTCGGGAGTTCAATGGTGTTAGTCCGAATTGTCAATGAGGAGCGACCAATTTGCTTATGAACGGCTGCAGATCGGTTTCGGGCAGAAGGTCATTCTGCAGGTAAGCAGTAACCGCGGGCGTTAAGATCCAGCGAGACCAAGTCGCCTTAGTGGAACGTTTCCGCCAATCTGGGTCGGTCCAATACTCAACCGTCCATCGAAAAGGTTTCCCATTTTTGCTACAGACCTTCAATCGACAGTGATTCGAAAGCCCGAGGAAAAAACACCCGAGCGCTTCCTCCAACGAGTAAAAGTCTTCGTGCCAGCCGCCATAAGTCACGCTGTAATGGTTCTCCCAAATCTGCTCGATGAGCACTTCGAATCCTTCGGGTGAGCCGGGAAGCACGCGAACAGAATCTTCTCCTTGCTCATACTGTGCCAAGGGGCACTTCTCTAAGACTTCGAGGATTTCGCCGATCATGAGGGGCTCCAGTGCTGCTGCTCGCGGAATTCCCACAGTTCGAATGCGCCACAGCAGGAGAGGTTCTGAGATTCTTGGAAGAAAAATACCGCCGGAACCGGTACGCAGCAAGCGCTCCCCATGTGCTGCGCGCTTACCGCTTATTATCCCTCACGGCACATTACGGTGGTCGGGACAAGGCTTGATCCCTTGGCCCCGAACCAATTGACCGCAATCCCCCGACCGTCTACCATTTCGTTTCGCTCCGCGCTCATGCTCAACGAAACCATCGCCCATTACAAAGTCCTCCGCAAACTTGGCAGCGGCGGCATGGGCGTTGTCTACGAAGCCGAAGACACCAAACTCGGCCGCCGTGTCGCCCTGAAATTTCTTCCGGAAGACACGCACCGGGATCCGCAGTCTCTTGAACGATTCCTCCGCGAAGCCCGCGCCGCTTCCGCGCTCAATCATCCCGGAATTTGCACTATTCACGCCATCGAAGAGCGCGATGGCCGGACGTTCATGGCCATGGAGCTGCTCGAAGGGCAAACCCTCGACAAACTGATCTCCCTCGGTTCCCTTCCGGTTCCGCGCACCATCGACATCGGCATCCAGCTCGCCGATGCCCTCGACGCCGCCCACAAAAAAGGCATCATCCATCGCGACATCAAGCCCGCCAACATTTTCGTCACCGAGCGTAGCGCCGTCAAAATTCTCGATTTTGGCCTCGCCAAGCTCCTCCCCGAGCACCACGCCAACCTCGCCGGTGAAACCCTCGACGATCCCGAGACACTGCTCCTCACCAGCCCCGGCTCCGCCGTCGGCACCATCTCCTACATGTCGCCTGAACAAGCGCGCGGCGAGGAACTCGACCCTCGCAGCGACCTCTTCTCCCTCGGCGGCGTCCTATACCAGTTGACCACCGGCAAACTCCCCTTCCCCGGCAGCACCAGCGCCGTCGTCTTCGACAACATCTTGCACAACGCTCCCGTGGCTCCCGTCACCTTGAATCCCGGGGCGCCCGCCGAACTCGAGCGCATCCTTAACAAGGCCCTCGAAAAAGACCGCGACGTCCGCTACCAGGTCGCCGCGGAATTGCGTGCCGACCTCAAACGCCTGCAGCGTGAGATCGATTCCGGCAAGGTTGGTTCCGTTTCGACTTCTTCTCCACGTGTCGCCACCCCGGGGCCTCCTCCGCAACCATCGGCTACAACGCCTCAGCCCTCACGTTCGCCCTCGAGCAGTTCCATCCTGATCGCCGCCGCCAGCAAGAACAAGTTCGGCACGGGCCTCGTGCTTGGCGCCGTTTTTCTCTTGCTAGTCGCTGCCGCCTTCGGCATCTACTCCCTCCTGCCCCACAAAAAGGATTTATCCGTCGAAAGAATGTCGGTCGAAAATCTCACCAACAACGGTCACGTCTCCCTGGCCAGAATTTCACCCGACGGAAAATACTTGCTCCACGTCCTCGACGAGAATGGTCTGCAGTCCCTCTGGCTCCGTCATATTCCCACTGGCAGCAACACGCAGGTCGTCACCCCCGCTGCCACGCGCTACAGCGGCCTCACCTTTTCTCCCGATGGCAATTACATCTACTTCGTCCGCCGCGAGGACTCCGAGCAATCCATCGCCTCCCTCTACGACGCTCCCATGCTCGGCGGAACCCCGCGCCTGCTCATCAAAGACGTGGACAGTCCCATCTCCTTTTCGCCAGACGGCCAGCGCTTTGCCTACTTGCACCGGCATGACGATTCCGCCGCTACCGACCTCAAGATCGCCAGGCGCGATGGTACTTTCGATCGCGATCTCTTCCATCACAAGGAAGTTCTCACCGATAGCCTGACTCTTGCCTGGTCCCCCGATGGCAAGACCATCGTGATTCCCATCGTCCAGCCCACGCCCAAGGATCTCGGCGGTTTCCTCGTCGTGGACGTCGCCAGCGGGGCCATGAAGCAAGCGGCCATCGCCAAAGACCGCATCTACTTCGAACCCGCTTGGCTTCCGGACATGACCGGCCTGCTCGTCTCCGCCGGCACCGCGGAAACTGGATTTCAGCGCAGGCAAATTGGAATTGTTTCCTTCCCCGACGGCGCATTCCATCTTTTGACCACCGATACTAACGACTATTTTCATCCCAGCCTTGCTGCGGACGGCCAATCCATCGCCGCGAACCAGAGCCAGGCCAAAGACCAGATCGAGATTGCGCCCGCGGGATCGCTCGATAATTTAATTCCCCTGAAATTACCTTCGAACCTGCCTTTTTGGAGTATGGACTGGACCCCCGATTCTCAGCTTCTCGTCGTTCAGGGTCCCGACATCCGCATGGTGAATCCAGCCGGCGGAAACCGCGTCGTCTTCTCCGAACCGAAATTTCCGATGAATCAGGCCGTCTCCTGCGGACAGGGGCGTTACGTTGTCTTTCGAACGCTCGGCCGCTCAGGCGGCGCCGAAGCCAATTTTTGGCGCGTCGATTCGAACGGCACAAACCTGAAACGCCTCACCTTCGGCGTCAACGAAATATTGCCCACCTGCTCGAATGACGGCAAGTGGTTGTACTACGTCGACATCGCCGAAAACCAATTCCTGAAACGCATTCCCATCGACGGCGGCCCGCCCGAAACAATCATCAAATCTCCCGCCATACCCTACGATCTCTCTCCCGACGGCAAAACCGTCGCGACGTTCGAAGCGCGCGAATCGGATCACACCGCCATGCTGGTGATTTATTCGCTGGAGGACGGAAAAAAATCGGCGTTCGAATTCGATCCGCGCGGGCTGGCCGACATCGCGTTCATGCCTTCCGGAAAGGCGATATTGTATTCGGTGCGAGAAAAAGGCGTGGACAATCTGTGGGTGCAACCGCTGGATGGATCGGCGCGGCGCCAGTTGACGCACTTCACTTCGGAGAGGATTTCGGGATATGCGTATTCAAAGGACGCTGCGCGGCTGGCGGTCGGGCGCGGGCACGCGGATTCTGACGCGGTGCTGCTGCGCAACGTTCCCCGATAGAAAGCCTGAACCGGCCTGCGATCCAAGCGTAGGCGCGAGAGCGCGCTCTCAAAAAAAGACTACTGCATCGTTCCGCCGCCGGGAGAGTTCGGCGTTACCGGCACGTTGGCGTTCGCGCGGGCAAAATAGCCGCGGCGGGCGCGCACCTGGTAGCCCTTGTGCTCGGGCACTTCGATGCGGATCTTGTGGTAGCGGCCATCGAGGACGTAGTTCGTCGGCAGATAGGCGATGGAATACTGGTTGCGAAGTTCGTCGCCGATGTCCTGGAACGACTGGTCGAGATCGTCCACGTGATAAGGAAAAAATGCGCGGCCGCCGGTTTCTTCGGCCAGTTCCTGGAGAATCTTGTCACCGTCCGTCAGGTGATATTTGCGGTCGCCCATCTTGTTCGGATCGGTCTGCGAGAGGGAAACCCACTGCGTGCTGGTGCTGATGGTGTAGATGACCACGCTGGTGCGCTGGGCCATTTCGATGGCCTCCGCGCGCGTGTGTGTCGATAAGTTGTCCTCGCCATCGCTGATCAGAATCATGACGCGGCGCACCACGTCCGGCTGATCGCCCGGCGGGCGCGGGGGGTGGCTCAGCTCTTTCACGCACGCTTCATAAACCGCGTCGTAGATCGCGGTGCCGCCGCCCGCGCGCGTCTTGGTGATCTGGTCGCGCAGCGCTCCCGCGTCGCCCGTGAATCCCTGGAGGATTTGCGGCTCGTCGTCGAAGGTCATCACAAAAGCTTCATCTTTATTGTGGCGCAGCACGCTGAACAGAAAATTGACCGAAGCATCCTGCTCAAACTTGATGCGGTCGCGGATACTGTTGGAAGTGTCCAGCAGCATCCCGATGCGCAAAGGCAGATCGGTTTGCTTGCTGAAATAACGGATCTCCTGCGGAGCCTTGTCATCCCAAATCTTGAAGTCGCTCTTTGCCAGCTCGGGGACGAGTTTGTTGCGACGGTTTAGCACGGTGAAGAGCACGTCGACAAGGTTTACGACGATCGGGATCACCTGGCCGCTCTGCTGAGGTGGCTCCTGTGCGGAACCGGTGGGTTTTGGCGGAGGCGCAGATTGAGGTTTGCTATCCGGTGAGGGTTGCTGCGCCCGGTCGGTAAGCGGAAGGAGCAACAGCGCCAACGCCAAAAAGATCGAAGTGATTGTCCGTCGCATTTGCATCGATTATAGGTACCCCGCCAGCGCAGCGTCAATTCGGCTCTGCGGTTCTCCCGCAGCGTCGCAAAGTTTCTTCAAATAGTCGTGGAGTTCAACGGGTAACACAGCGCGAACTTCGATCCATGCCCCCGTCCGGGGCTGCGCGAAGCCGAGCTTTGCGGCGTGCAAAAAATTACGCTCGAGCGACGGCAGCGTGACCCTTCCTACACTCAGCTCGCCTGCCGCTCCATACAAGGTATCGCCAGCGACCGGATGTTTCAGTGCGGAGAAGTGCACTCGAATCTGATGCGTGCGCCCGGTGTGGAGTTGGACTTCCACCAGCGTCGTGTTGTCGATCTTGGCGAGAGCTTTCCAGTCCGTGCGGGCCTCGCGCGGATTCGCGATGGCCGCGCCGTGCCATGATTTGCGCTCCGTCGTCATGCGTGTGCGATGGATAGGGTCGCGCCCAATGGCCAGCTCGATGCGGCCGCTCTTCTCTTCAAGAATGCCCTGCACCAGCGCGATGTACGTTTTCTTGACGGCTCGCTGGCGAAAGGCTTCGCCCATCTTGGCGTGAGCCGCGTCATTCTTGGCCACAAGGATCACTCCCGAGGTTTCTTTGTCCAGCCGATGCACGATTCCCGGCCGCAGCGGATCGCCCGCCTGCGCAAGCGCTTGCCCGCGCCCCAGAAGCGCGTTGACGAGCGTGCCGGAGACGTTTCCCGCGCCGGCATGAACGGTCATGCCCGCGGCCTTGTTGATGACGATTACGTCGTCGTCTTCGTAAAGCACATCGAGCGGAATCGATTCGGCTGCAGCGACGATGGGCGGCCGCTCCGTGATTTCGACGGTGATTTTTTGGCCCCTGCGAAGATGCAGCGCGCCTTTGCTTGCTGCTTTCCCATCGATGAGCACCAGGCCGGACTCGATGAGTTCCTGCACGCGCGTCCGGCTGAGTTCGGGGCAATGGGCTGCAACGAAACGGTCGAGACGGGTGCCTGAATCAGTCGCGGAGACGACGAGTTCGCGACGCGTGGCGGAATCGGGCAAAGGCACGGGAAGATTGTAGCAAGGGGAAAGGGGGTAGGGGACAAGTCCATGAAAAGGCTGGAGTTTGAGGGGTTGCGGAGCGCAGTCCAAGGACGGTGATCCGGGCGGGAAAGCGGGACATTTGGAAAAAAAAGACGCGCAAAGAAGATGGAGGGAAAGTAAAACCCGCGCGCTTCAAAAACCGAAGCATGCGGCACCAACACCTTGCCCAGCGACTAAGGGCCTGCCACCCGTCCGTATTTTTCGTAGAAATTATTGGTGAAGAGTTCGCCGGGATCGTAGGTTTTCTTTGCCGCGAAGAATTCATCGATGCGCGGATAAGCCCTGCGTAGTTGCTCCTTCGAATAAAAAAGCTGATAGGGAAGATAGTACGTGCCGTCCAGATGCAGAGCAAGATCGATGAGATCAGTCGTCGTTTTTTGCAGGATCTGCCCCTCGCGTTCGTTGAACTTCTGATTAAGATACAGGACGTAAGCGAACATATCCTGCTTCGCGTAATTCAGCGTCGTGATGTCATCTTTGTGGACGATTCGAATCGTGACGTTGATCAGGTTGGCCCCGTTGCCCTTCACAATTGTGCGCAACCCGTCCACGAACTGCGGCATCTTGTCCCGTGGGATGAAATATTCCTGAAGAATGTCCGTGTCCTTCAGTCTGTTCTCCAGGTAGTCCATCGAATCGTACATTTCTTGATTGCGGGAAACGAAGCAGCCTTCTTCGCGGCTCATTGCTTCGTTCCGCGAAAGACAATTGTGCAGCCAGGGTTCTCCGTACTTTTCCATCGTCCAGCGAACGCGGCGGCCGAAATCGCCGGTCTTTGAAAGATTGATGATCAAGCGGTCCAGCCACACGTAGCCCGGCAGCTTCAGCGGAACAACCGGCACCTCCGTGTGCGTTTTTTCATACGTGTGGATCGCCGTTTCGCTCAAGAAAGTCGAGGGAGACATCGAAAGCCGCCCGTAAGCGAGGCCGATGCCGGGATTGCCATCGACATTTTTCTGATAGTAGGCGGCGAAATCCTTGTAGTCCAGGTAATGCGTTTTCCAGACGTACATCTCGTTCTCGACGACGTCGAGGTCCACATCGAGAATGACGCCCATCAATCCATAGCCGCCGAGTGCGTGATGGAACAGTTCGGAATTTTCCGTCGGGCTGCAATTCTTGATCTCGCCGTCGCTCAGCAGGATTCGAAACGAGCGAACCGTCGGCGCGACTTGCCCCGGATTGTGCGCGATGCCGTGCGCGTTGACGCTGAGCGTTCCGCCAACCGTGAAAATGTTGATGGACTGCATCGCTTTGACGGCCAAGCCGTACGGATCAAGGAACAACTGCAACTGCTTCCACGTGGCCCCGGTTTGCACGTTGAGGATTCTATGTTCCTTGTCGAGCCGTACCTGGTTGAAGCCGCGCATGTCGAGAACCAGACCGTCCTTGACGAACGTGTGACCGCCCATGCTGTGCCGGGTACCCGCGGCGGTCACTTTAAGTTTGTGGTCGCGGGCGAATTGCACCGCGTTCTGAATGTCTTGGACGGTTGTAACTTTGACAATGCCGTAAACCGCGGTCTTGTTCAGGTGGCTGGCGTCATTGATGTAGCCGCCGACCTGTTCGAACGGCAATTGGGCCGCAGGAGGAACTTGCAAGACCAGCGTCGTGGGCTTGGTTTGACCGGCATTCGGCGGATAGACGAAGTCGGATTCCTTTTCCTTGGCGGGCGCGGCGGAATAATCGAAAAACTTTTTTGCGGCCACGACCAGCAGCGACACCACGAGCAAAAAAGCGGTCTGCCAGCGCCGTCTGCGGGAAGGGGGCGTTGTCTTTTGCATAAAGGAACGAAAGAAGTTGCTTTCCCGGAAAGTATAGAGGGAACTATGCTGAGACACAGCTTCCCGGGGGCTTCGTATGCCTAAACAAATAACGACGATCCAAAAGTGTGCGTGGGGATTTGCGGCGCTATTTCTCGGCGTTTACCTCCTGGATTACGTTCCGGGCATCATGGACGCGAACGGGCTGATGTTCGGCCTGTTCCACATGACGCGGATTGTGGATATCGGGCATCTGGCGGCAGGCGCGCTCGGCGTGATCGGCGCGCTCACTTCGGCGCGCGGCGCGCGGATCTATTTTTATATATTGGGGATGTGGTATTTAATCGACGTAGTCGTTTATTTCATCTCCCATCTGAATCAGATCTCTTTGAAGACGAATTTTCTTGTCAACCTGCCGCACATTCTCATTTTCATCGCGGCATTTTGGATCGCAGCCAAAGTGAGCCGGAATACTGCGGAGGCATGAGCGCGCAATGCGCGAAGATGTGAAACGCTTCCTGAAGCGAAGAGTCCTGCCGTTTTTCCTGATTTTCCTCACGGCATTCGCCTTTTTCGTTGCGGTTTTTGTGTTGAAGTGTGCCTTCGTCAAGCCTGCAGCCGGCGCGCTTCCCATGAGCACCAGGCAGCCGGGCGCCGCGGGCCCCGATATTGGCGAGAAGAATAGGCGGTCCGTGGAAGATGCCTATTATTCGTATCCGGAGTGGTACATCGTCTGGAGTTACGAAGCGCGAGCGCAGTATCTTCCCACAAATCTGCCCAGCGGCTTTCCTTACTTTGCTTCGATCGGCCAGTATTGGCGCTCGTATTGTTTTATATGCGGGCTGACGCAGAGCCGGCATCAATTCAATTTTGGCGATCACTTGAGTTCGTTCGTCTTGGGCGGAAGCTTCGCGCTCGAATATTCCATTCGCGGAGCGTATGAACAGACGATCGGGCGTCTCAGCGAGTGGACCAGTTCCCACGAACTAGTGGAAGAAGACGCGTACGCCGCGCGCGTGGCGCGCGAATACGCCGACTTTGTTTACATCCGTCCGTTTTACGAATTTCATTTTGCGCACGCGTTGAAAGAGTTTTGGAAAGAGACGCCTCTCTGGGGCAAGCATCCGATCCGCAAGTGGGAGCGGAAATTCATCCTCAGCATGGACTACGGGCTCGAAGCGCTCTATGCCTGGGTTCTGGAAAAGGCTTCGCATCTGACCTATGGAGTCGAGAGTGCCGATACCTATACATGGATCGAGAACGCTCCCGAAACTCTGTTCCAGGAATTTCCACGAATCAAGGCAGTGAAAGAAGTCAGTTCTCATTCGTACGTTGTGGCTATCCCGCGCTACCAGGAATTCACCGATTTGGCCATGAAGCTAGCGAAGCACGATGTTCATTTTGCGGAGATCGCCGGGAACGGCGAAATCATGCTGACTATCGTTGCGCCGAAGAAATGGAGTTATGATTTGCCGGCAACCGATGGCACCTTGCTCTTCACGGAAAACTTTTTGACTCAGCCCGGCCTAGAGCGCATTGCGCTCGAATGTCCGGTGCGATCGCTGCACGCTGTCCTCAACAATCTCGCCAGTCGCGGCGCCCAGATAGAACACATCTACGATTACTGATGAGGGTCCTGACATTGGGCAACTTCACGCACGGTTCATCGGAGAAGGAGCGGGGAGCGCCCGGCGAGCATGCTGCGCCGAGACCCTTGCCCCGCGACTAAGGGCCTGCCACCCGCCAAGGAACCGTCTCTGTGGCATGTCTCTTGCCAGCGGTTGCTGACCTACGGGACAATTTTTACGCCACATATTAGATCAGCTTTTTTCTCAACTAACACGGTGCAACGTCGGCGAGCACGTCATACTGACCGATCATTGCGTAGAATTCTTCCCACTCTTGAAGTGCGGTGAAAAGCACGAGCGCTTTCCCATAGGCTGCTATCGCTCCGGTTAGACTGTGAAACTCCGGAGAATCCTTGGCCGTCTCCCGTCTTTGTATGTGCGCATCCGCCGAGAGTTCGAGTATTCGTTCTATGCATTTGTTCGCAAGACCTGCGTTAGGTTTCATCATCGGTTGGCCCTCCTTCTGTAAGTAAGAGTGCAAGCCTCCGGGATTCCGGATAGGGGAAAGCCTCGAATTTGCTGGCGGATTATCATGGAGGAGGAATACGGGTGATTGGCCGGCCCTCGCCGGGTGCTTCGGGTACCGGTTTCGCACCTGGGGCTTTTAACTCTTTCTCCGTCTTTTTGTTCCGTCCTCTTTTCTCAAGATTTTCCTCTTCGCTCAATGAGGCTTCAGTGGGTAGATATTTTAAAGAAACCGTCATTTGTGATTTTCGTTGTTGTGGTTAGTGAAGCAAGAGGTGAATCGCGCTATCGAAAAGGTTCTGCCAAAATCCCGACACCCTGGACACTTTAGAGGAGTCCAACCGCCTGGCGAACTGCGTGTTAGCCCATTTGTCTGCTGCTGCTTCGTTAGTCGCAGACTGCGTATCGTTATGCGTGCTTAGCGGTTAACCCGACTCGATAAGTCAACCAAAGTGGCTAATCCACTTTGGAAACGTGCGTGCATTGGCTAAGCCGATTCAGAAGCACCGGCTGGTGGCCAGCAGCTTGGCTCAGAAAATGTGCGTGAAGACGTTTTTCCGCCGGACCGTTGTCCAGATGTGGAAGGCAGAGCCGGAACATGCAGCGTCGAGAGTTCAAGGAGAAGATTGTGGAAACGTCGCGTTTGTTAAACAGCCGTCTAATTCACCGCACGTCGCTAATATCAGGCGCTGCGGCGCTCTGCCTTTGGTGTCTGGTTGTTCCAGCGTTCGCCCATGGTCAAGATCCGGTTGCTTCCTTGCCGAGTGCGCCTTCTCCCAAGGTGTCTGCCGAGACGCCACAGCCGAACGCGCCTTCTGCCACGGCACCTACCGGGACGCCGCACACGGTAGACCACTCATTGACATTTGGAGAGCGAGTCCATGTTTACCGGCGCTCTGTGTTTAACCCCGAAACCATATTCGGTCCCGCAATCGCTTCCGGCATCAATCAATGGAGAAATCAACCGCCGGGCTTTGGGCAGGGGGCTGAAGGATATGGGGACCGATTTGGTTCAGCTATTGGCAGAGCTGTGATCTCCAAAACAATAACGTTCGGGTTCGCGGCCATTGATAGGGAAGATCCCCGTTATTTCCCTATGAAAAACGGAAGCGGCTGGGCTCGCACCAGGCACGCATTCGTCTCGGCCTTCGTGTCATCCACCGCTAGTGGCCGTCATATTCCAGCGTTCTCACACCTTGCCGGGGCCTACAGTGCGGCGTTCATTTCCAACACCTGGTATCCGGACAATCAAGCAACCGCCGCGTTTGCCGCGAGACGGGGCTCGATCTCAATGGGCGTGAGTATAGGGTTGAATCTATTGAGAGAATTTGTGCCGCATTTCAATAGTGTCGCGCCTAGATAGCATTCAGATGGCGTGAGACTCCGTGACTTCGAATGGATGGGGGTTTCGGCTCATCGAAAAAATAACAGTCAGCGGCACCCTTTATCATTAGTTCCAATTCTTCCCAAGCATCGCCCTGCGTAAAAATCGATTCCATCAGACACTCCGCGCAATAGCTGCCGTCTAACTATTGTGTTACGCGAAACACCAACTCAGTGCTGTTGTCCATTTTCTGCTCCTGCTACCGCTGCGAAAGCTCGCCGGATGCTACTTTCTTGTTGAATTCGGCTGATTTCTTTTTCGGGATGGTGAGGGTTTGCCATTTTTCGCCAGCGAAGTGACGCGCAAGATAAACAATTTGTCCGACGTGATAGGAGTAGTGGGCGACTTGGCGGTTGATGGCTTGCGTTACGGAATGTGGTTCGGTGCGAATGGTTATTGTCCGCGTTTGATCCGCATCGCTCAGCGGCTCCAGGGCGCCGAAGAGGAGTTTCCACCCGCGTTCCCAGTGCTCCATCAATTCCGCTCGGGTTCTTGGTGGCTCTTCAAATTCGGTGTCGCGATTGCGGTCAGGCTTCTCCCCATCCGTGGTTAGAAAATCGGTCCAACGAGAACGCATATTTCCCGCCATGTGTTTCACGATGACAGCGATCGAATTGGATTCGGTATCGAGGGTCGTGAAGAGCGCTTCGTCCGGGCACTGCGCGATGGCCCGCTCGCCCAGTTTCTTGTAATAGCGGAAAACATCAATAGAATCTTTTAAGTAGGACGTAGTGAATTGGTGCGCCATACCGCCATTTTGTTCAATCTTCGCTGGCTGTCAAGCCCATCCGCGCAGGCGCGCTCCAACGCCGCAAATTTGAGGTGACCACTTGCGGTGTTCGTGCAACTAAGCAGGGCAGAGTTCGCAGGCCGAATGAAGGACTCACGGGTGGTCGGAAAAAATACTTGACAATTCGCTTTTTGTTCGCCTAATATCAGTGCGCCTGAATCTCGAATTTTCCGCAAGGGAGGAAGTTATGACCATTGGACAGATGATGCTTGGTGAGTTCGACCAGGAGATGCAGAGCACTCGCAAGGCCCTCGAACGCGTTCCCGATGACAAATGGAACTGGAAACCACACGAGAAATCCGGAACCGTCGGCTGGCTGGCCTGCCATGTCGCCACCATGGTGGGATGGCTGCCAGTGACCATCAACACCGAGGAACTCGATTACGCGCCCGTGAATGGCCCAAGCTACCAGCCGCCAAAGATTGAAAACAGAAAAGAGCTGCTCGCGGAATTCGACAAGAATGTCGCCGAATCTCGCGCCGCGCTTTCCACCGTGAGCGATGCGGAAATGATGAAGAACTGGAAACTGCTAGCCGGCGGCCAGGAAATTTTAAACATGCCGCGCGTGGCCTGCATTCGGGGGATGGTCCTGAATCACCACATCCATCATCGCGCCCAGCTCACAGTGTATTACCGCCTGCTGGGCGTTTCCGTGCCAGGTCTTTACGGTCCCAGCGCGGACGAAGCCCAGCCAGGCGCGGCGGGAGCGGCCGCGAATTAGTATCGCCCTGCGGGGGCGGACCTTTCCGCCCCCGCAGCTTTTCCCGCCGCAGCCTCCTTCCTTGCATCGCGGTATAATGAAGTTTGTCGCTCCTCCGGAGGCTTACCATGAGTATCGAAACTCCCGTCATTCTCTCCGCCGTCCGCACACCGATCGGAAAATTTCAAGGCGGTCTCGCCGGGTTCTCCGCGCCGGAACTTGGCGGCAAAGCGGTTGCCGAAGCGATTCGCCGTTCGGGCCTTGAGGCCAAGCAGATTGACGAAGCCATTCTCGGCAACGTTGTGCAGGCGGGGCTTGGACAGAATCCCGCGCGGCAGGCGGCGCTCAAGGGCGGCTGCGATGCGCGCGTTGCGGCAATGACCATCAACAAAGTTTGCGGGTCAGGTTTGAAAGCCGTTGCATTGGCCGCGCAGGCGGTGCAGCTTGGCGAATCGGAAATTGTCGTCGCGGGCGGGATGGAGTCCATGTCCAACTGCCCGTATCTGTTGCCGCAGGCGCGCACCGGCTACCGCATCGGCGATGGGAAACTTGTCGACTCGATGATCGCCGACGGTCTCTGGGACGCTTATGAGAATTTTCATATGGGCATGACCGGGGAATTGGTCGCCGAAAAATACCGAATCACGCGCGAAGAGCAGGACAAGTTCGCGTTCGAAAGCCACCAGAAAGCGGTGCGCGCGCGGAAGTCGTGCTTTTTTGAAGCCCAGATTCTGCCGATCGAAGTGCCGCAGAAAAAGGGCGAAGCGATCGTCATCAAGTACGACGAATCGCCGCGCGAAGACACGAGCATGGAAGCACTCGCAAAGTTAAAGCCGGCGTTCAAGAAAGATGGCACGGTTACGGCGGGGAACGCCCCCGGCACCAACGACGGCGCAGCGGCCGTGATTGTCACCAGCGAGCGCAACGCTTCGCGCCTCGGCAAGCAGCCCATCGCCCGCATCGTCGCGCAAGCCGTCAGCGGCGTTGAGCCCAAGTGGGTGATGATGGCGCCGGTGGACGCGGTGGAAAAGCTGCTGGCGAAGACTGGGTGGAACCGCGATAAAGATGTGGATCTTGTCGAACTGAACGAAGCGTTTGCCGTCGCAGCGATCGCTGTGACGCGGCAGTTGAAGCTCAACCCCGAAAAGGTCAACGTCAACGGCGGCGCCGTAGCCCTCGGCCATCCCATCGGGGCGAGCGGTGCGCGGATCCTGGTCACCTTGCTCTACGAATTGCAGCGGCGCAACCTGAAGCGCGGTATCGCCGCCCTCTGTCTCGGTGGAGGAAACGCCGTCGCCCTTGCCGTCGAGCGTTTCTGAGTAATGTCCGAACAGCTAGGCTAGCTTGAGCTCTGCACCGCTGATACTGCGTCCATATTTGCTTTCAGGTCGTTCCCACAATACGGACAGAACTTGTCGGTTTCGGCGATTTCGCGCTTGCATTGCGGGCAGGAGGGATGCAGGTTGCATTTGCAGCTGGGGCAGAAGTTGAACCGTGCGCCTACCGTGTTTCCGCATTGCGGGCAAGGATACGGCAGCGGCTCACGCATCAGGAAATAAATGATGAACCCGATGGCCATAAACGGCCAGGACAGAATAAGCACCAGCAAGGTCCACAAACCAGACATCATGCCGCGGCGCTTCGCGTCGCGATTCACGTAGGCAATCAAAAAGATATAAGCGGCCAGGAATGCGGAAGCCAGGGTGATGATCGCCATCAAGCCCGCCGTGGATGCCACTGGGTCGTTCCGCAACTCAGGCGCCCATGTATCCCCGCCGGTTGCCAGCATCCTGAGATTGACGAATACCGCTATGAATTGGGCTACGATGAACAGCACTGCGACCAGGGCAATCAACCAGCGCGGCACGAGGCGAAACTCATCGGCAAACCGCGATTTCTCCTTTTTTCTCCGCAGGCGAATTAGTCGCATGCGTTCATTCCACGCGCCGCCTACTTGTTCCGTGCCATTCATGGTTTTTCCCCGCCTTGATCTCTTTGATGCCGCCTACTCCGGTTCACCTGCGCGGCCGTTCCAGATTGCCAGCACCACGCCCGTAGCCAGCAGCGCTGGCACCGCCCACCACATTACGAAGCCCACTTCCCAAATCAATTTTGGCGCGCCGGTCCGGTGTCCCACCCACTCGAACGCGCGCCATACCCAGGGAGCACTCGCGATTCCGAGCGCCCATGAAACGCCTGCGATGGTCCATAAGAGTTTTCGTCCCAGGCCATGTTCGCGCAACTCCTCCGCGCGCAGGCGCACGCGGAATTGTGTGCGGCTGGCGAGCCCACGGGGAAGCGGAATCGCCGCCGTGCGCATCGAGCGAAGCGCTTGATCCGTTTGGCGCGCCAGCTCGGCACAGTGCGCGCAATCTTGCAAATGTGCGGCGAGCCATTCGCGCTCGGCTGGCGAGATGCCTTCGACGCGCTCTTGCGCGATCAGTTGCAGCGCCCGGTCGTGAATGCCGGCGCTCATCCGTAAGTCTCCTCTTGTAGTGGCGCAGCATGCTGCGCCACTACAAGCACGATCGCTTTTGCTCCGAAGGCGTACAAGCTTTTCCTCATGCCACACCTCCCTGGAGCGCTCCGCGAAGTGCTTCGAGTCCGCGGTAGAGGCGCGATTTCACTGTGGAAAGGGGAACGCTGAGCACGCCGGCCATCTCTTCAATTCGCAATTCTTCCTGGAAGCGCAGCACGAGCACTTCGCGATAAATCGCGGGGATTTTCTGCAGCGATGCCTGAACGTTTTCTTCAGTCTCGTGGCTGAGGACCTGGTGCAGTGGCGAAGGCTCATTTTCATTCGCGAGTTGCAGCGGATGATCCCGTTCGGGATCCGTCAGGGTATCGAGGCTCTGGGGTTTCTTTGACCGCTGCCAGTCAATCACGAGGTGCCGGGCGATGGCGAAAAGCCAGGCTTCGAATTTCGACTTGCCATCGTATTGGTGGCCGCGCTCGAGAACGCGGATCCACGTTTCCTGGAAAAAATCTTCGGCGCGCTCTTTGTTTCCCGTGACGTACACCAGGTAGCGGAACAGGCGGTATTGGTACTGCTCGATCAGGCGGTCGAGCAGATCGGGGTCGCGCTTTTGCAAGCCGCGCGCAATGGTTTTCGCCTCATCGCCCATCAGCGTGGAGAAGAACAGGATTGGTCCCGGCGTGGCCGGGGGCCCGAAGAAACTGGACCGGTGTGGCGTCAAACATGAAATCGTGACGCTCATTCTAACGGGTATACGGAGGAGCAGGGAGAAAAGACGCAGGCAGACCGGTCGAAGGCTACACAAGGAGCGGAGAATAAGCAGGGGGCACCCCCCATCAAAGTGGATCATTTTCAAAACAAAGGAGTTGCGGGAAGGGCATTTTGTAACTTGCTGAATTGAAAGAGGATGGACGACGGGAGATTTTGTTACTGGTGAAGATTCGGAGAGGCGGCGACACGCGGCGGAATGATTTGCATGGCGGCTAACTTTCAAACAGGACGTTACCATACGAGTACGGTACTTGTCAAGATAAGGTTGAAGGTAAATTTGGGGCGAAAGTGAAGCTGCGGGAGCGGCGGGGAGATTTCTACCCCTCGCCGGCCCAGTTCGGAGTTCGAGATGTAGTAGACTCGGCGCGCTATGTATTGTCCACAATGCAAAGCGGAGTATCGGCAAGGGTTTACTCGATGCGCCGACTGCGACGTGGAACTGGTGCATGAGCCGCCCCCAGCAGCGCAGGGTTATGGCACCGCAGGCGAAACAGGTTCGCACGGCGAAGATTCGGATGATCCTTTTTGCTCCCTTTGGCGGGGTGATGACCCGCGCGTTCATGCCGAGCTCTGCGAACTGCTCAATGAAGAGGGTATTCCCCACAAGACAGTCCGGCGCGAGGATCATCTCTTCAACCTGAATTCCAAGAGCGGCTTCCAGATCGGAATTCCATTTTCGCAATTCGAAAAGGCGGAAGCCGTGATCAAAGAGGCTTACGGAACGGAGGAAGAACAGAAGGATGCCGCTCTTCTCCTACCTTATGGAAAGGGCTACTCGCCGGCCGTTCGGGGGGTTTTTCCCTGGCAACCTTCGCCGAAGGCTTTTGCCCGGGCCGACGACGGCCAGGGCGACGAAGCCGAGAGCTTGGAGGCGCCGGCTCTCGAAGAAGACAATGCGGAAGTGGAATCCGGACACGGCTGGGATCCTACGGATTGGAATCCGGAAGAGGCGGCGAGCAAAGTGTGGCATGGCGAGCAGTCTTATCCTGGAGAGATGATCGAGATGGCGCTGCGGGAAAATCAGATTCATACGCGCTTCGAAAAAGCGGATGGAAAAAACGCAATCTTCGTTTTGCCGGAAGACGAAGTGCGCGCCGGCGAAATTGCAAGAGAAATCGTCGAAGGCGCACAGCAGGAGTAGGTTGTTCGCAGTGGCTCATTCAAAACCAGCAGCGCTTGGCTTTCGCGCGCATTCCGGCTGGACAGCGCTTGTCGCGGTGTGCGTCGATCGAGGCTCACCTGCCGTGCTCGCACGGCATAGAGTTCATCTCGTTGAAACTTTCACGTATGAATTCCGCCAGCCCTATCACACTGCAAAAAAGATGCCGCCAGATGAAGGCCGCGAATTCATCTCGCGGATGCAGGAAGAGGCAAGGCGACTTGCTTACCGCGCAATCTGCGACCTTCAATCCGACTTGCAAAAACAGGAGCTGAAACTCACGCGATGCGGTCTTCTCCTTGCCTCTGGCAAACCGCTTCCCGATCTGGACAAGATTCTTGCTTCCCATGCGCTGATCCACACCGCGGACGGTGAACTCTTCCGCGAAGCTCTTCTCCATGCCAGCGTTCGTTGTGGCCTCCGCGATTTCAGAATGAAAGAGCGAGAACTCTTGGACCTCGCCGGGCGAGCCTTCCGTCGCAAGCCTTCCGATATCATGCGTCGCGTCACCGAATTGGGGCGCTCACTGGGCTCCCCCTGGTCGCAGGACGAAAAGTTCGCCACTCTCGCCGCATGGCTAGCCTTGGCTGCCCGTTCGAAAAACACCCTCAAGGAGCGAGAAAAGTTGCCGGCGGCTTGACGCTTCTGCTTGTCCTGTGATTCCGTTACTTCTGGCGTTTGCTTGGGAGGTTTCTTGAGCCTTGCCGATATTAAGACCGTCGCCGTGCTGGGTGCGGGGACGATGGGGAATGGGATCGCGCATGTGTTTGCGCGCTCGGGCTACAGGGTGATTTTACGCGACGTGGAACGGCGGTTTCTTGACCGCGGGATGGAGACGATCGGGAAGAACCTCGATCGGGAGATAAAGAAGGCGAAGATTGCGGAGACGGAGAAGGGAATTGTTCTTGGGCGGCTGCAGCCTGTGACGGATATGGGGGCAATTGCGGCTGCGGATTTCGTGGTTGAAGCGGTGCCAGAAAAAATAGAGATCAAGCGGGCGGTGCTTGGCGAGGCGGCCGGGATTTTGCGGGCTGAAGTGATCATCGCTAGCAACACTTCGTCTATTTCGATGACGGCGCTGGCGGCGCTGACGAAGCGACCGGACCGTTTTGTGGGGATGCACTTCATGAATCCGGTGCCGGTGATGGTGCTGGTGGAAGTGATTCGGGCGCTGCAGACGAGCGACGCGACGTTTGAAACGACGATGAAGCTCGCGGAGAAGCTCGAGAAAAAACCGGTGGCTGTGAACGACGCGCCCGGGTTCGTTTCGAACCGGGTGCTGATGCCGCTGATCAATGAGGCGGCTTACTGCGTCATGGAAGGCGTGGCGACGGCGGAAGCCGTAGACGCTGTTATGAAGACGGGCATGAACCACCCCATGGGGCCGTTGGAGCTGGCGGATTTTATTGGGTTGGATGTTTGCGTGGACATTATGCACGTGCTGCAAGAAGGGCTGGGCGACCCGAAGTATCGCGCGTGTCCGTTGCTCAAGAAATATGTTGCGGCGGGATGGCTTGGGCGGAAATCAGGGCGAGGCTTTTACAGCTATGATCGATGATTTCTTTGGCTTGGATCCGCGGTGAAAGGGAGCTCTAAACTCGGGTTGCGTGGCGCAGTTTCCAGCCACTTCGTGTTGCGTAACCGTGAGATAATCTGATCGATCAGGTTTTGCTGCGGGCGAGTGCCGCGCGAGGTATGGAGCCAATGAAATCCTACGTTTTCAAAGTGGCCATCGAACCCGATAAATTCGAGGATGGCCGGGACGCCTGGCACGCCTCCTGTCCAGCGCTTAAGGGTTGCCACACCTGGGGCCACAGCTATGAGGAAGCACTCGCAAATATCCGCGAGGCCATTGACCTCTACGTTCAAGACCTGCTCGAAGCCGGCCAGGCTATTCCGGTGGATCAAGGCACCATCGAGCTGGCGGAACCTGCCGTTCTTGTTAATGTATGACGCGCGTCCCACGCGGGCTGTCGGCTCGCCGTTTCATCCGGGCTTTGGAGGGTGACGGATTCGCGCTTCAACGAGTACGCGGCAGTCATCGCATTTACCGGCATGCTGACGGGCGCCGCGTTGTGGTGGCCTACCACGCTCTGAACGACACATTTCCAATAGGCACACTACGAGCAATGATTGCGGACGCAGGCTGGCAGGATAACGATTTGCTGAGACTTGGCCTCATCGAATAGTTGGGCGTGTGCGCGAGGGCTAGGCCTGCAGGCGAACATAAGGCGAAAAATAGTGTTTGCTTTTTGTTCGCCACGGTGGTAGTTTGGGCCTCGCTGTTTTCAACAGGTGCTCCATGCGCGGTTTTTCGAACGGTGTTCTAAGCTGTCTGGAACGTGAGAGACTCGAAGAGGAGCTCTCCGAGGCTCGCATCCGAGGACGGAACCTATCCCGGCTGCGGCAACTGACCTCGCCCGAACGAGCGGCGTTGGATCAGCGCGAGCAGGCGGCTCAGACGCGGCTCAGGGACCACGACGCGGAGCACGGTTGTCAGCGGTAGTTTTGGGGCCGGCAGCATCCGACGTTGAGGTCCTTCGACCCCTATCAGAATCGGGGTCTTAGGATGACAAGTCCGGGTGGTGGCTGGTTGCAAAGGCGGCTTGTAAAAGGGATGGCGCGAAGATGAACCGAGTGGTAAGCTCCACACTTCGTTACGTTCCCAATCGCGGGCGATGCGCTTTCCCGGCGCGGAACCCAGGCCATCGGCTCCGCAGGGCCAAGTTCCTAGTTTCCTCCACCGAGGTGTGACATGACAGACGAAAAAGAAAAATTGCTGGCAGCAGCGATATCGCAGATTGAAAAGGACCA
>Ga0137409_10000870_pt1 | contig 33145 bp, 28 predicted proteins | sample CZODoug1_16funga_FD_122059 | JGI IMG/M metagenome (GOLD analysis project Ga0137409, IMG submission 122059) | Vadose zone soil fungal communities from Angelo Coast Range Reserve, California, USA - CZODoug1_16fungal (Hybrid Assembly) | ecosystem: Environmental > Terrestrial > Soil > Vadose zone... | reverse complement strand
CCGGAGTTTCAGCAGGCGTTCTCATGCAAGGCAGGTTCGGAGATGGTGCGGGCGGAGAGGTGTGAGGTCTGGTAAGTGCACACAATCTGGATCGTACCGCACATCTTGACAAAATATGTTGATATCACTATATTCGTGTTAGTGCAATGGCTGAGGAGCAGGTCAAGCCGTTAATCTGGGTGGGGTCGAGCCTTAAGGACTTGCGGGAGTTTCCTGCTCCTGTGCAGGATGAGATGGGTTACGCGCTATACGTGGCGCAAGTCGGCGGCCAGCATAGCGACGCAAAAGTCCTTCGAGGTTTTGGAGGGGCCGGCGTCGTGGAGATTATCGAGGACTACCGCGGCGACACCTTTCGTGCGGTCTACACCCTGCGATTTGGCGGGGCAGTGTATGTGCTGCACGCGTTCCAGAAAAAGTCAAAAACAGGACGTGAGACACCACACAGGGACTCGGAGTTGATTCAGCAGCGCCTACGTCAGGCGGAGCAAATTGCGAAGGGGCTAAGACCGTGAGTAAGAAGAATTATGAAATTGGGAGCGGCAATGTTTTCCAGGACCTCGGCGTGCCGAATGCTGCGGAACACCTGATCAAGGCCAAGCTTGTGTTCAAGATTGACTCAATTCTGAAAAAGCGCGGGCTGAAACAAGTGGAAGCAGCCGAGATTCTTGGGGTGCGGCAACCGGATGTGTCGAAAATGTTGCGCGGAGAATTTCGCCAGTTTTCGGTGGAGAGGTTGCTGCGGTTTTTGGTCGCGCTGGATCAAAATGTGGAAATTGTTGTGAAGCCGCGCCGTGGAAGCAGTGAGGCTGCGCTACAGGTGTTGTGACGCTGCTTACAGCCGTACTTCCCGCAAATGCGCCGTCCGCACGTCAAACACAAACCCTCGTATAGTCAGTTCGCTGTGAATCCAGCTATGCGCGTCAAGTCGCGCAAGCTGTACTCGAACGTTGTCTTCCGGATCGGTGAAGGCATGAAAGCGCACCGGAGAGTTGGGCGGTAGGCCCGCCTGGCGCTCGATGCGTTCGTGCAGGGCTTCTTCAGTTTCTTTCATCAGGCCGCAATCCGTGTGGTTGACCACCATCACTTCATTCGTTCCAAGAATGTAATGAGAGATCAACAGCGAGCGCAAGGCGTCATCGGTGACGATGCCGCCAGCGTTGCGGATCACGTGAGCATCCTGAGGACGAAGGCCGAGGGCTGGAAGAGAGAGGCGCGTATCCATGCAAGTGAGCACGGCAAGGCCTAGCCGTGGGCGCGGGGAAATCTGATCGGGATCGTAGTTGAGTGCGAACCGAGTATTGGCGGCTAGGGCTTGGTCGATGGCGGTCATGGGGGTCCGCAAACAGTTTCGCATACAGACAACACAAGGCTGTCATCCTAACCAGCGGGAAGGATCCCTGCACACTAGACCCCGCGAAAACGTCGAGCCTTCGCGCACACATCACTTGATCCGCAGCGACCGCAACATCTGATCAAACGTCGGCCGCAGGGTATTGAAGTCCGCATCCGGCGCAATAAAGACCAGATAAATCAAATTTCCCTGCCGCCCAGGAACAGTGACAAGCCAGTCACGCTCGCGTTGCGCATGGCCATTAGCGTCCTGCACGGGCGAAGTCGCGATCAGGTCGACGGACTTGCCTGACACTCCGGCGACTCGGATGTCCTCGTCGTTACCGACCTGTTTCATATCTTGATTGGACTGGCGCAGCGTGCTGAGCAGGGCGTGCGTGGACTGGTCAACACTGGCGTTGCTGTTCTCAGGCTGGTAGTCGCTGATGAGGACACCGTAGGCAATCGCGTTATCGGAAACGCCGCTGGGCGGAGCGATGTTGACCGTAGAAGTTCGGTCGCCGAAGACCTGCCAGTTCTTGGGATAGGAGATTTGGAACAGATCATGGGTAAAGACCTGCATGTCTCGCGAAGGGTATTCGGCGGCGGGTAGGCGGCCTTTCACGCTTTGGGCTTGCGCCTGCTGCTGGGCGGCGATTTCCTGCGCGGTGAGCGCTTTGATGCCGGCCACGCGCTGCTTAATTTGCCCGAACTCGGAACTGCCGTCGCGGTAGCTTTTGACGGGCAGGGAACGGACTTCCCGTTCGACCGCCCCAGCGCGATTGCCCGGGTTAGGATGGTCGCTGAAAAACTGCGGCCCATTCGCCCCACCTTGTTTTTCCAATTTCGTAAAGAAATCGGCCATGGCCTGCGGGTTGTAGCCAGTGTCATACATGATGTCGGTGCCGATCAGGTCGGCCTCCGACTCATTCTGCCGGGAATTCTTCATGAAGTAGGAACCGGCGCCGAACGAAATCCCTTCCGCGGCAAGCTGGCCGAGGCTGCTTCGTCCGAGCAGCGCGCCCAGAATTTGCAGTGGCATCTGCACTTTCATCTGCTTGGTGGCAGCGCGGGTAGCGTGGCGCTGGACCACGTGCGAAATTTCATGCGCCATCACCCCGGCGAGTTGGGCTTCATTGTCGGCGGCCTGAATCGTCCCCATGTTGACGAAAATCGGCCCGCCCGGCAACGCAAAGGCGTTGATTTCTTTCTGATTCACCACACGGAAGTGGTAAGGCCAGGGATCGCCCGGAGCGTGTGCCGTGAGCTGCGCACCAAGCCGCTGGACATATTGCGTGACGGGATCGTCTTCCGGCAGCACAGGCATTTTCTTCAGCACGTCAGCCGAAGCTTCCTGACCAGCTTGAATCTCCTGCTCCTGCGAGAATGCGTTGGATCCGCGCGTAGGCTGGTACCGCGCGAAAACCTGGAGCGGCTCGCCGAGAATGAGGGTAAGAATGAGAAAGACTGCCAGAGCCTTGCCCGGCGTCGAGGGAGCTTTGGGATGGATTCTGCCGTTCATGAGTCGGGCTCCTACATAGAACTCACGAAGTTATCAGAACGGTGGGTTCGGTTCCAGTCGGCAGTTTGCTCTGGGTTCAAAGCGATTGACGACGGAGACACGGAGAAGAGCAAAGATGGGCAAACATCGATCGCCAGGAGCTTCAGGTTTGCTCTTTGCTTCTTTCCCTCGCTCTTCTCCGTGACTCCGTGTCTCCGTGGTGAACGCTCTGGATTGGAACCAAAAAATAGGCGCCGGGATTTTTCCGGCGCCTTCGGGAAAGAGGGAAAGAGAGAAAGAGAGAAAAGAGAGAGAAGTTACTTCGTGTCGAGAATCGGCCCAGGTGCCCCAAACTCGCGACGAGCCACGACAGGTCTTCCAACCCGCGCAGCCTGAGCGGTAGCGTTGGCGGCCGTTCCGTAACGATCGGCAAAGCCCGGAAGAGCAGTGCCTTCCGCTTCCTTGGTGAAGGTCATGATGCCCTCAGGGGTGGTATCGATCCGGACGAAATCCCCAAGCCGAACCTGCCCAGTGGCAACCAGATTCGCCAGCGGGAACACCAGATGCCGTTCGATAGCGCGCTTCAAATGCCGCGCACCGTACTTCGCATCGGTCCCTTCGCGGAGCAAATAGTCTTTCACGCCCTGCGTGCAGGTGAAGACGAATTGGTTGGCGCCGGCAGCCATCAACACGCGCTGCTGCACCATTCCGAGTTCGATATCCAGAATGTGCTTCATGTCGTCCGGGCGCAGCATCTTGAAGACAACCGTCTTGTCGATGCGGTTCATGAACTCGGGCGAAAACTTGCGGCGGGCAGCTTCGACGGCGGTGCGGTTGACCTTGTCGTCAAAGCGCTCGTCCATGGCGGTGGCGACGCGTGAGAAGCCGAAGCCGCCGGTGATCATGTCGTTCATCTCGCCTGCGCCCAGGTTCGAGGTCATGATGATGATGCACTGCGTCATGTCCACGCGGCGGTTGTCGCCGAGCGTGAGCGTGCCCTTGTCGAGAATTCCGAGCAGCAACTGCCAGAGCGAGTCCGAAGCTTTTTCGATTTCGTCGAACAGCAGAATGGAGAGCTTGAGCTTCTCCGTGTGCCACTGGTTCAAAGCTTCCTGCGTCAGCATCGGATGAGTTTCGCGATGCCCGAGGTATCCCGGAGGTGATCCAATCAACTTCGCAATCTCGTGCGAATGCTGAAACTCAGCGCAGTCAATCTTGATGCAGGCGCGGGCATCGCCAAAGAGCGTTTCCGCCATGGCTTCCACAACGCGCGTCTTGCCGGAGCCGGTCGGCCCAAGGAAGAGCAGGTTGCCCACAGGGCGTCCGGGCGCGTTCAGGCCGGCGAGAAACATCTGGTAGATCTCGACCACTTTCTCGATGGCTTGGTCCTGGCCAACGATTTTGCGGCGGAGAGTCGCGTCAAAATCGCGGGCTTCAGTGCTGCGGCGGTTAGGATCGAGAGCCAAGCTTAAGCCTGTCTTCATATTTGTCGTTGGGCCACCGGATTAGGGCGGCTTTTCCTACCTTTCCCTGAGCGGGGCTGGTTACCCCTGCCGATCATCCCGGGCTAGCCCACTTTTTGGCTGCGCGGTGACGGGCTAACTAAAAGCAAACCTTTGGCCATAGGCAGCCTCTGCCTAACGCGGCGATTTTCATGGACTTACAGGCCTTTTCCTAGACATTTCCACCGTTGGTGCAAAGAACGCTCGGGCAAGAATGCGAAACAATTTGCGCTATCCGGGAAACTTCTGGGCATAGCCAAACGGCCAGCCACCTAGGGCACGAACGGACGCCGTCTGAGGTAACTAGCTGAGTAATGCCGTCATCGTTACTCTCGGCGGAGGTCCCGAATTCCCTGGAAAGGCCCAATTCCCGTGCGCGCTCCTCGTCTCTTAACTGGCCCGATCGCCCTCTGCTTGGCAGCGATTTTTTGTTTCGCCGTTTCTTTCTCTGGCAACGCTTTCGCCGCCGACGCTACACTCACCTACACAGCGCAACGCGGCGACAGCATCCCTCTAGTAGCCCGACATTATCTCTCAAAGACGTCCTATCTGACATCAGCTGAGTTGGGCGACGCCATTCGCCATGCCAACGGCGACCGCAAAGGCATCTCTCTCAAGGTAGGCGAAACGGTGACCATCCCAGGCGCAATCTCCTCGCCGATCGTCGAGAAGTCGATGCCGGTCGCCAAGGACTTTGAAGTACGTGCGATTTATCTGACGGGCCTGATGGCCGGCAGCGAACGCGGCCGCAAGATCATGCGCCGCTGGCGCGACGTCGGCGGCAACGCCGTTGTCTTTGATATTAAGGATAGCGATGGCCTGATTTCGATTCCATTTGACCACGAGCTAGCAGGCGCGCAGAAGTCGCATCCGATTCCAGAGCTACCCAAGTTCACCCGCTACGTGCATTCGCTCGGCCTTCACGCCATCGCCCGCGTCGCCATCTTCCGCGACGAACACTTGGTCAAGACGCACCCCGAACTCGCCGTACATTCACGCGCCACCGGACAGGCCTGGAAGGAAAACGGCAAGCTCGTCTGGACCGATCCTTCGCAGCCAAAAGTTCAGGCATACGACATAGCTCTAGCGAAACGCGCCGCCGAATCTGGCGCCGACGAAATCCAATTCGACTACGTGCGCTTTCCCGCCGAAGGCAACCAAAAAGACGCTGAATTCTATTTCCAGAAAGAGCATCCCAAGTGGCAGCGCTCCGACGTAATCGCCGACTTCCTGAAGAAAGCCTACGCCGAACTGCATCCCACAGGCGTCCTGCTCTCCCTCGACGTCTTCGGAGTCATGGCCTGGCAGCGCAACGTCGATCTCGCCCACACCGGGCAGGACATCGTGAAGATGGCGCAGCACTGCGACGTGCTCTCGCCCATGATCTACCCGTCGCACTTTTTCGGAATGGACGGAATCAAGCGGCCCGGCGATGCCCCCGAGCACTTCATCGGCGAATCGATGCAGCGCTTTGAACTCATCACCAAAGATAGCGGCGTTGTCCTCCGTCCCTGGCTCCAAGCCTTTGCCTGGCGCACGCACATTTACTCGCCGGAATACATCCTGACCCAGGTAAGAGTCGCCAAGGAAAAGGGCGGCGTTGGCTTCCTATTCTGGAATGCCAACAACGACTACTCCAAGCCCTACACCGCTATGACCGAGGTCACCGCCAATCACAAGAAATACTTCCGCGGCGATGAAGTCGTCACGGCCTCCGCGGTCGCGCACCCGGTCCAGCCAACGGCCCCGTCCGATCCAGCTCTGAAGACCGTATCCGCCGGCCCCAATCACAGGTTTTAACCTAATCTCACGCGGCGCGCGCCTTCGCCCGCGCGGTTGTGGTGTGGATAGGGAGACTCGAAGCTCTGCAAATCCAGAATCAAGACCACGCAGGCGAGGCGCTCACGCAACTTCAGTTGCAGCGAGGTGCGTTGGGGTGCGTCTTACAATATGTTGTGCAGCCGTAGCACAAATGCGTTGAGGTCTGTGTTTTCAAGACCGCGGTTGAGGAATCGGCATCCTTCGCGCCCACCGTTCCAACCAGTCCAAAGACTGCCGCAAGCAACAAATAGCGAGAGACTTTCATAAGGCGTAACCTCCGGGGACGAATTATGTCCCATCACGCCCGGCGAATCTATATCCCATTGCAAATAGCTGGGATGAGAAGCACCTGGAAAGGGTCGAAATCTTGAACCCACCCACCGCGCCCAGCGACTACCGCAATACGCCAGCCTTGGAGCCGCCCGGTTTGTTCAAAGCGAGTTTGCTCGGGCTCGGCTTACCCGTGCCACTTTGAATCGTTCCCCCGGACGTGGAGGTGGCCTTGGAAGAAGTGGTCTTGGAAGCAATCTCCTGTGCGCTCTTCAACTGTCCGCGCAGCCTCGGCAGAGTCTGCGTGGCAAAGCTTTTCACCTGAGGGTCTCGGGCCAGATTGCTCTCTCTTTGAAAGGCCGCGACGTCTTCCTTGTGGTCCGTCACCATGTTGGTCATGTAGGCCTCATCGAAAAAGGCCCCGCTGAGGCTCGCTAGACGCCGTTTCAAATCACGATTCTTCGCACTAGGGGCCGCGGGCAGTTCGATTCCTTCGCGTCCTGCGAGTTGCCGCAGCTCGTCGTTGACCTTGCTGTGGTCGTCGACCATCCGCTGTCCGAACTTCTTGACGCCCTCGTCCGCCGCCTTTTGCACAGCCAGCTTGCCTAATTCCACCTCAGCCATACTTCCGTCACCTGCCTCGCTCAGGAATTTGCGATCACCAGCAGCTAAAGGGGAAGGCGAGGCGGATCGGACGTTGCTTTGAGCCCCAGCGATGGCGGGACCCACCACCAGTACTACGCATAGGCCGGCCTGCTCAAATACTTTTACAAAATTCGACATAATATCCGCGGGCATAAATCCCTCCTCACACGACATCTCTCACCGAGAAGCGAAGGACGAAGTGGCCGACGGGAGTGACATGGCGCGAGGCTATCCCAGCGGGGGGATGACTGAAAATCGGGCATTGCGGGTAGGTTCCCGACGCCGGCGCTGTACCAACGCAATCCGGGGCCGGATTCACCATCCGGCCCCGGCCTGTCTAGTGCAAACCAACTCTACTGCCCATCCGCCTTCTTCTTCGCCGCGGGCGCTGCTGCCGCCTTCGGTGCCCAGAAGTCCGGATCCGCTTTCACCCACTCATCTCGCGGGTAACTCATCTTTGGGCTAAACGCGAACAAATGCGTCTGCGACTCCTCAATTGCCGCCGCCGACAACTCTCCCAACTTCTTGAGTCCGTCCGCGCCAAGGGCCGCTTCGAACTCTTTCCCCTCGGCCAGACCCTGGTCCATCTCCTCGCCTGTCTTCAAGGCAGTGAAGTAGACGTAGGTGCTGTTGGTGGCGCCGTAGATCTCGGTATACATTGCCCAGTGTTGGGGTGCAATTTTCTCGTACGCCCCCTTCACCAGCTTCATAATCTCGGCCCAATCGCCATCGTGCCCAGGTTTCAGCACAAATCTTCCAATTTCGAAATAACGGCAGTGAGCAATGTCCACATTAGGCCGCAGACTGTAATCTTCATTGAATTGGAAGATGCCGCCGTCAGTATCGCTCAGCATCTCGCCGTCGCCGGCCCAGGCGCGTGCGATGTCCGCCGTAAAAGCGGCGTTCTTCTCTCCCGCTTGCGCGTCTTTCTCCCACTCCGCAAACGAGTCGTAGCCGGTAAGAAACAGTGCCCGCGATTTCCCCGAAAGCGATTCCACGGCCAGATAGTGCGTCGGCCATTTCGCTTTCTTCATCGCCTGCACGAACGCGCTCTCCGTTTTCTCGTGCGCAGCTCCCGCTTTCCCGGGCTTGGTGTACTCCCGTCCAATCACCAGAATCTTCGGCGGAGGCATCGCCCGCGACTTCTCCTGCGCAACAGCAATCCCGGTTCCGACCATGGCCAGTACAACGGACAGCGACAACATCAATCCAACAAATCGTTTCATAGTGGACCTCCTTGGGTCACACAAAGGGTAGACAGTGGCGCGGCATTATTTGTTGTGGGGCCCGGCGGAGGGAGCGGATTTTCAGCAGAGAATCACGTCGTTTCTTCGCCGGATCCCGATAGTTTCCGACGGCTGCACACTATATACCTGTTATGACACCTAAGCGCATCTTTATTCATTCTTCTCGCCGTTCTTCCCGTCCAAGGACAAGAAAAGCCGCCCTCAGAGGGCGGCTCTCCGCAATCAAATCCAATTTGTGGCTAAGCAGCGGGCATTTCGCTGTCCGCGCTCGGACCATAAATGCTCGGCACCTTCGACCCCATCGGCCGCAAATACACCGCCAGTTCGCCGCGGTGATGAACGCTGTGCCCGTACAGAAAGTTCAGATACAGCGCCGCTGGCAAATTGAACATGCCAAAAAACGGCACTGGTGTGAGCAGTTGCTCGGCGGTCATAGCCTGCACGCGTGCCATCGCTCTCGGCATGTTCGCGTCGTACCACTTCACGATTTCCGCCGTAGTCGCAGGAGCGGGGCCGGCTTTGGTGTTAAACGCAAGGTTGGCGATACCGTCGAGAAACTTCACGTCTTCTGCGGCCAGGTGCCAGGCCAATTCCTTTGCTGTTCGGGCCTTCGGGTCGGGGCGGTAGTCGTGGCCGGAGTCGAGTACGGCCGCAAGCACTTTCCGGGTGGTTTGCGTCTCGATGCTCATTCCTTGCATCATCATGTCGCGGAAAGTGAGGATAAATTCTTGGGTGTAATTGGGCTGGGCGTCTGCCATGAGGAACTCCTTTATTTACCAATCGAAAATTGAAGCACATTTCTGTGCCCCGGAATCTTACCAGTTTCACCAAGTTCGTGTAGTCGCGGGCGCCCGCGCCACACGAATCTAATACCGGAACAAATACGAAATCTTCACAAAAAACTGTCGCCCATCATTGATAAACCGGTCCCGAGTCCGGTTGATATCCCCATTCGGGTCCAGTCCCAGCCGCGGATCCAGATTCTGCAGGTTGCTGTTATACCCCACATAAACCGCCGTCCCCGGATGCACGAAGTACGTAAATAGAATGTCCGCATTGAAATTCTTAGTAGACTGCAGGGAAGTGTTCAGGGGATTCGCCAGCACGGACGAATACTGCCCAATGAACCGCAGCGAGAATTCCCGTGTGAACTGGTAGTTCCATTTCGCGCGAATAATGTTGTTATTGAAAGCGCTGTGCCCATTCTCCTTATCCAGCAGCCGCGACAGCAGATAAGAAGTGTCGATGGTCAGTCCCTTAATCGGCCGCAGCGTCGTAGAAATCTGCGCATAGTTCGAGCGGCCCAGCCGCGGCGAACAAAGCGTGGAATCTGGCGTGACCACGCCATCGATACACACATACTGCGTGCCCGCCAGCGTAGGCAACGCCGTGTCGTAATTTGTCGACTGCCCCCACCCAATTTCCCCGCCCGCCGAAAGCATCTTGAAGTACCCAAAGTCGAAGAAGAATCCCCGTGTATTGTGGGCGTAGTCCTGATTCACCAGCAGCGAGTCATAGTCCTTGGGCCGCAGCCGCTCGTGGCTAATGTTGCCGAAAAACCCAAAATCACTTTGCCGCGGCAGAATAAAGCGGTAGTTCGAATTCGCAAACCATTCCAGCCGCGTACCTTTGTGATCCCAGTTGTTGTAAGTAAACAACCCGGGCCCGTGCCACTGTAGCCACTTTTTTTCCGTGCGGAAGCGCCGCAAATCAAATGTACTGATGCGCCGAATGTCAGGCCGCTGGAAAAAACCGGTCGCCGTTTCAAAGTTTTCTGCGTTATCCAGATACAGAACATTGTGCTCAATATTTCGCGAGCTATATTCCTCGTACACGGAATAAGCCGGCCCGCCCTTGTGCGTACCGTCATTGAACTTGGTGTACCCGGTGACGGCCTGAGCGGAAATGCTGAACTTCTTCGTGAGCTTGAACTTCCCGTCGATCCCGCCAATCCGGTTCGCCCCGATAATGCAGGGATCGTCCGTACACAGCGTCGACGCCGGATTCACCGTGTGCATCTCCCGATCCGTGTAGAGCAATCCGATCGACGATTCCTTCCCAATGTCATGGCTGACCCGAAGAATTCCGTAATAAGCCTTAGTCCCCGCAAATGGATCCGAGGAGGGAACGCTCCGGCCGGGTGCCTTGTCGTCCGCGAACAACCCGCCAACCGCCCATGGTCCCATCTTGCCGGTCAACCGCACCCCATACTCGGGATCGATAATGCGCCGCGTGAACAGCAGGTTGATCGGCGTATTGAAAAACGTCGAGTTCTCTAAAAAGAACGGCCTCTTCTCCGGAAAGAACACCTCAAAGCGCTGGTTCGTCGTAATCTGCGGATCGTCCGACTCCACCTGGGCAAAGTCCGGATTTACGGTCGCATCCAGTACCAGCGAGTCCTTAATCACGCCCTTCGCGTCCAGACCCAGCCGCGGCTCAATATGCTTCCCGTGAAAATGCGGGTTGTTCGGATCGCGATCATCCAGTTCCCGGAACGTCCGCGTCGAAACGTAGGGAATAAACTGCAGGTTCCGCCCCGGAGAAATCTTCTGGATCCCATCCATCGCGGTTTCCTGGCTCAGAAAGCCTTGCGCGTTGCTCGAAATGTGGGGATAGAAGGCAAACTCATTGTTCCGCCGGATATCGCGCTCAAAGAAGATCCCCCAAGTCTGATTCTCTTGCGGCGAGAAACGCAGCGACTTGAAAGGAACCTCAAACCACACCACGTATCCCTTGGGCGTGATCTTAGCGTCAGATTTCCACACCATGTCGAAAGAAAAATCGGGCTGGTTGTCTTCGTCCCAAATTCCGTCCTGCTGCACGCCCATCGGGTTCAAATAAAAGAAAACCGCATGTTTCTTGTCGTGGAACGTATCCAGCACGAAGCCAAACTGATCGTCGTCATTAATCAATTCACGTCGCGAAAGCCGCGCCCGAATGTTCCGCAGTTCCGTATCAAAACAAATCGCTACCACGTACAGATTCTTGTCGGTATACCCAAGGTAGGCTTCGGTCTTCTGCGAAATCGGCGCCCCATCTTTTGGGTCGCGCTGCTGAAAGCCCTCCAACTTCAGCATCTTCCCCTCCATCTCCGGCGACGCCTGCATCCCCAGAAAGTCGTTGAGCGTCGGCCCCTTCTCGAGATGGGGAATATGCAAGGTCGCAAAAGGTGGATGAGCCTCCGCCTTGGCCTCATCGCTCTTCGCCGCGTGGAGTGCCGTTGCCAGCAACAGCGTTACGACAAGCGGCTTGCAAACCCCCGTGCTGCGCTCGTTCCGTCGCATCGCCGCCGTCTGTCCTATAGTGAGCTTTGTCATCCCGACCAACGGGAGGGATCTGCAGTTGTTTCAAGCGAGCCACGCCTAAGCTTCAAGCAGTCACGCCTCAGCTTTTGGGTGGAGCAGCGCTTCGGCGCTGCATTCCCCTCGGCACAAAGCGCGGATTTAGCCGCTGAGGTAAGGGTTAGGAGGAATTGGTTGGTTCATGTCGCCTCCCTCAAACGCCTTCAAACACCCCTTTAGACCAATAACTTTACAAATCGTTACCTAGGAATTTCCACACAGGAACCTCCCGCTCCATCGCCGCCAGGCAGAGTCGTAAACTAAAAGGTCATGAACTGGGATCGGCGCAATCAGATTTTCTTGCTGGGCGCGCCCCTGGCCGTAATTCCAGCAGTAGCCTTCCTGCCGGCATTTGTCTTTGTCTTCCTAAGATACCCCACCACCAGAACGCACTTCGGCTCGTGGCTCGCGTTCGCTTTCCCCGTCCTGGTGTTTGCACAGGTGTTCGGTTCCGTCCTGGTAGGCTTCGCCGGGTTCCCCGCACGCCTCGGCTACATAACGTTCTTGGCCATGGCCACCACCGTCTTTCTGCTAGTGGTCGCTGCCTACACTGGCCTGTTCTTTGCCATCTTTACAGGGCCAAGCTGAAACCACCAGTTCCGCTGAGTAGAGCTCAACACGGTAGAGCCGGCCTGCAGAGCCTGCCCTGAACGTAGCCGAAGGGCCGCCGTTAGGTGGCAATAGGATCGGGAGCTTTGGCCCCAAGGTAAGGGTCCATTTCTCGAAACGGGTCTTTGGCGCAGATGGTTGCGAGTGTAATGGCTGTTTTACAACAGTTGAGGCGATTTTCACCACCCCCGCAGCAAATGACGGGCCCCTTTTCATTTTGGAAAGTTGGATAGCCGAGGCTAACTCTCTCCGTTGCACGCAGTTACAGCTTAACAAGAACTTGACCCAACCTTGACACGTCCTCGCTTGACCAATCTCCGCGAATTGCCGCAGAGTGGGTCCGCAATCCGACTGTCCTCAGTCCCCCCGCGAGAGCGCTGAGCGGTTTGTCAGGAGGAAGTAAAATGAAAAAGCTGAACGTGACCCACCCCGTATCTTCGACCCCTCTAGGCAAGGGCAGCCGGGCCGCAACACCCCTGGCAATTGCCGTGCTGGTGGTCCTATCGCTCGGGTCCGCCGCCAGAGCCGACGTCGTCCTCGACTGGAACGCGATTGCCATTAACACCGCCATCGCGAACGGCCAGAGCCCATTTGCCCAGGCACGCTTCGCGGCAATTACGCAACTCGCCGTATTTGAGGCGGTCAACGCCGTGAAGGGTGACTACGAACCGTATCTTGGGTCCATCGTTGCGCCCCGTGGTGCATCCGCCGATGCAGCGGCTGTGGCAGCTGCCTATCGGGTGCTGAGAACCTATTTCCCGGGCAGCGCGGCCACGCTGGACCCAGCGCTAGCGGACTCGCTGGCGTTGATACCGGACGGCGAAGCCAAGGATGACGGCATCGCAACAGGTGAAGCCGCAGCCGCGGCCATGATCCTCCTGCGCGCCAACGATGGCTCCTCGCCTCCGCAGTTCTACACGCCAGGCCCAATTACCCCCGGCGCATATCAAGCTACGCCGAGTTGTCCCGTCATCAACGGAATCGCCGTTGGCGCCTTCTTTCATTGGCAGAACGTAACCCCCTTCGGGATCAAAAGCGCGCAGGGCTTTCTCCTAGAACCGCCGCCGGCACTTACCAGCAACAAATACGCGAAGAGCTATATCGAGACCATGACGGTCGGCGACCTCGCCAGCACCGCGCGCCCACCCGATCGGGCCGATGTCGTGCATTACTATGCGATCTCCTCGCCTTCGCATGTCTTCAATCAAGCTGCGCGTCAGGTTGCCGCGGCACAAGGCCGTTCGTTGTCCGAGAATGCCCGGGCTCTGGCACTGATCAACATGGCCATCAGCGACAGTCTCGTCGCCTCATTCTTTAACAAATACCACTACAATTTTTGGCGCCCGGAGACGGCGATTCGTGCGGGCGACACGGACGGCAACTGGAGAACCGACGTCGATCCCAGCTTCCTCCCATTCATCGCGACGCCGTGTTTCCCCAGCTATCCCTCGAATCACGGGAGTGGAAGCGGCGGCGGCGCCGAGGTTCTGAGGCGCCTTTATGGCGAGGGCGGCCACTCCATCACTCTGTCGAACCCAGCTGTGCCCGGCCTCACATTTAGCTACACAACCTTCGGGCAAATCACCGATGACATCAGCGACGCACGGGTCTATGGGGGCATCCATTTTCGATTCGACCAAGTGGCAGGCAGCCGCCTGGGACGGGCGGTCGGGGCCTCGGTTTACAGGAACAACTTGCGTCGCGTGCACGAATCGGACTAATTGGGGGGCGAGCCGTACCCGGGGAATCGCAAGGTTCCCCGGATGCCTTAACAGCTACTGGGGCAAACCGACGCGCCGCACCAGGTCTACAAAACGAGGATCGTCGCGGAGCGGGTCAAAAAACGGATGTACTTTGATGAATTCCATAATCACCGAGTGTTCCTTGTAGGCGCGCTCGAGCCAGACAAGAGCTTGTTCGTCGTCGCCGAGTCCGATGTAGGCGTGAAGCAATGCAGGCGCCGGAACGTAGCCTTTCTGCTGTCGCCGTTTTAATTCATCAAGCAGGCGAAGCGCCTCGGGCCGCCGCCCTGCATGCGCGTATGCACTCGCGAGAACCCCGATCATGGCGGGGCTGCGCTTGCTGAGTGCAACCGCTTTTTCAAGAGGGGGAATTGCTTCGCTCGCGCGACCATTTGCAATCAACACGTACCCCAGGAACCAGTATGCCGAAGCGTTCCCAGGGTGCACGCCCAGCTCACTTCGAAGTTCACCACTGGCTTCCTCATAGTGGCGCGATAGGAAATGCATCCATCCCATGTTGCCCCCGTCGATTCCTACAGGATCCAATTCCCGCGCGCGCCGAAACCAGGGCTGCGCCTCCTCGACCCGGCCCTGGCGGAGCAACCAACCTCCAAACGCGAAGTGTACCCCGGCGTCGTTCGGATTCAAGTCGAGGGCCAGCTTGTATTCGCGCTCGGCATCGCTCCACTGCCACTGTTCTTCATAAAGGCTCGCGAGAATGCCATGCGCTTCAGCTAGCGACGGATCCAGTTCCATAGCCTTCTGGATCGCGCTCATTATCCTGGGCTGCACTTCACTCGGCGGAGCTCCGCCGATCCCAGGTGTACCGAGTTGGTCGTACGCCTGCGCCAGGCCCATGTAGGCCGGTGCAAATGCCGGGTCTTTCTTGATCGCGTCCTTAAAATAAGCAATACTCCGTTCCACTCCGGCTCGGCTGTAGTCTTGATTAAACTGACCCTTGAGGTAGCTCTCGTAAACCTCCGGCGCCACCGGGCGCGCGGCTATCAGCCTGGCGCGTTCCACTCCGGTAACGGTTACCTGGACCTTGCCCGCAATGGCTTGCGCCACTTCACTTTCCAACGCCAGGGCGTCCCCAAGCTCCCGGTCGTAGGTCTCCGACCAGAAATGCTCGTCGGTTGCGCCCCGAATCAGCTGCGCTGTGACGCGGACCCGGTCTCCTTGGCGTATGACAGAGCCTTCGACAAGGGCATCCACGTTGAGCATTTTGGCGATTTCGGGTACTGACATGTGCGTGTCTTTGAAGCCCATCGAAGATGTGCGCGATACCACGCGCAGCTCGTGAATTAACGATAACCGTCCGACGAGCGCTTCCGTCATGCCTTCGGCAAAATAATCCTGTGTTGGATCCCCCGAAAGATTTTTCAGAGGCAGCACAGCAAGAGATTTGATGGGGGATTGAGCATTGGATTTAGCCCCACTACGGCTCAGCAACAGGGCACCGCTCAAAAGTGCAAACAAGCCGACTCCCGATAGCAGCACCTTCAGGCCAACGGAAGTGGTTTTCCCATGGGAAGGTAGAACCGTCGCGATCTTAACTGGCAGCGGGAGCATCTGTATTTGCGTGTTCGAATTCCCATTCGCGCAGATCACAGGAGCCGCAAAACGATAGCCCTTTCCCACTACCGTTTCTACGAAACGAGGTTTCTCAGGGTCATCTCGTAGCGCCACCCGTACTTTGTTGATTGCGGTATTAATACTGCGATCGACGACAAGGAATACGCCCTTACCCCACAGGCGCGCAGTAATCTCCTCACGAGACACCAAATCCCCGCGCCGCTCGACCAGCAAAATGAGCAACTCCATGGGGAGTTTTTCCAGGTGCACAAGGCGTTCACCCTGCTGGAGGCGATAGCTGGACCGGTCCAGCGTGAAATCGGCGAATTGGAATTCCCGAGCCGTAAGTGCCCCTCGCGTCAGACCTAGTATCTGTGCCGATGGAATGATGCTCCAGGATCGGTCGATAAGCAACTTCCAAGCTAAGGAGGGGGTTTGTTGCACGCACCCTGAAAAATGTGTCGTGATCGACCCACCGGACTCAGCGCCCGTTCGTCGCTGGCCAGGGATTTACCACGCTGTAAACTCAGGAGTATTCAGCTTCTAACGGCGGATGTTTCGCCAGCCGATCTGGGAGCAATGCCGTCGCTGGCGACCTGTCGCCATTTCACCAACAATTCAGTCGGGGGCAAGGGCTCAGTGACTCTGCCGTTCGTATCAGGGCACAGCGTCCAGTGCCGCAACAACGCGGTCGAAACTCCTACTCAAACTGCAGCATCACGATCTCGGGATTCGATCCCAGCCGCAACGGAGGTCCCCACGTCCCCGCTCCACTCGAAGTGAAAACCTGCATCTTCCCAATCCGGCTCAAGCCATACACAAACTGACGGTAAACCCGCCGTGCCATCCAGCTCCAGGGCACGAACTGCCCCAAATGCGTGTGCCCCGAAAGCTGCAACGAAACGCCCGCAGCCTCCGCGATCTCCGGATGGTCGGGCGCATGCACCAGGAGAATGCTCGCCCGTTCGCGATCCAAGCCAATGCTATCCAGAGCCGAAGCCAACCTGCCACCCGCGGCATTCCGGTAAGGCACCCCAAGAATCTGTAACCCGTCCACCTCCACCTTCTCATTGCTCAACACCCGCACCCCAGCCGCCGCAATCGCCCGCAGATATTTGCTGTCATCCCCGAACTGCTCGTGATTTCCAGCAACGAAATACACGCCCTGCGGAGCCGTCAGTTCGCTCAACGGTTCCGCCGCTCGTCCGGCATCAATGGCCGTGCCATCATACAAGTCCCCCGCAATAAAAACTGCGTCCGGCTCCTCCCGCAGAATCTGCGCCACTACGCGTCGCAGAAAACTCCCGTTGCGCACATGTCCCAGGTGCAAATCGCTAATCAGCGCCGCCGTCCGCCCACGCCAAGCTTCTGGCAAGTTCGCCAGCCTCACCGTCGCTCGCGTGATCCGCGTGCAGCTTGCGTTGAATACCCCGTACACGCCTGTCAGAATCGCAGCCCCGAACAGCAACTCTGCTGTCCGGTGAAAATTCACATCCCACCCAACCATCCACCCAATTCCAAACGCAAACCAAGATGCAACGGCCGCCAGGAATAGAAAACTCAACATCCCCAGCCAAATCGCAGCCACCTTATACAGCGCCCGCACAGCACGATTCGCATACCGAAACGCCAACACAGAAGCGGCAACAAAACTGATCGACAAAAACCCAAGCCCCAGCCTCACTCCCGCCGTCCCCGGAGCATCCCCGCCCGCCGGCGAGAACGCCCACGTCTGATAAAGAAAATAGTGCGTCAGGAAAAGTACAGTCTGAACCACGACGATAAAGCGAATAATACGTCCACTAGTTCGCATGGGAAATTAGATTCCCCAGCCTCCCAATTGGATTGTTCCTATTTGCTCGCAGGAATTTCGATGAATTCGCTCACCGCCACCGCAGCTTTCTGGCGAAAGCGCGCGCAATACTTACAGGATGAGTCACCAAAGTGGAGATCCGCCCCAACACACTCTGCGGCTCATGGAAAACGCCTAGCTGCCGCAGCACGGTCCCGCGGTCATAGTAGATTTTCTCCCCTGCGAGGCGGTCCTGCGCGTCGAACGTATACACACCGCAAAGCGGAAACTCCACCCGCCGCCCCGTCGGCGGGAGCCCGCGCCATCCTCCAAGATGCGTGCCGCGAATTACGACCTCAAGAAGAATCGCTTCGTCGGTGACATGCCGGCGCCTCACGTCAATTTCCAAATCCGGCAGCGCCTTCATGAGCTGCTCGTAGAAGCGCCGCACGCCATTCCCGCCCTCGTAGTGCTCGCCCCAGGCCTCGTCATCGTACTGGGCCGAGTTGCCAAAAGTCCGCAGCACGCCTTCCAGATCATGCTCGTTCTCCAGCCGAATATGCTGTTCTACAAGAGCAACACGAGCCGCCACTCGGTTGTGTGGAATCGATGCGCTGGGCATGTTCAACCTACTTTGCGATGACGACGTGAGGAATCTCAGCCAGAAATATTACCACCGGATCCCGTCGTCTTTGTCCCAAGAAGCAACTCCTGTGTCGCAATCCAACGAAACAAAAACGTTGCTGCCAGTGCCCCAACGATCTGTGCAACAACGAACCATGGAACATCAGCGGGCCGAATCCCCGCAAACGTATCCGACAAGCAGCGTGCAACCGTCACGGCCGGATTCGCGAACGACGTCGAAGCCGTAAACCAATAAGCCGCCACAATGTAGCTCGCAACGGCGTAAGGTGTTGCTTCCGCCCTCGCCCGAGAACATCCCCAAATCACCGTCATCAATCCAAACGTAGCCACGAACTCGCTCAGCACCTGCGCCGCTCCGTGCCGTTCATGCGAGGAAAAGGAATACCATCGCAGTCCAAACATCAAATGCGCGAGTATGGCTCCTCCAACTGCGCCGGCACTTTGCACGACGATATAGGCACCTGCATCAGGCCAGGCCAAGCTGCGCTCAACCGCAGCGGCAAGGCTTACGGCGGGATTGAAGTGCGCCCCAGAAATTGCTCCGAAAGTCAGAATCAAAGTCACCAGAGCCGCACCGGTTGCAATCGTATTCGCCAGCAAAGCAATCGCCACATTCCCGCCCGCCAGCCGCTCCCCCATAATGCCAGACCCGACCACCGCAGCGACGAGAAACGCGCTACCGAGAAACTCGGCCGTCAGACGCGCCCGCAGACCAAATTTCATTGGTGTCCGATCTTGTCGATCTCTTCTCGAACGGCCAACCGGCTAATGCTAGATAGCGGGAGGCTCAGGAGCAGTCCGATTCGGCGATCCAGCGTCGCGAAGGTGTCCCGGTATGCACGTTCGATTTCTTCCGCACTTCCGCGAACCGCCGCTGGGTCCGGGACTCCCCAATGAGCCGTCAGTGGCTGGCCCGGCCAGAACGGGCAGACTTCGTTCGCAGCGTTATCGCAGACCGTAAACACGAAATCCAGCTCGGGAGAATCGGGCTTGGCGAACTCATCCCAACTCTTACTCCTCAAACCGCCCGTCGGCACCTGCGCTTTTTCCAGTTGCGCAATTGCCTCCGGCCGCACCGCACCCGAGGGATGGCTCCCCGCGCTGAAGGCGGTAAAAGTCCGTCGACCCTTATGGTTCATGATAGCCTCAGCCAAAATCGACCGGGCCGAATTGCCCGTGCACAGAAACAGAACGTTGTAATGTCCTTCCATAGTTTCCTCTGCTTACTGACAGCAGGTCGGTCCGCAGCAGGGTGTCTCTGTGAAAGACTGCGGCTTCACCGCCCGCACGAACGCGCTCATGAACTTACCGTCCACCTGCGGCGCAATCGCATCCACGTCAATGCCCTGGCCCGACAGGAACTCGCGAGCATCGTCGATGCGATACACCCGCGTCGGTTCAATTTCAATCTTCTCGAACCCAGCCGACGAAAGCTTCGCGCGATACTCGTTTTCCTCGAGAGCCCCCGCCACGCATCCCACCCAAAGCAATACGTTCCGCCGAATCCCGGGCAACATCTCACCTCTCGTCACCACATCGGATACCGCAAACCGCCCTTCCGGCTTCAGCACCCGCAGCGCCTCGCGCAGCACCTGATCTTTGTCGGCGGAAAGATTAATGACGCAATTGGAAATGATCACGTCGACGGAATTGTCCGGCAGCGGAATGTGTTCGATCTCGCCCTTCAGAAACTCGACATTCTCAAGCCCAGCCTTGCGCTTGTTCTCATTCGCCAGCGCCAGCATCTCCTCCGTCATATCCAGCCCAAAAGCTTTGCCGGTCGGACCCACCCGCTGCGCCGAGAGCAGCACATCGATCCCTCCGCCCGACCCCAGATCCAGAACAACCTCCCCCGCATTCAGCTTCGCCAAAGCTGTCGGGTTGCCGCAACCCAGCGCCGCAAGCAGCGCCGCCTCGGGAATCTGCCCCGCCTGCTCCGCGTCATATAGGTTCGACGTGATGGGATCTCCGCAGCCATTCCCAGCCGACGCCCCGCAACACGAACTGCCTCCGGTACTAACACGCAAGGCCGCCTGCCCGTATTTTTCTTTCACGACGTCTTGAATGGCAGGGTCCACCATATCTTCACCTCATTATTTGCAGATTCGTTACTTGCAGATTTGAACAATCTGTTCCGGTTTCACAGCTTGATTCCGTGTGCAACACTCGGCATACAAAAACTGCAACAACTCCTGCAACGCATCTGCGCAAGCCGAGTAACGGAGAAACGTACTCTCCCGCTGCACCCGCACCAGGCCTTCCGCCTTCAATTTGTCAAGATGGTGCGAAAGGGTCGAGTTCGGAATGTCCAACTCCTCCTGAATCTCCCCAACCACCAACCCCTGCGGGTGTGCGGACAGCAACAACTGCATAATCCGCAGCCTCGCCTCCGTCCCCATCGCCGAAAACATGTCGGCATATTTGGCCACCTGCTCCGCCGATTTCTTGGGGATGCTCGTCATATTTCGATATTTGCAGAAATAAGAATGCTTGTCAAGAACCGATCGCAGAGGCTTTCGTCATTTACTATCAGGGGCACGAATGAGCAACGAAGCCATCGTCGAATGGGGACCGTGCTGTTTCTGTGGCTCGCCAATCCGAGGCACAGACGTCGATCCCTGCCGCGTTAGGGTCGAAACAGCGGGGGGAATGTGGCAAGTGTGGTTTTGTCACTCCTCTTGCTTCAAAGATCGACTTTCAAACCGATCCGAACTGATTGGGCTATTCTCGCCAGCACACTTTTAGGCGGGATAGCCAGGTCGATGCGACACCGGGTGGGTGCCCCACTCAAGCCTTCCTTATGGTTTAAGAGGGGTTCTTCAAGGAGGACTCTCTCGGATTACAATTTTGGGGCTTTCACGTCCAAGCGCTGGAGACGGTTTCTATGCCCAAATTGCGGCTGCGCAGGTTACTGCTGTTAACTCTGACCACAATAACTGTAGCCGCGCATTCCCAAACTCCATATGCCGCCTGGCCCAAAGCCAACCCCGCCGACGCCGGCCTCTCCGAAACAAAACTCCACTCTCTAAGCACGGCCGTTCGATCCGCGGAATTCAAGAAAATCGGCAGCATCCTCATCGCCCGTCACGGCAAGCTAGTTTTCGAGGACTACGTCGACGGCGATGAATCCACTCTGCGCGACACCCGCTCGGCAACCAAAAGCATCACCAGCGTTCTTATCGGCCTCGCTCTGCAAGACCAGAAACTCGCCGGCGTCGATGCCAAAGTTCTCGCGCTGTTACCCGAGCGCGCTCAGCGAATCCAGAATCCCGACCCCCGCAAAGCCCAGATTACCATCGAGGACCTTCTCACCATGAGCTCACCCCTCGAATGCGACGACTGGAACGACGCTTCCCGCGGCAATGAAGAGCGAATGTACTTAGTGGAAGACTGGGCGCAATTCATCCTCGACTTACCCATACGCGGGCGCATGCATGTGGGCGAACAAGTTGAACCCCCACCCTACGGTCGTAATTTCAGCTACTGCACCGGAGGCGTCTTTGTCCTCAGTGAAATTCTCGGAAAAGTCACCGGCACGCGCACGGATCGCTATGCCCAGGAGAAACTGTTCCTGCCGCTCGGCATCACCAATGTCCAATGGGTGTTCTCGCCACAGAACATTCCCCAAACCGGCGGCGGTCTGCGGTTGAACAGCCGCGACCTACTCAAGATCGCTCAGCTCTATCTCGACGGCGGCCGCTGGCAGGGACGCCAGCTCGTGGATGAAGCTTGGGTTCGGAACTCGACCCGGCCACACGCGCGCATCGATGAAACCACTGAATACGGCTACTTGTGGTGGCTGAAGTCTTTTCAATCCGGTGGAAAGAGCTATCCCGCGTTCTTCATGTCCGGCAACGGCGGCAACAAAGTCCTCGTGATTCCCCAGTTCGACATGGCCGCCGTTATCACCAGCACCAACTACGGCACTCAGGGCATGCACCAGCAAACCGAGAAAATCTTAACGGACCACATCTTGGCTGCAGTCGAGCACTGACGACGTCAAACTTGCGGCGGAGCCCACCTCTTTTGATCTCGTCGCTACCGCCGCCTCGAAAAACTCTCTAGTCTCATCACGTCAGTAACCGGCTACCTTTGCCGCCGTGTTGCGTCCAACTCGAAACTACGGCTAGAATCGTAAGGTTGACACTCGTACGAAAAATCGGGGTTGTCGCGTTGGCGCTAGTTTTCGTTGCGCTGCCGGTGATGGCCTGTGCCGTTCCCGCTGCGGTGATGACTTCTGCGGAACGGGAGTGCTGCCAGAAAATGGCGGGCCACTGCGAAGAAATGGGGATGGCGAAAGACCATCCCTGTTGTCGGCAAACTACCGTGTCGTCTGATACTGACGCGGTGAAACCGGCACCCTCGCAGGATCATCATGTTAGTTTGAGTGCCTATCACGCGCTCACGGTTCGGTCCGAGGCCAGCCTAATTTTTCCAACGCCTCAGTGGTCGGCCCGAACCTTGTACACTCATGGTCCGCCAGGACTAGCAGCTACCTTCCAGACAATCCTCAGAATCTGATCGTCTTTTCCTTCTCGGCGCCGACGCCTTGGTGCGTCTGCGCGCATTTGTGTTTCTTCTTTGGAGGAAAAGATGAACTTTGTATTCATGCACCGGCTCACGTCCGGAGCGACCCGCTTTCTTGGCACGGTTGTCTTAGCGTCGGTTTTAAGCAGTCTCTCTCCGACGACGATGACCGCTCAGGTACCCACAGATGCATCACAAACACCCGCTCCGATGAGGGATCAAGGCAGCCACCCGGCTGCTTCTCCTAGTCCACTTGCGGAATTGGTGCGGGAGGTGGAGCAGAGCAATCCCGAGATTGCTGCCGCTCTTCACGCGTGGCAAGCAGCCACAAATGTTCCCAAGCAAGCATCGGGCCTGCCGGAAACCGAGATTACGGTCCAGCAATTCAGCGTCGGGAGTCCGCGGCCTTTCGCAGGGTATTCCAATAGCGACTTCGCTTATGTGGGAATCGGAGCATCGCAAGACTTTCCCTATCCGGGTAAGCGCCGTCTGCGATCTGAAGTTGCCGAGCGCGAAGCCGACTCGATGAATGCGCAATCGGACGGTGTGCGGCGCCAGGCAGTCGAGACGTTGAAGCTTGCGTACTTTCAACTGGCCTATCTCCAGCAGACTCTGCCAGTCCTGGAGCGTGACGGCCAGCTCCTCGATCAGATTCAGCAGGTTGCCGAATCGCATTACCGTGTCGGCCAGGGGAATCAGCAGGATGTTCTGAAGGCGCAACTGCAACGTACAAAGCTTCTGCAGGAAATTGCTATGCACCATCAGCAGGAGGAACAGCTTGAAGCGCAGATCAAGCAAGTCCTGAGCCGCTCACAAAGTTCTTCGGACATTGTCACCGTTCCCCTCTCCCAGACTGTCTTGACGCACGGCGACACCGAACTTCTGGATCGCGTGCGAGATCAGAATCCCGACGTACGCTCGCGTTCGGAGATGGTGCGTCGGCAAGAATCGCAAGTTGAGCTGTCACGCAAGGAGTTTAGGCCGGACTTCAACGTCAGCTATACCTATGAGCACACGGCGGACAAATTCCGCGACTACTACATGGCGAGTTTTGGCGTCCGCCTGCCAAACCGTCATCGTCAGTCGGCGGCCTTGGCTGAATCTTTCCAAAACGAGGAACGAGCAAGACGGGAACTCCAAGCAGAACTGCAGCGCGCACAGTCGGAGGTCGAGCAGCAGTATGTTGCCGTGCGGCGAACTGAAGACCAGCTCAAGATCTATAAAGAGGGCCTGATTCCTCAATCCGAGGCCACGTTTCAATCGGGATTGGCGGCCTATCAATCTAACCGGCAAGATTTTCAAACCCTGCTCTCTTCGTTTCAGGATGTCTTGAACTCGAATCTGGAATATCAGCGCGTGCTGGTCGAGCATGAATCTGCGCTAGCAAAACTAGAACGGCTCACGGGGGTGAGCTTGCCATGATGGATCAAACGAATATTCCGTACCGTCGAGCTTTTCTTCTCATGCTGTTTGTAACGATAACTCTCTCAGTTGGCGTAACGGCGTTGTGGTGGCGGCTGCATACATCACGAGTTGCGCAGGCTGAACCCTCGCCAGATCAGACCAGTGGGAACGCACAAACTCCGATGCAGAGTATGCCAGCTGAACAATCAAAGGCTCCATCCCAGCCCGAGATTGCGCTTGCTCCTATGCAGCTCTCCCCGCAGCGGATGCAGAGCATTGGCGTGCAAATTGGGGAAGTTAAATACCAAACCATCAATGATGAAATCCGGTTCTTTGGAACTGTCCAAGCGGATGAGCGCCGACTAGCCTACGTCCAGACACGATTTGCCGGTTGGATACGAAAATTGTATGCCGATGCAACGGGCGACTTCGTGCGCAAGGGCCAGCCTCTATTCACGATTTACAGTCCGGATTTGGTCGCCACGGAGGAGGAATATCTCGTCGCAAAGAAGAATCAGGCCGACTTGCAGCAGAGTTCGGTAACGGGCGTCGCATCGGGTGCGGCGTCCCTGTTTAGCGCAGCCAAAGATCGGCTGTTGCAATGGGAGGTCTCGCCAAGTGAAATTGAGAAGTTGGATACAGCCGGGAAGGTGATTACTGATCTGACAGTCAACTCTCCGGTCTCAGGCTACATCACCGAAAAGACTGCGCTGCCCAATATGTATGTGCAGCCCGAGTCCCATTTATATACGGTGTCGGACCTATCGGACGTTTGGGTATTGGCTCAGGTCTTCCAAAGCGACGCGGGCAAAATCAAGCGCGGAGATCACGCGGAAGTCACCGTCGATGCATATCCAGGAAAAGTATTTTCCGGGCGAGTCGATTATCTGCTGCCCCAAGTTGATGCCGCGACACGAACACTTCCGGTCCGCTTGGTAGTCCCGAACCCAGGTCTGAAGCTCAGACCCGGCATGTATGTGAACGTGCGGTTGGGAATGCCTCTGGGCAAGCAGCTAGTGGTTCCGGGGTCGGCCGTCTTTCATTCTGGGAGCAGAAATCTGGTGTTCGCGTATCGAGGCGAGGGAAATATCGAACCGCGAGACGTTGAACTCGGCTCCCGTGTTGGCGAACAGCAAGTGGTTACGAACGGAGTTCACGCGGGCGAGCAGATTGTGGTCTCGGCGAATTTTCTGATCGACTCCGAAGCACAATTGCAGGCGGCCGCCGGAGCCTTTGTTCCCCCGCCACCCGGCGCAGGTGCTGCCGCAGCCATGAACGCACCTGCGCAAACGCAAGCCACCATCGACCTGACAACCGATCCTTCTCCGCCTCACAAAGGCAGCAACACGATCCGCGTGAAACTCGCATCGAGCGACGGGAAACCAATCACCGGTGCTCAGATAACCGTCACGTTGTTTATGCCCGCCATGCAAGAGATGGGCATGGCCGCGATGAAAACCGTTGTCCACGCGACTGAGAAGGGTGGTGGCCTCTACGAAGGCAACGGCGACCTGGGCTCCGGTGGCACGTGGCAAGTGACCGTCACGGCCACTCAGAACGGACAAGTCATCGTGAGCAAGCACCTCGCACTCAATGCGACGGGAGGAATGTAACGTGATCAACCGAACCATTGAGTGGTGTGCTCGCAACCGGTTCCTCGTGTTCACGGGCGTTTTGCTGTTGGTGATGGCTGGCATCTGGTCGATGGGCCACATCCCGCTGGATGCTCTGCCCGATATTTCTGACGTGCAGGTCATCATCCACACCAATTGGGAAGGATCGCCGCCTAACATCATCGAAGACCAGGTTACGTACCCAATTGTTACGGCTCTGCTGGCTGCTCCGCACGTCAAGGCGGTGCGGGCCCAGACTATGTTCAATGATTCGTATGTTTTCGTTGTCTTTGAAGATGGTACGGACATGTATTGGGCGCGCTCGCGAGTCGTGGAGTATTTGCAGACGATTGCCGGACGGCTACCGCCCGACGTTCATCCGATGATCGGACCCGATGCCACCGGTGCCGGTTGGGTCTACGAGTATGCATTGGTGGACCACAGCGGCAAATATAGTCTGGCCGACTTGCGGGCGCTTCAGGACTGGCATCTCCGTTACCAACTGGAAACTGTTCCAGGCGTCGCGGAAGTGGCAACGATTGGCGGCTTTGTACGCCAGTATCAAGTCCAACTCGACCCGAACAAATTGCTGGCATACGGCATTCCCCTCTCGACAGTCATCGACCGGGTCAAGTCCAGCACGAATGAGGTTGGCGGGCGGGCGCTGGAGTTGAGTGGAACGCGCTACATGATTCGCGGCCTGGGATATCTGCGCTCGCTGTCGGACCTGGAAAACGTACCCGTAATGGCGAAGAATGGCACGCCTGTTTTGATCAAAGACCTGGGAAACGTTTCTTTTGGCCCGGACATTCGCGAAGGCGTGGCGGACTGGAAGGGACAAGGCGAGACCGTGGGTGGCATTGTCGTGATGCGCTATGGGTTGAACGCGCTGAACGTGATCGACGGTGTGAAGAAGAAGTTGGCGGAAATCAAAACCTCTTTGCCACCCGGCGTCGAGGTAGTGGCGGGTTACGACCGCGCCGGGTTGATTCAGGATTCGATCAAAACTCTGCAACGCGACCTGTTAGAAGAAGCGGCCATCGTCAGCATTGTCATCATCGTTTTCTTATTTCATTTCCGCTCAGCGCTGATCCCAATCCTGACACTTCCTATCGCGGTCATCGCTTCTTTTGTACCTATGTACTACCTGGGAGTCAGCTCCAACATCATGTCCTTGGGCGGAATCGCGCTGGCAATTGGAGTCTTAGTCGATGCCGCAATTGTCATGGTGGAAAATGGCTATCGCCACCTCTCCGAGCGGCCCAGCACACTCTCGGGTGAAAACGATTCAGCTCTTCCGGAACCCGAGCGCCGGAAGATTCTCATTGATAGCGCGAAGCAGGTCGGCCCCGCATTGTTCTTTTCTCTCATCATCATCGTGGTCTCGTTCCTCCCCGTATTCCTTCTGGAGGCGCAGGAGGGACGCATGTTTCGTCCGCTCGCGTGGACCAAGACGCTCGCCGTTGGCTTTTCTTCTGTTCTCGCGATCACCTTGGTGCCGGTCTTGATGGTCATATTCATCAAGGGAAAACTCCGTCCGGAATCGCAGAATCCCGTTTCCCGCTGGACACAAGCCCTATATCTACCGGTTCTTCGCCTTTGCCTGAAGTACCGCAAGACTACGTTAATCGTGAATCTGCTGTTTCTCGTCGTCACGTTTCCCTTGGTGCTAAGGATCGGCAGTCAATTCATGCCCCCGCTTTACGAAGGATCGGCGCTCTATATGCCGACGGCGCTACCCGGCATTTCCATCACGCAGGCTTCGCAGCTTCTACAGTCACAGGATCGCGTGCTGCAATCTTTCCCCGAGGTAGAGACGGTATTCGGAGTTGTCGGGCGTTCAGATAGCGCAACCGACAATGCCCCTCTCGACATGTACGACACGACCATCATGCTGAAACCTCGCGAGCAGTGGCCTGCCGGCATGACTTACGAAAAACTGATCGGCCAGATGGACGAAAAGCTGCAATACCCAGGACTTACCAACACCTGGACGATGCCTGTCGAAAACCGTCTCGACATGTCACTGACCGGGATCAAGACACCCCTCGGAATGAAAATCCAGGGACCCAACCTTGAAGGTATTCAGCAACTTGGGGCGCGGATTCAGCAGATACTCTCTCAGACACCCCAGGTCCGCTCAGCTTTCGCCGAGCATGTATCACAAGGCTTCTATATCAACATCGACACGAACCGCCTGGAAGCAGCTAAGTACGGGCTGACCATTGCGGACGTGCAACAAGCGGTTGCATCCGGTATCGGTGGCATGAATATCGGAGAGAACATCGAGGGCCGCGAGCGTTACCCAATGAACGTCCGCTACGAGCGGGACTTTCGTGACAACATTGAGGCTTTCTCGCGGGTACTGATCGCAACCCCGACAGGCGCACAGATCCCCATTGGTCAGGTTGCAAAGATTTCGTTTTCAAATGGACCCGCGATGATCCGCGACGAGGATGGCCAACTTACAGGGTACGTCTACATCGACTTGAATACGAAGGACTATGGCGGTTTCGTGAAAGAAGCCTCCAACCTGCTGCGCCAGAAACTCAAGCTGCCAGCGGGCTACGCCTATTCATGGTCTGGCGAATATGAGTTTGAGATTCGAGCCAAGGAGCGGCTGAAGATTATCCTCCCGGTAGTATTTTTCGTAATCTTCGTGCTCTTGTACATGATTTTTCATTCCGTAGCCGAAGCCATGGTACTGATGTTTCCCACGTTCTACGCCATGACTGGGGGGCTGATCCTGCAATGGCTGCTTGGTTATAACTTTAGCGTGGCGGTCTGGGTTGGATACATTGCTCTATTCGGAATTGCCGTTGAGACGGGCGTGGTCATGGTCGTTTATCTTCACGAAGCCCTCGACCGCAGACTCGCGTCCGGGACTCCGCTCCGCAGGGAAGATATTGAGGCCGCAGCGATTGAAGGCGCTGTACAACGGCTGCGGCCCAAGCTGATGACCGTCGCGGCTGTTTTGGCTAGCCTTATCCCGATTCTCTTTGAGAGCGGAATTGGTTCGGATGTGATGAAGCCGATTGCCGCCCCAATTGTGGGCGGAATGATCACCTCAGCCATTCACGTACTGATCCTAGTGCCCGTGTTTTTCGTGCTCATGAAGGAGCGATCTTTGCGGCACAACACGAAAACGTTTTCCGGCCAGGCGTAGACGCTTTCCCCCGTCGGCGCGTCTAACACCTTAGGGTTTCGCCCGGCCCTCATCTGCACGCTATAATGAGCACATCGGAAATTCCCCGGAGGAAGTCATTTATGCACGCGCCTGAAAGCGCTTTTTGGTCACGGCTGAAGGCGAATCGCCTGGCCTATTCGGTCACGATTGCGGCCACTTTGGCCGTCGGCATCCTGATTGGCACCATCGTTTCCGCCAGCGTCAAGGGCAAGGAAAACGCCAAGTCGGGCGATGCCACCCCGCTCAGCATTCCCGCCCCGCAGCAGCTCTCGAACGCTTTTTCTCAGATTTCCAAGCAGCTCGAGCCCACGGTTGTGAACATCAACACCGAATCTACGGTTAAGAATCCACACCGCAACCTGCGCCGCGCCCCCGGCAACAATGACGACAACACCAACCCCGACGGCAGCCCCTTTGACGACTTCTTTGACCGCTTCTTCGGCGGCCAAGGTGGTCAGGGTGGCGCCGATGCGGGTCCCATCCGCCAGCGTTCGCTGGGTTCCGGCGTAGTTGTTGACTCGAAGGGCTACATTCTCACCAACCGCCACGTCGTCGAAAAAGCCGACCGCGTCCGCGTCCATTTAATGGATGACCCCGCTGGCCTGCAACACGATGCCAAAGTCATCGGCATGGATCAGGAAACCGATCTCGCCGTCATCAAGATCGAGTCCGACCACGCCCTCCCCGCAGCGAAACTCGGCAACTCCGACTCCACCCAAGTCGGCGACTGGGTTCTGGCCATCGGCAGCCCCTTCGGCCTCTCCGAAACCGTAACTGCGGGCATCATTTCCGCCAAGGGCCGTAACATCGTCCCCGGACGCCAGTTCCAAAACTTCATCCAGACCGATGCCGCCATCAACCCGGGTAATTCCGGCGGCCCGCTCGTCAATATGAACGGCGAAATCATCGGCATCAATACCGCCATCTACACCGAGACCAGCTCCTATGCCGGTGTCGGCTTCGCCATGCCTTCCAACACCATCGCCCAGGTCTACAACCAGCTCATCGGTCCCGAGCACAAAGTTACCCGCGGATCCATCGGCGTCCAGTTCTCCGCCCAGCCGTCGCAGGCAGTCTCGCGCGTCTACGGCGAAGGCGTCGCCATCTCCGACGTTGTCGCCGGAAGCCCTGCCGAGCAAGCTGGCCTCAAAGTCGGCGACACCATCATTTCCGTCGACGGCAAAAAGGTCGCCACCGGAGACGAACTGGTCGCCGAAATCGCCAGCCGCAAGCCCGGCAGCAAAACCAAGCTCGGCTTCATGCGCAACGGCAAGCCCTCCGATACCTCGGTGACGATTGCCGACCGCTCCAAACTCTTCGCCGCCCGCCTAGGCGACGACGACGACAATGGCGAAGACGCCCAACCGCACGAAAGCAAACTTGGCGTGACAGTAAAGTCCGTCACCCCCGAACTGGCCGAACGCATGGACGTTCCCGCCGGCAAAGGCGTAATCGTCCAGGAAGTGAAGCCTGGGTCTTTTGCTGAAGACGTAAGCGTTAACCGCGGAGACATTATCCTCGAAGTTAACAAGCAACCCGTTAACAGCGAAGACGAGTTCCACCGCATCGAATCCGCCCTAAAGAGCGGCCAGGACGTCGTCTTCCTGGTCAAACCGCGCGGCCGAGGCAGCTCCACCGTCCTTTTGGGCAACTCACTTCCGTAACCGGCATCCAACCTGCACGGGCTGGGGCTGCGTCCTAGAATAGGAAGGACGCAGCCTCGGCCCGTTTTGGGGCGGAGTGGCGCGGGATTCGGATTTCGGGTACAGTCTTTGGCTGCGAGAAATTGCGAGGTAAGATTGAGCGTTAGGAAGACCATCTCTGGCCGGCTGGGGGCTGCGCTCCTGGCGGCATCGCTTCTGGCGGTGCCGTCGCTGGCGGCGACGGCCCACAAAGCCAAGCATAAGAAGGCTAGCTCGTCTAAGAGCGCTTCGGCGAAGAAGGTATCGGCGAAGACGTCTTCTGGGAAGGCTTCCGCCAAATCCAGTTCCAAGGGACACCTGAAGAACTCGCGCCACAGCCGCAATTGGAAGCGTCATGGCCAGCAGAGCGTCGATTCCCGCCGCACCGAGCAGATTCAGCAGGCTCTGATTCAGTCCCACTATCTCGACGGCGAACCATCCGGCGCTTGGGATAGCAAGACCCAGGAAGCTCTTCGCCGCTATCAGGCCGCCAATGGATGGCAGTCGAAGGTGGTTCCCGATTCGCGAGCCCTCATCAAGCTCGGCCTCGGGCCCAGCACCGACAAGCTCCTCAATCCAGAAAGCGCCATGACCTCGCACGTCGAGAAGACGCCCTCGGGCGCGCCCGTCGCTTCGACCGGTCCGAATACCCCTCGCTAAGCCTCCACTGCGGAATTCTGCCCTTCCTAGCGCGATGCCCCACGAATGCTATGATGCAGAAGCACTCATAGAGGGACTCCGAGGAGAATTCCGTGGCCAATCGACACACCGTCACCAAACGCAACCGGCGCCAGAAGTCGGCCAAGCGTGTCAACTATTCCGAGCAGACCACCACCGCCCTGCGCAAGCTCGCAGAGGCCGCCAAAGAGAAGTCGAAGTAATCGAACCGAGACGCCAGACCCTTCACGAGTGCTGCCCCGGAGCCCGGTAGGTCAGCATCCAGCTGATTCCAAACCGATCCGTCAGCATCCCGAACCGTCCGCCCCAGAACGCGTCGTGCATGGCCATCGTTACCTTGCCGCCGGCGCTGAGCGCGCCAAACAGCCGCTCCATCTCGGCCAGCGTATCGCAATGGATGGCAATGGAGAAGTTATTCCCCGCCTGGAACGCCATCCCCGGCATGGTATCCGATGCCATCAGCTTCACCGGCCCGCTATGCAGTTCCCCATGCAGAATGCGGTCGGGAGCGTCCTTGCCCATGGCGGCAATCTCCGGAGGCCCCTGCGCAAAGGTCGTAAAGTTCGGCTCCCCGCCAAGGCACGTTGCATAAAACGTCATCGCCTCGCGGCAGTTCCCATTAAAAGTCAGATAAACGTTCGTCGCGTTCATGATTGCCTCCCAGAGTTCGCTCGATTTCCGGCGCGATGAACATCCTAACTGAAAGACAGGCCACCAGCCTCGTTTTCGAGACCGGTGACCTGGGCTGGCACTGCTTCCACAGAATTCAGTCGCTTCCTACGACGACCGCCTCCCGCCGTTGACTCTCCGCGCTACTTGAGATTGGTCAAAGGCCCCTTAGCTGCCGGGAAGTTGCTCGTGTTCAGGACCTGGATTCCCGCAACGTGGTCACCGTCGAACGGAGTTGGGTTGGCTGGGCATCCCGCATTGCCCGCGTCTGTGGGATCGGCAAACCAGATTCCGAGGTGGTCCAGTTCGAACGGCACCGCAGGGACACCCGGGGTCAGGACAAAGGTTTCGTTATTGAAGATCCCCGTCACATCCAGTACGCCCTTGCCGTTCACCTTGGTGGTCAGGTCGCCCTGGTACCAGGCTGGAACGAACGGTGCGTTCGGGGTGTTGATGATGAACAGCGTAAAATCCGTGGTGGGTGGAAGGTCGAAAACCTCAACGTGCATGTTCTGAATCGGCCCCAGGTCGCTGACGGTGACCTTGCCGCGAGCCGTGGCCTTGAGGCAGGATGCCGCTCCCGCCGACGGAACCATGTTGAAGCTAAAGCTATCCCCCGCCGCCGCAACTGCCTGGGGAACCATCCCTGCGAAAGCCATGGCCGAGGCCACGACTCCTGTCCATAATGCCTTCATCTAGAAATTCTCCTTGTTCAAGTGTGTGGGTTGCAGGCGTAATCGCCCTCACTAACTAGAACGAGATTTCTGTGAGGTTTGCTTTTCCTGGCAGACTGAAGGCTTGACAGGGGAAAGCCAGGCGGGGGAAAGCCTGGCAGGGGTTAGCCTGTTCGACCTATTCCATTCCGTCTTTACCCTTCCGTCTTCCTCGCCTGTACTTGTCTCCTAAATTGGCCCGTGTGCCAGGAGTCGGCGGCGACGCCGGCGTTGTGGACGGCGTTGGGATCGATGACGACGGTCTCGGGGCGCTTAACCTGGAGTTGCATGTGGCGGAGGTTGAAGGAGGCGGTCTGGAGGGCGTAGAGGAGGAGGCCGGAAACTTTGGGATCGAGCTGGCGGGTGACCATGAGCTGAATGACCTGCATGAGGGCGACCTGGACGGCGTCGGCGTCTTCGAGAAGCGGCAGGGTGAAGCTGGGTTGATCATTAGTAGTTTGGCTAGCGGTTTGGCCGGTGGTTTGGCCGGTGATTTGGTTGGCGGCTTGGCCGATAGTTTGGTTGGGGGGCTGCTCGGTTTTCAGGGTGATTTGCTGGCGTTGCCATTTTTCATGGAAGAAACAGAAGCGTTGTTCGCGCAGGGCCGGGGAGCCGCACTGGGTGCCATTGGTTTTGATGTGAGCGCAACGCGG
>Ga0137409_10000869_pt1 | contig 33148 bp, 20 predicted proteins | sample CZODoug1_16funga_FD_122059 | JGI IMG/M metagenome (GOLD analysis project Ga0137409, IMG submission 122059) | Vadose zone soil fungal communities from Angelo Coast Range Reserve, California, USA - CZODoug1_16fungal (Hybrid Assembly) | ecosystem: Environmental > Terrestrial > Soil > Vadose zone... | reverse complement strand
CGGGAGAAAGCGCGAAGCGCGCGGCGATTACGTCGTGCACGTTGAAACCGGGATCGAGGGATGAGAGTGCGAGCAACGTGTGCCCAAGCATTCCGGCCGAGACCAGTAGCACCACGGCGAGGGCGATCTCAGAGATTACAAATGCGCTATGCAAGCGGCGCGAGCTTCCGGCAATGCTTCGCGCGCCAGCGCGGAGCATTTGTTCCACGCCGCGCACGGGAACCCGCAGAGCCGGCGCCAGCCCGAAAAGAAGGCCGCTCAAAAGCGAGGCACCCACGGCGAAAACAAGTACGCGCCAGTCCAGGTGGACCTCTTCCGCACGCGGCAAGCTGCCTGGCCAAAACGCAACAAATGGGTGAATGCTGACGAATGCGAGTACTACGCCGAGCACGCCTCCGCCAAGGCCTAAGATTGCGCTTTCTGTAAGGCATTGACGCGCCAGGCGGCTGCGCCCAGCTCCCAGTGCTACACGCATGGCAAGCTCCCGCTCGCGTGAAACCGCGCGCGCCAGCAGGAGACTCGCCACATTCACGCAGGTGATGAGCAGCACGAGGCCGACCGCGTACAGGAGCAGCCAGAGCGTCGAGCCGACATCTCCGACCAGCTCCTTTTGCAGCGGGTAGGCGATCATGCTGAGCCCTGTATTCGACTTCGGATATTCCTCGGCCAGATGCCGCGCAATCAGCGCCAGCTCAGCCCGGCCCTCGGCCAATCCAAACCCGGGCCGCAGACGTCCTAGGACCCGCAGGAAACGTGCCCTGCGATTCTGCATTCGCGGGTCAGTGTTTTGCCTTGGCTCCAGCGGAGTGAACACGTCCGCCTCTCCATCCAACTGGAAGCCCACGGGCGCAATGCCGACCACGGTATATGGTTTGCCGTCATAAACGAGTGACTTGCCGATGGCGCTGGGTTCACCACCAAAGTCGCGCTGCCACAATCCATAGCTGATAATCGCGACAGGCGCTGCGCCCGGGCGGTCTTCATCGGGCCGAAATGCGCGGCCTTGTACAGGAGAGATACCAAGCGTGGAGAATAACTCCGCGGAGATCTGCCGCCCGTTCACGTACTCAGCTTCTCTGGGCTCACTGATGGTGCCCCCGCCATAAGTCCACGCCGCCAAGGCCAGCGTTAGGCTCTCGCGCTTGGCGTCGCCGAAATCGAGATTGGAAAAGCCCCAAAGCTCGCCAATTTGTTCCGTGAATACGCGCAAAGTGACCAGTCTGTCGGGTTCCGGGTAAGACAGCGGCCTTAGCAGAACACTGTTGACCACCGCGAACATGACGGTTGTGGCCCCGATGCCTAGTGCCAGTAACAGGAGCGCAATCGCCGTGAATCCGGGCTTTTGCCGGAATGTGCGAAGAGCATAGCGGGTGTCCTGCAGCAAATCTTCCAGCCATCGTGTGCCGCGCGCGTCGCGGCACTTCTCCTTGACCTGTTCCGGACCGCCGAGAGCAAGCCTGGCTTGTCGTTGTGCTTCGTTCGGAGAGTGACCTTGTGCGATCAGCTCGCTCGCGTGTTGGTCAAGATGGAAGCGTAGTTCCTTTTCGAGTTGTTCTTCCATTTTCCTTCGGCGCCACAGGCGCTGCCACCACGTCATTTCGCACCTCCCTCAGACAGTTTGAGGACGAGCCCGACGGCTTCAATCAATCGTTGCCAGCTCGCGGCTTCCGTTTCCAGTTGCGTCCGCCCTTTGCGCGTCAGGCGATAGAACTTCGCCTCGCGCCCACTTTCCGTTTGCTCCCAATCCGCAGCAAGAAGACCGCGGTTTTCGAGCCGGTGCAACGCCGGATAAAGCGAGCCCTGCGGAACCTGGACCACACCGCGCGACACCTGCTCCAGGCGTTGCGCGATCGCGTATCCGTGCACCGCGCCGAGCCCGACAACTTTCAGAATCAACAAGTCCAGGGTGCCTTGCGGGAGATCGGATTTCTCTGGCATAGCATACCTCCGCCTCCTACCTATCTAACACAGGACCTGTAGAAGTGCAAGGTATGCGCCGGTCCAACCCCCGTGGAAATTGTGGAAGGGTCGCGGCGCACCCGGAAGAAGTCTTGTTCCTTTCTACGCAGCAGGGCACCAGTAAGCGAGGACCACGCGCTTAGATAAGAGAAGCATAGTTCGAGTCCGGGGCCGAGGATGACTTCCCTGCTCGGTTTGTGCGATTCTTCTTCCGCACAGAAGTGCGAGGACGGAGAGGGATGCTGAAAAAGTTCAAGGATTTGACGGAAAAGGAGATTCTGGCGATCGCCATCGGCGCGGAAGAGGAAGACGGGAGGATTTACGGGGAGTTTGCGGACGCGCTGCGGGACGAGTATCCCGCAACGGCAGAAATGTTTGAAGAGATGCGTGAAGAAGAGGTGGGACACCGCGACCGTTTATTTGAGATGTTCCGGCAGCGGTTCGGGGAACGCATTCCGCTGATCCGGCGGGAAAACGTGAAGGGATTCTTGCAAAGGAGGCCGGTATGGCTGGTCCGGCCGCTGGGCGTGAAAGTAGCCAGGAAACAAGCGGAATTGATGGAAATGGAGGCGAGCCGGTTCTACGCGCGAGCGGCAAGCAGGACGACGGACGTGTCGACGCGGGAATTGCTGAACAAGCTTGGGGATGAGGAGAGAAAACACGAGCGGACGGCGGGTGAACTGGAAGAAAAACATCTTACGGCGAGCGCAAAAGCCACGGAGGATGAATCACACCGCAAACTGTTCCTGCTGCAGGTGGTGCAACCGGGTTTGGCCGGTTTGATGGATGGCTCGGTATCGACGCTGGCGCCACTGTTCGCAGCGGCCTTCGCTTCGCATAAGAGCTGGGAAGCGTTCCTGGTGGGACTGGCAGCTTCGATCGGCGCTGGAATTTCAATGGCTTTCTCGGAGGGGCTTTCCGACGACGGATCGCTGACGGGGCGCGGGTCTCCGTGGCTGCGCGGTGGGGTGACCGGGTTGATGACCACGGCGGGCGGAATTGGGCATACGCTTCCCTTCCTGATCAGCAATTTTCATGTCGCTATGCTGGTTGCGGTGATCATTGTGGCGGTCGAGCTGATGGTCATCAGCTACATCCGGCACCGCTACATGGATACGCCGTTTTTGCAGGCAGCGTTTCAGGTGATTGTGGGCGGCGTGCTGGTTTTCTTGACGGGATGGTTGATCGGCAGCGCGTAATGTGCAGGTGAGAGCGCAACAAGACACGTACAACCTTCGCATCTTAGGGTAATCAATGCCGTGGCCCTGCAAAGAATCTGGTTATCAAGATAGGCAGTTAGTCCGTCTGCGCTGGAACAGGGGCGGGTGAAACATCGTGAGAGCGCGCGCCCTGGATCCAGGATTGCAGGCGGTCCATGTAGATGTAAACAACCGGGGTAGTGAAGAGCGTGAGCATCTGGCTGAGAATGAGGCCGCCGACGATGGTGATGCCCAGCGGGCGGCGCAGTTCGGAGCCGACACCCGCTCCGAGCGCCAGGGGCATGGCGCCCAGAAGCGCGGCCATGGTGGTCATTAGAATCGGACGGAAACGCAATAAGCAGGCCTTGTAGATCGCTTCAACAGGCGACAATCCCTCTTCCCTTTCTACTTGAACGGCAAAATCAATCATGAGGATAGCATTTTTCTTGACGATGCCGATCAGCAGGATGATGCCGATCAGCGCGATGATGTTCAGGTCCGACTTGATGAATTGAATCGCGAGAAGCGCGCCGATGCCGGCAGAAGGAAGCGTGGAAAGAATGGTGATGGGATGAATGAAACTCTCATAGAGGATGCCGAGAACGATGTAAACGGCGGCAAGAGCGGTGATGATCAGAACCGGCTGATTGGAGAGCGAGTCCTGATAGGCCTGGGCGGTGCCCTGGAACGTGGCATGAACGGTCGCGGGAATACCGAGTTCGTGCTGGGCAGCCTGAATATGCAGAACGGCAGGGCCAAGCGAAGCGCCGGGCGCGAGATTGAAGGAAAGGGTGATGGCCGGGAAGATGCCCTGGTGGTTGACGGAAAGGGCGGTGTTGGAGTGCTCGTAATGGGCGAAGGCACTGAGCGGGACAAGCTTTCCGGACTTCGAAGGAACATAAACCGACTTGAGCGCGTCCGGACCGGGCTGGAATTCCGGCGCGACTTCCAGCACGACGTGATACTGGTTGAGGCCTTTGTAAATGTTGGAGACCTGCCGCTGGCCGAAGGCGTCGCTGAGAGTGTTGTCAATGTCCAACACGTCGACGCCGAGACGGCTGGCGGTGTCGCGATCGATGACGATGACGCTTTCGAGACCGTGCATCTGCTGGTCGGAATTGACGTCACGCAGCTCGGGAATCTTAGCCAGGCGCTGCTGAACAATGGGAGCCCAATGAGTGAGATCGCTGAGATTGTCCGCTTGCAGGGTGTATTGATATTGCGCGGCGCCGCCGCGCCCGCCGACGGTGAGGTCCTGAACGGCTTGCAAGTACAGAGCGGCGCCGGGAATTCCGGCCGTCTTGGAGCGGATACGCGCGATGACCTGGTCGGCGCTAAGCTTCCGCTCGCTGAGCGGTTTGAGTTGGGAGAACAGGCGTGCGGTGCTGCCGCCACTGCCGCCGCCAGTGAAAGAAATTACGGAGTCAACGGCAGGGTCTTGCGAGACAATGTCGGTAAAAATGCGCATCTTTTTCGACATAGCGGCAAAGGACAGATCCTGATCGCCTAGAATGCTGCCATTGATGCGGCCGGTGTCCTGCTGCGGGAAGAAGCCTTTGGGCGTCTGGATGAAGAGATAGACGTTCAAGCAAACCGTACCGAGAGTGACCACCAAGATGAGGAACTGATGGCGAAGAACCCAGCGCAAAGAGAAATCGTACGTCCGGAGAAGACGGTTAAAGGCGTTTTCGGAAAAACGGTAGACCCTGTTGTGTTTGCCGGATTCATGGCGGAGGAAGCGCGCGCACATCATGGGCGTGGTAGTAAGAGAAACGAAAAGAGAAACAGCGATGGCCACGCTGAGAACGACAGCAAACTCGCGGAAAAGCCGGCCAACAACGCCGCCCATCATTAGAATCGGGATAAAGACGGCGACGAGCGAAGTGCTCATCGAGAGAACGGTAAAACCGATTTCGCTGGCGCCCTTCATGGCGGCGTCGAAGGGCTTCATGCCTCCTTCGATGTGCCGGGAGATGTTCTCGATGACGACGATGGCGTCGTCAACCACGAAACCCGTGCAGATGGTCAGGGCCATGAGAGAGAGATTGTCCAGACTGTAGTGGCAGAGATACATCACGCCGAAAGTTCCGATGAGCGAAAGCGGGACGGCCACGCTGGGGATGATGGTGGCCCAGACATTCCGGAGAAATGCAAAGACCACGAAAATCACAAGGATGATGGAAATGATGAGCGCGACTTCCACGTCGTGGACGGAAGCGCGAATGGTGGTGGTGCGGTCAACGGCAACGCTCAGTTGAAGGGAGGGCGAAATGGAAGCGCGGAGCTGCGGAAGGAGGGTGGTAATGCGGTCCACCGTCTCGATCATGTTGGCGCCAGGTTGCCGAAAGATGGCGAGCAGCACGGATGGCTTCCCGCCCGAAAGCCCCAAATTGCGGGAATCTTCGACGGAATCGACCACTTCGGCGATGTCGCGCAAGCGCACCGGAGCGCCGACGTGTCCCGCGACGATCAGAGGCTGATATTCGTAGGCCTTGAAAAGCTGGTCGGTGTCGGAGACGGCCCACGTTTGCTTGGGATTGGTGAGGGCGCCCTTCGCGAGGTTGGCGTTGGCAGCCTGGAGGGATTTGCGAATCGTATCCAAACTTATTCCGTAAGTGTTGAGCTGATTAGGGTTCACTTCGACGCGAACGGCGGGGCGAGAGCTGCCCCAGGTAAATACCTGGCCGACGCCTTCGACCTGCGCGAGCTTCTGGGCGAGGATCGAATCCGCCGCGTCGTAGATTTGCGGAGGCGGAATGTTATCGGAGGTCAGGGCCAGCAGCATGATGGGAGCATCGGCGGGGTTGACCTTGCGATAGGTGGGCTGGCCGGGAAGATCGGCGGGCAACTGGCTGCGAGCGGCGTTGATGGCGGCCTGAACGTCGCGCGCGGCGGCGTTGATATCGCGGTTGAGATCGAACTGGAGCGTAATGCCGGTCGAACCAAGACCGCTGGAAGAGGTCATCTGGGTGACGCCGGCGATGCGGCCGAACTGGCGTTCTAGAGGAGTGGCGACAGCGGAAGCCATGGTTTCCGGGCTTGCGCCTGGCAGGCCGGCGCCGACGGAAATGGTTGGAAAATCGACTTGCGGGAGCGGCGCAACCGGCAAGAATCGGAAGGCCACGACTCCGGATAGGAGAATACCGAAAGTGATCAGCGACGTGGCAACGGGCCGTCGGATGAAGGGCGCCGAAAAGTTGGAAGAGAAATTCACCGGTCAATCTCCAGGAACGGATCCGTGCGCAGGCTCCTCCATCCGGTTGCCGACGTGGAACGAGAAGCGGTGCGCCAACCAGTCAAAGGCGAGATAAACCACCGGCGTGGTATAGAGCGTAAGCAACTGGCTGAGAATCAGACCGCCGACGATGGTGATGCCCAACGGGCGACGCAATTCTGAACCGACGCCCGCGCCGAGCGCGAGCGGCAAACCGCCAAGGAGGGCGGCCATGGTAGTCATCATGATGGGACGAAACCGCAGTAGGCAGGCTTCATAGATGGCATCGAGCGGCGCCTTTCCTTCCTTGCGTTCAGCCTCCAGTGCGAAGTCGATCATCATGATGGCGTTTTTCTTGACGATGCCGATGAGCAGGATCATTCCGATGAGGGCGATGACGCTGAAATCCGTGCGGCAGATCAGAAGAGCAAGTATGGCGCCGACACCGGCGGAAGGGAGCGTCGAAATAATCGTGATGGGGTGAATGTAGCTCTCGTACAAAATGCCAAGAACGATGTAAACCGTGATCACCGCCGCGAGGATGAGGATCGGCTCATTCGCAAGGGAGTTAAGGAAGGCCGCCGCGGTGCCCTGAAACGTAGCCTGGATGCTGGGCGGCATGTTGAGATCCTGCTTGACGCCGTTGATGGCGTTAACTGCGTCGCCGAGCGCGGCATTGGGAGCAAGGTTAAATGAGAGCGTGACCACCGGAAACTGACCCTGATGGTTCAGCGCCAGCGCAGCGACGCCGGGCTCGAAACGCGTGAACGCGCTGAGGGGCACTTGCGTGCCGTTGGAGGATTTTACGTAAATGTATTTCAGCGAATCGGGGTCCTGCTGGAACTGCGGATCCACTTCGATGACAACGTGATATTGATTCAATTGAGTGAAGATGGTGGAGACCAGGCGCTGGCCGAAAGCGTCGTAGAGAGTGTTGTCGATATCGGCGGGAAGAATGCCGAGGCGAGAAGCGGAGTCGCGGTCGATGGTGAGTGCGGCGACGAGACCTTGATTCAACTGGTCGCTGGCGACATCGCGAAGTTCGGGCAGTGCTTTCAATTTTTCAATGAAGCGGCCTGTCCAGTAAGCGAGTTCCTTGGGATCAACATCTTCCAGGCTGTACTGAAATTGGGTGCGGCTCACACGATCTTCGACGGTCAGATCCTGAACGGGCTGGAGGAAGAGCGAAACTCCATCGATCTTTGCGAGTTCAGGCTGGAGGCGGCGGATGACATCCGAAGCGCTGATATTGCGCTCGGCGAGCGGCTTCAGATTGATCTGGATGCGGCCGCTGTTGAGCGTGGTGTTCGTGCCGTCGATGCCGATGAAAGAAGAAAGGCTTTCGACCGCCGGGTCTTTGAGGATGACGCCGGCCAAATCCCGCTGGCGCTGGGCCATGGCCGCGAAAGAAATGTCTTGTGCACCCTCGGAAACGCCCAGAATTACGCCCGTGTCCTGCACCGGGAAAAATCCTTTGGGAACGTAAATATAGAGAAGAATGGTGCCGACAAGAGTGGCGACGGTAACGAGGAGGGTGATGGTGCGGAAACGCAGGACAAACTGCAAGGTGCGGCCGTAGAAAGCGATGATGGAGTTAAAAGCATTTTCGGACTTGCGATAGAACCAGCCCTCCTCTTGCTTTTTGTGTTGTCGAAGGAGCTTGGCACACATCATGGGAGTGAGGGTGAGGGAGACAAAGGCGGAAACGAGGATGGTGACGGCCAGAGTGACGGCAAATTCACGGAAGAGCCGGCCGACGATATCGCCCATAAAGAGAAGAGGAATGAGCACGGCAATGAGCGAGACGGTAAGCGAAACGATGGTGAAGCCGATTTGTTCGGAACCCTTCAGCGCGGCTTGCAAAGGCGCTTCGCCCTCTTCGATATAGCGGCTGATATTTTCGATCATGACGATGGCGTCGTCGACGACGAAGCCGGTGGAAATGGTGAGGGCCATGAGAGAAAGATTGTTCAGGCTGTAGCCGAGAAGATACATCACCGCGAAGGTGCCGATTAAAGAAAGCGGAACGGCAACGCTGGGAATAATGGTAGCGCGAAGGCTGCGGAGAAAAAGAAAAATGACCATCACGACGAGCGCCACGGTGAGCACCAGCGTGAATTGCACGTCGCTTACGGAGGCGCGAATGGTGGTGGTGCGATCCGTGAGAATCTCCACCTGAACCGAAGCGGGGAGCGCGGCCTTAAGCTGGGGCAGAAGGTTTTTCACGCGGTCGACAACGGCGATGATGTTCGCGCCGGGCTGGCGTTGAATATTCAGAATGACGGCGGGATTCAGATTGGCCCAAGCAGCCTGCTTGGCGTTTTCCACCCCGTCGATAACGTTGGCGACGTCAGTGAGGCGCACCGGCGCACCATTGTGATAGGCGATGATGAGCGGGCGATAGCTGTCGCTGGAGATGAGCTGATCGTTCGCGCCGATGGTGTAAGCCTGATGCAGGCCGTCGAAAGTGCCCTTGGCCTGATCGACATTGGCCTGGCTGAGGGCGGTACGTAAATCTTCGAGACTGAGCCCATAGGAAGCGAGGGCCGTGGGATTCGCCTGAATGCGAACGGCGGGCCGCTGGCCACCGCTGATGCTGACGAGTCCGACGCCGGAAAGCTGAGAAATCTTTTGGGCGAGAGTGGTGTCGGCGAGGTCCTCGACTTTGGAGAGCGGAAGAGATGTTGAAGTGAGCGCCAGCGTCATGATGGGCGCGTCGGCGGGATTGACCTTGCTGTAGATCGGCGGATTGGGAAGCCCTTGCGGGAGGAGATTGGAAGCGCCATTGATGGCGGCCTGAACTCCTTGCTCCGCGACGTCAATGCTCAAGTCCAGACCAAATTGGAGAGTGATAAGGGAGCTACCGAAGGAACTCGTGGACGTCATCTGGTTCAGGCCTGGAATCTGGCCGAACTGGCGCTCAAGGGGCGCGGTGACCGAAGAAGCCATGACGTCCGGGCTGGCGCCGGGGTAAAAGGTTTGTACTTGAATTGTGGGGTAGTCGACCTGCGGCAAGGCAGAAATGGGCAATTGCCGGAAGGCGACCCAGCCCACGAGGAGGACGCCAACCATCAAGAGGGTGGTGGCGACCGGCCGCAGAATGAACGGCCGTGAGGGATTCATCGCGGGGAGCCTCCGGCACGGCCCTTCGATGGGCTTCCGGGTTGTGGCGCACCTTGACCGGCGGACGGAGGGGCGGAGCTGCGACCTGCGCCATTCGCGCCGGTCGAGGGGCTGGGAATAATTTTGGTGCCATCCTGTAGTTTGTCCAGGCCGTCAATAACCACGCGGTCTCCCGAATTCAAGCCGGCGCTCAAGCCGACACTGTCGCCAGTGGTCTGCGCGATGGTCACGATTCGAATCTTCGCGGTGTTGTCAGTATCGGCGGCATAAACGTAAGTTCCCTGGGGACCGCGCTGAATGGCCGCAGCGGGGACGATGGTGAGGTTGCGCTTGGTATCGACGAGAAGGTGGACATTGACAAATTGATTGGGAAAAAGAGCGTCGTCCGCGTTGGTAAACATGGATTTGAGTTTGTATGTGCCGGTCGTTAAGTCGATCTGATTGTCGATGGTCTCCAGTTTCCCGCTGGCGATTTTGGCGGTGTCGTCGCGGTCGTAGGCATCGACGGCAAGTTGAACGCCAGCATGGAGCTTGGCGTTTACCTGAGGAAGCTGATCTTGCGGAAGACTGAAAATCACCGAGATCGGCTGGAGCTGGGTGATGACAAGGAGTCCGTTGGTGTCTGAGGCATGCACGATGTTGCCGGCATCCACGAGGCGGAGACCGATGCGACCGCTGATCGGCGCAGTGATGCGGGAATAGGTGAGCTGGAGCTTGGCGTTGTCAATCTGGCTTTGATCCGAGGTAATGGCCCCATCAACCTGGCCAACCAATGCGCCCTGAGTATCGAGCTGCTGCTGGGGGATGACGCCCTCTTTGAAGAGAAGCTTATACCGCTCAAAATTGACCTCCGCGTCTTTGCGTTGCGCCTGGTCTTTAGCGAGTTGCCCCAGCGCCTGCTCGAGCTGGACTTGGAAGGGACGCGGATCGATCTGCGCGAGAAGATCTCCTTGGTGAACGAACTGACCCTCCTTGAAGGCAACGCTGACCAATTGGCCGTCAACGCGGCTGCGGACAGTGACGGTGTTGAAGGCGGTGACGGTGCCGAGGCCATTGAAGTAAACGGGCAGGTCGCCGCGCTGTGCGGTGGAAACCACGACCGGGACGACAAACCCACCTGCGCCTGAACCTCCCTTGCCCTTGCCGGCTGCTCCAGGCGCGGCGGTGGTGGCGGCTGCCTGGCTGGCGCTCCGTGAGTTGCGGTAATACCAGAAACCAAAGGCGATAACGCCAAGAACGAGGACCCCGAGCCACCACCGGCGCTTGGAAGGCACAGCGGCCGTCGCTCCGCGGGCGCGGGGCTCGGGAAGGTCTATGGAGTTGAGTTGGCCCATTCGTTCGCTCCTGTCATGTACTACGGTTATGCGGGCGAGTCTGTCCAAGATAGGACAGTCGCAAATCGACACCAGGGGCTGCTCCGGATGGTGCGGAGAACCTGCCGGAAACTATATCCTACGCCTAGATAAGACGGTTCTTGGGAGAGAAAGGTTACTATTGGCCCGCGGGCCCCGACAACCCAGGATGGGGCAGGCTGGGAGGTGCGTAACGTAGAGCAGGGAGGGCATTCCCGGGATCTATCGAAATTGTTGGATGCAGATGGTACTGAGAAAACGTAAACTGTCGCGGCATCCATGTGGGATCCGAACGGCTCAACAACTTGGCCAAATGGCAAAGGGAGACAAGAGACATGATCAAGGGTCTGGTGCTGGGAATCTTGGTGGGAGTCCTGTTAATAGTGGTGGGCGTATTTTTTTACTTCTCGTCGGGGCGCGCGCCAGTGGCCACGTCGGCGCCGCCCATGCCATTTGAGAAGAAACTTGCACAGGTGGGGCTACATGCGTACCTGGATAAGTTGCCGCACCCCGAGCCGCAAGTGCCGGCGGATGAAGTCAACCTGATTGCCGGGGCCAAGATTTACAAGGAGCATTGTGCCGTGTGCCACGGCCTCCCGAACGAACCCAAGACGGCGGTCGCGCAGGGAATGTATCCCGAGCCGCCGCAGCTCTTTCATGGCGCCGGCGTGACGGACGACGACGCGTGGGAATCGTATTGGAAGGTGGAGAATGGCATTCGAATGTCGGGGATGCCGGGATTGAAGGGCCCATTGACGGAAACGCAGATCTGGCAGGTGACCGTCCTGGTGAAAAATGCGGACAAGATCACGGACTCCGTGAAAAAAGAGCTGGCCGCAGGGGCGAGTACACCGATGGAAATGGCGATGCCCCCGAGCACTCCGGCTCCGAAGAAGAAATAGATTCGACATGCCGAATTAGGCCGAGCTATCGAGTTTATCTGTTCTTCGCAATTCGGGAAAACACCCGGCCCACAATCCAGTCACCACGAGTGAGACTTGCCAGCCGACCGCGACCGACGGCATCTCCCCGGCAAGTACGATAAAGAAACGCGCCAGCTGGAAAAGAACGAAATTGGGATAAGTAAAAGCGACTCGCCCGGCGGCTCTGGAATTCTCGGATGCAGACATCGCGCATTACTTTGCCACAAAAGAAAAACGACCACGAGAACGAGAACCGTGGAAGAGTGGAGCAAGCGTTGGTTTGCGTCCGCAGAAAATCTCTGAATTTAGTGACAGGCACCGCTGCCGGAATCGGTGAAGCTCTTCCTCTCTTCGGGAATGAATTGCCAGTCGTAGGAGTTGGGCTTGAGCGTGAGCCTCAAGATGCCGAAGGCTGTCGCATCGCGCAATTCGCTGTTGGGCTTCGGCGAGCCGAAGGGGCGGTGATTCTTGCCGCCGGTGCCAACGACGAATTCGCGAATGCCGCGCTTGGGATCGGCAGTGCCATCTGGCGTTTGCGGGGCGAAGCGCTCGTAATCGTGGTCGTGTCCTCCGATAACGACATCGGCATTGGAGTCGTAGAGCGCCTGGAAAAGCGGCTTAACGGTGAGGTCGTTGCCGTGGGCGCTGCCGGAACTAAAGAGCGGCTTGTGCCAGTAGGCGAGTGTGCAGGCGGCAGGATGCGTGGCCAGATCGGCACGCAGCCATTTTTCCTGGGGCGAACCGACTTCGCAGCCGCCGACGTCCTGGCACTCGCTGTTGAGCACGACAATGTGCCACGTTCCAAGTTCGTAGCTGTAGTAGCCGGTCTTCGGGTCACCCGCGGCTGCTCCGAAGTAATCGAAATACGGTGTCGCACCAGCGGCATGAAACTCGTGATTGCCCGGCGCGGGCCGGGTGCGCGATTTTACGCGGCCCCAAGTCTTGTCGTAGCAGGTGAAATTTTCTTTGCTGCCATCCGGGTACGCGAGGTCCCCGACGGCGAAGACTGTGCCAGGGATTTGGACGAGGAGTTTGGCGGTGGCTTCTGCGCCGGAAAGATCCTTGCAATCGGCGATGTCGCCGGCACCAACGAGAATTGCAGACTGATCGTCAGCCGGTAATGCACCGGAGGGAATTGCGGGCTTGGAGGCGAGTCCAAGAGAGCATCCGGCGATGAGAATCGCCACCGTCAGCGTGGATTTCAAAGCGCACCTCGCAGTCTATTTAAGTCTCATTGTAGGAGCAGGTGGTATTTTATTCGACTTTCAATCTACGCCAGCGGAATTGATATCGTCCAAATAGTTGCCGTTGGCAAAGACGGAGAAGCGGTGCGTGGGTGGAAAAGCGGCGGCAAGCTGCCGCACTCCCAAACAAAACTTATAGTTAACAATAACTGCCAACGCCCCCCCACTTTTTTGTAAGTGTTGCATCTAAAGGACTTAAACATTCCGTAAGTCTTTTTAGAATCAACACTTGGGAGATGTCTCGGAAGTGTTGATTCTAAAGATAGTTAGGGCATGATTTTGGCCCATTTCTACAAGTGTTGATTCTAAATGATTTAATACGGGAGGTTGCCCGACCGCAGGGCTGACAGTTTTGCTCGAAAAGGCCGACGCCTGGAACAAATAAAAACGGCAAAGAAACTGCCGCTGTCAGAAAACTATGCACATTTATCTGGAAGGTATCGTCGCACATGTAATAAGACTCGTCAATAGGCATTTTACGGCCGTGTCAGGTGGCGACGCTCGATTGGTTATTTTTCATGCAACGGCGACCAGCGGAGACCCGCGGCGATCGTGGGCTTGTAGAACTCGCGCTGGAGCATGTATTGGGGGCTCCCGTTGTAAAAACCGAAGACCTCATTGTTGATGTTGAGCCCGTACATGACAAAGGACAGGCCACGGGCCATTTTGACGCTACCCTGGGCGTCGAACTGAAGATGGGGATAGAAGTAGTTGTCGCCGAATGGACCGGGCGTGCCGTCCCCATAGGCGGCGATATTCTGAGCGTTATAGGATAGTCCAGCGCGCAAAGAAACACGGCCGCGATCATAAGTCGGGCTAACATTCCAGGTGTGGGGAGCGTTGCGCACGAGCCGAGGATGGTCCGTGCGGCTGAAATCGGGCCCAAAGGAAGTACGAGAAGCAGTATAGCCGTAGTTTGCGGAGATGCCCAGACCAGCAAACGCACCGGGCAGGAACGTAAGGTGTTGCAGATAGGCAACCTCAAAACCGTTGAGCCAAGCACTGCCAGCATTGACCGGCTGAGTGATTCGGCAGGGCGTCCCTCCCGTTGCGGGCGAGCCGCATGTCGCAGAACCATATGTTCCCGTGGTGACATTGTCGAATGTGTGGGTGACGATGGGACCCGTCAGATTCTTATAGAAATAGCCCGCGGTGATGACTCCGAAGGGGTTCAGGTAATGCTCGAAGAGCACATCGATGTTGTCGGCGGTTTCGGGTTTTAGATTTGGATTGCCCAGGCCAACAAGGATTGGGTTGGCGGAATTGTCCAGGGAAATCGCCTGGGCGATATCCTGCGGATCGGGACGGGAAAAGCCACGGCTGTAGACCAATCGCAGGTTTGTGTCACTCTTCAGAGCCAAACGCAAAGAAGCACTCGGCAGTACCTTTACATAAGAACCGTTGAGCTTGGTGTTGCCAAGGAAATTGCCATTGGGATCGAAAACCGGGGTCACCGCATCGAGATTGGTGCCCTCGAAGCGAACACCAGCGACGAGGCGGATTTTGTTGAAATCAATGGTGTTCATGACGTAGCCGGCGCTGACCTTCTCAATAAAGTCAAACTGGCTGGAGGTATCGCTAGATTGGGAATAGTTGTTGGGATTAGCGCTTTTGTCAGCACTAAAGGCGTTATAGATATCGAAGAAATTAGGGTTGGGGCCTAATTTGTATGCCCCGTCGTAGTAATTGTTATTCGTTAGCTTGTTGGAGAATTGCGACAACAGGAGAGGCGCTCCCGTCCCGCTGGGAGAAAAGTTGTCGACGAAGGTGTTGGCGAACTTATGCGCGTTGCGGAATTTGCCGCCAATTTCGATGGTGGAAAGATGGGATCCCAGGTGATAGCGCTTGGCCCCGGCACCGGAGAATTGAAGATTCAACTGAGCCGTGAGCCCGTGGTTTATCTGCATGCGGTGCAGAGGGAAATTGCTCTGGTTGGTGTAGGCCTCGGTGAAGCAGCTGGGGGTCCACTGAGGAAGATAAAGGCTCTTTGTGTTGGGCAAGTCATACTGGCAAGAACCCGATGCCAGACCATCCGCGTTGAATGATACCGTGCGGTCACCAACTTGGCCGACCTGGCTCGAACGTGCCACGGAAGCATCCCAGACAAACCAGGTGGTCGTGAGCACGTGTTTGCCACCAAGCAGGATACTCCCGACGGCATAATCGGGACGCCGGATCTGCGAATTAAAGGAGGGCACACCGGTGCAGCTCTCATTGCCGTAATCGGGGTTCGGCGAGCCATTCGGGAGGGTTTGAACTGTGTCGATGCTGCAGCCGTTGGAACCCTGAAGTCGAATTCCGTTGGGGAATTGGTTAGGTCTCAAGGGATTGAAAATGGGCGTATTGTCCGTCAGCGAATAAACCCAACGGTCGCCGTTGTTCTTGAAGTCGGAGTAAAGACCACGGACGTAGATGGTCGAGCCATCCGACGGCTTGTAGTCGACGCTTCCCGCCAGTCCCCAGCGGCTGCGGTAATAGCGGTACTCCCGGATGTCGATGGCCTCGAAGTAACGCGCAGTCGAGCCACCAGGCAAAGAGGCTATGTCCGGTACAGGTTCGAGGTCGTCAATGCCGCGGCCGTTCCAATCGTAAGTGCCACCAATTAGAGCGCCGAAGCGCTTATCGTGTCCGAAACGCTGGCCAACCGTGCCCGCGGTTTCAACGAGGCCGCGGCCATTTATGATGGGGGTGTATCCACCCATCCCGCTAATGTTGACGGTAGGGCGCTCGCCCGCAGTCTTGGTCACAAGATTCACGGAACCACCGATACCGTCCGGATCCATGTTGGCCTGCAAGGTCTTGTTGATTTCCACGGACTCGACGATGTCAGCCGGAATGGCATCCAGCTTGATTTGGCGCACGCCGGATTCCGGCGAAGGCGTATTGACGCCGTCGATGGTGAGGTTGGCAAGTCGCGGTTCGGTTCCCCGAATCTGCACGTACTTGCCTTCGCCTTCGTCGCGTTCAATCGTGACGCTGGGCAAGCGGCCGAGGGCATCGGCCATGTTAGCGTTGGGCAAGCTGCGGATTACTTCCGCGGGGAGCACCTGGACGATGTTATCGGCAACCAGCTCGCGGTTGACGGCCTCGGCTTCGCCGGAAGCACGCTCGGCGGTGACCAAAACTTCGAGGCTCTGAGCCTCCACGTCGAGTTTTGCCTCGACGCTCGCGGCTTGGCCAGCGGCCACGCTCACCGTTTTGGTAAAGGACTGAAAACCGACGTAAGTGATTGTGACCGTATAACTTCCAGGCTCAAGATCATTGATGAAGAATTGGCCCTGCGCGTCGGAGACGACGCTGGCAGACTTGGGCTGGACCGTGACCTGGGCTCCAATTAACGCGCCACTCGAACTATCAGTGACGCGCCCGGCGATCGAGCCTTTACCCGACTGCGCCCGGGCAACGGGGATAAGCGAGATGGAGCAGGCCAGAAGGAACAGAATAGTGCAAAATCTTCGCATGGTGACTCCTTCAAATTTTGAATTGCAAAGAGCTTACGGTCATGGGGCGAACTGTCTGCAAAGTTCACCTTCGACAGGGGATTTCAGCGATCCGATTTCTATGTACACCCCAAAGGTGCGGCGAAAGGAGTAAACGTCAGATTTATGACTCTCAGATGAACGGGAAATGAGAAGGAAGTAAAACGAGGAGACTCACGGTTCTCTGTCGCTCCCGAGAGTCGCAGCAATAAGTTTTCAAGAAGCCCGGAACTATTCTTGAGCGGCTTTTTGGGGCTGCAGGTAGTAATGGATCGCGGGGGTAAAAATGAGCGAAAGCACCATGGAGCTGAGAATACCGCCGACTACAGTAATGGCCAGTGGTTGGAGCATCTGCGAGCCGGCGCCGATGGCAAACGCTAACGGCAACATGCCGGCGACGGTGGCTAGCGCGGTCATGGCGATGGGACGCAGCCGGCGGCGGCCAGCCTGAATCATGGCATCCTCGGCAGAAAAACCCAGTTCGCGGAAGTGGTGCTCGGCATCAAGGAGGAGAATGCCGTTTTTTGCAACGATGCCGATCACCATGATCATACCCATAAAGGAGGCGACGTTGAACGTCGTGCGGGTAACCAGAAGCGCGAGCAAGCCCCCAAAAGTGGAGAGCAATGCCGATGCCAGAATGGCGGCAGGCGCCGAGAACGTGCGAAATTCGAATAGCAGCACGACGAACAAAAGCAAGAGCGCAAGAAACAATACCATCACCAAGTCGTGGAACGATTTCTGCTGCTCCTGGTACAAGCCGCCGTACTCGACGCGGATGGACGCGGGCAGATGCAGATCGTTGACGGCTTTCTGAACGGCAGCAATGCCACTTCCAAGATCCGCGCCCTCCAGGCGAGCGGTGACCTGAACGACACGCTGAAGATTCTCGCGCCGAATTTCCGTCTGCCCCGGTTCCGCGGTGAGCGTGGCCAACGAACCGAGCGTAGCCGTGCGGCCGGTGGAACTGGTGACCAGGGTATTGCTCATGCGGTCGAGGGAAGAACGGCTCTGCTCGGGAAAGCGGACGCGAATCGTATATGCGCGATCGTTGAGAATCACGGGCGTGGCCGCAGGCTCGCCTTCCAAAATGGCGGCGGCGTCCAATGCGATTTCTTCCGGCGTGAACCCGGCGCGGGCAGCAACAGCAGGATTCACCTGATATGTAACGGCGGGACCGCTAGTGGTGTTTTCGATGCCGTTTAGGATGTCCACAACCGGGTGAGCTTTCCCCATTTGGATTTTGCCGATAGCATCCGCGACCTGCGGAGCCGTGTCTCCGAGAAGCTTGGCATCCTGAGCAAAAAGTTTTATGACAATGGGCTCGGGGGCGCTGGTGAGGTCGCCGATCATGTCCTGCAACACCTGGATGAATTCAATTTTTGTGGCGGGTTCGGTCTGTTCGACTTGGGACCTGACGTCGGAGATGATTTCATCGATAGCGCGGCTGCGGTCGCGTTTAAGCCTGACGGTAAAGTCGCCCCTGTTGGCTTCGGTGACGGCAGCAAGGCCAAGCTGCAAGCCGGTGCGGCGCGAGGTGTTTTCGACTTCCGGTACAGAATGCAGAATTTTTTCGATGTGTTGAAGGATGCGATCGGATTCCGCCAGCGAGCTTCCGGGCGGAGTGTCATAGTCCAGGATGAATCCTCCTTCATCCATCTCGGGGAGCAGGCCGCTGCCCAAGGATAGGTAGCAGACAACGGAAAGAACAACGATGACAACAGAACTGGCGGCCAGAACCCAGGGAAATTTCAGCACCGCTTTCATCGTTCGCCCGTAAAAGTCCACGATGCGGCCGAAAAACCCGGAGAGGTGTGCTTCTTCGGCGGCGAGAAGGGCGGCAGCGTCCGGACCTCCCGCAGAGGACGCTGCTGGCGCTTCAGCAGTGTCTTTCCGGCGCACGAAGTACAGACTAAGCGTGGGGGTCCAGGTCAGCGCGAGAAGGAGCGAGGTGAAGAGGGAAACGGTCATGGTGACAGCGAGGGCGCGGAAAAAGCTGCCGGTGACGCCGGTGGTGGAGATGAGCGGCAGAAAAACGACAATCGGCGTGACCGTCGAACCGATCAGTGGGATTGTCAATTCGCGCAGCGCGCTCTGGACAGCTTGAGAGCGGCTCTGGCCCGCGTCGCGGTGCAACACGATGTTTTCAAGCACGACGATAGCATCGTCAATAACCAGGCCAACGGCGGCGGCGAGACCGCCGAGGGTCATCAGGTTAAAGCTCTGGCCGGTAAACTTGAGGACGATGAAGGTGATGAGCAGGGTGGCTGGGATGACTAACCCTGCGACCAGTGAACTGCCCCAATCGCGCAAAAAGAGCACGAGAATAATCGAAGAGAGCAGCAATCCGAGCAGCACGGCGTCGCGAACACTGGAGATGGAATCGTGGACGATGGTGGACTGGTCGTAAAAAGGCTCGAGATGAACGCCGGGAGGGAGGGTAGGGCGAAGCTGCTCGATTTGCGCGTGTACTTCGTTGGCCACGTCGAGGGTGTTGCTCTCCGGCTGGCGATTTACATTGAGCAGCACGGCGGGCTTCCCGTTAGCGGTTACGATTGTGTAGACCGGCGCCACGGAGGGCGCGATCGTCGCAAGGTCTCCGAGCCGAATGGGCACGCCTAACGGGGAATTCTTGACGACGATCTGGCCAATTTGCTCGGGACTGCGCACCTGCCCGCTGATGAGACCAAGGACAAGGTGATGCTCATGCTCGAGAAGGCCGGGAGAATCAATAAGATTCGTGCGGCGAATGGCATCCAGTATCTCCGTGACCGTGACGCTGGTGGCGAGAAGGCGCGCAGGATCGGGCATCACTTGAAATTCCGGAACGCGGCCGCCTTGAATGATTACCGAGGCGACGCCATCCAGCCGGTTGATGCGCGGCTTCATGTCGTACGTCGCGATTTCCCATAGCCGGTTCGGTGGAACGGTGTCCGAAGTAAGGCTGTAGCCAATGATGGGGAACACGGCAAAGGTGAGGCGATGTGTTTCCACCTTGGCGGTGGATGGAAGTTCGGACTGCAAGCGAGCCACAACCGCATCAACTCGTTGCAAGGTTAGAATCATGTCGGCATTCCAATCGAAGAAAAGATCGACTTCGGCGGAGCCGCGGCTGGTGATGGACTGAACCTTCAGCAAACCAGGGACGCTGTTGACGGCTTCTTCGATCGGGCGGGTGATCACCACGAGCATCTGGTCGATGGGCATGACGCCGTTGTCCACACCAATGACGATGCGGGGGAAATCGGTGTTTGGAAAAACGGAGACGGGGATCGCAAATGCGAGATATCCCCCTACCAGGGTCAGGCTGACGATCAAAAACAAAATAGGGCTCGCCAGGCGTTGAAACCAGGGTACATCCGGGTTGGCGGGAGGATTCTTGGCGCGAAGGGAATCGGAAGTTGGTTCCATCCGCGTCTACTCCTTGTCCTTTTCGGCGGGCTTTGCCGAATCACCGGCTTTATCTGCTTTGTCGCCCTTGGCGGCAGTATTTTCCGCAGGCGCGGGGGCTTCGATCTTGATCGCCGTGTTGTCCGGCAGCGCATAACCTCCAGAGGTGATCACCTGATCGCCAGCATTGATCCCACTGACAATCTGGGTGTGGTCCGATGCGCGAACGCCGACCTGCACGGTGTTAACATGCGCATGGCCGTCAGAACTCGCGAGTAGAACGATGTCCGCTCCTTCGGGACTCTTGAAAACGGCGGAGGTGGGCACCACGATGGCGTCTTTCACGGTTTTCGCGGTGATGGAAAGATTGACGGTCATTCCAGGGCGCAATGCAGGATCAGGCTTCGCTGCTTCGACCCATACTTCGATGGTGGTGCTGCCGGGATCGAGCGCCGGGCTGACGAGAGTTACGCGGCCCTTCACAGGATCGTCAATGCCAGCGACCCTCAGCTCCGCAGGGTTGCCGACTTTAAGAAAGGCTGCTTCGGATTGCGCGATGTGGGCCTTTGCAATCAACTTCGAAAGGTCCATAACGGTGAGGAGCGGTTGATTGGCAGTGGCGAGCTCACCAGCATAAAGCGGGCGGTCAGTAACCACTCCGTTGATGGGGCTGCGGATCTCGGAATAGCTCAGTTGCGCTTCGGCGCCCTGATATTTACTTTTCATGGCGGAGAGCTGGCCGCCAGCAGATTTCAGAGCTTGCTTCTCGCCCAGATTTCTCAGGTCGTCGAGTTGTTTCTGCGCTTGTTGATACTGGCTGCGCGCCTGCGCAAGCGCGACTTGCGCGGAATCGAGATCGCGCCGCGGAAGCGCGCCTTGCTGAAATAGCTCCTTGCGGCTGTCATATAGCTTCTGTTGCGCGTCAAAGGCCTCCTTTGATGCGGCAGTGTCCAGTTCGGCTTTCTGCATCTGCTCGGGAAGGCCGGCACCAACGGTAGTGGCATAGCCGGCTTCGGCCTGCTCGAACTCGCCCTTGCTCTGTCCGGCCGCCGCGGCCAAATCCTTGTTTTCCAGAATGGCGAGCACCTGGCCCTGGCGAACGCGGCTGCCACGCTGTACGAGGAATTGGCGGATGGGCGAAGTGATTTTCGGCGTGATGACCGCTTGCTGAACGGGGAAAACGACGGCCTCCGTGGAAATCAACTGCGAAATGGGAGCCCGCTCCGCCGGCGATGTCCGCACGGAGACGAGGGGTTCCTTCTCTTTTGCCGCGTTGCCACAACCGCCCATGCCGAAGAGCAGCGCGCCAATCGCCGACACGGAGATAAGCGAAACTTTTTGGGTATGCATGTAAGTCGTCATCGGAGGCTTCATGGAGTTGTCAGCACCCCTGTAAGAGTTTGCAGATTGGCCAGCGCCACGCGATAGCGCACGGCACCGTCCTGGTAAGCGCTGTTGGCCTGAGCATTGGTGGTTTGTGCGTCGACCACTTCGAGCACCGTGGCTTCGCCATCTTTGTAGCGCAGCGTGATGAGCCGCAAGCTCTCGGCTGCAAGTTCGGCGGAGCGGTTGAGGCCAGCGAGTTCGTTCAGCGCGGTTTCCGCTTCCGCGTAGAGAGACCGTATCTCAGCGAGGAGTTTGCGTTGAGCGAGAGAAAGCTCGCGCTGCGCCTGAGAGCGGCGCAGTTCGGCCTGCTTGATGCGGCTCTGCGTGGCGCCCCAGTTCCAGATGGGAATGCTCAGCGTGGCCGAGGCAGAAGAACCGAGATTCGAAAACTTTTGACCGTTAATGACAGAATTTGCAGCATATCGCGGGGCGTCGATTCCGTACCAGTAATCGAGCGCCAGCGAAGGCAAGTAGCCGGCGCGCGCGCCAGTGACCCCGGAGCCGGCCTCGCGGACCGCGGCGAGTGCCGCGCGAAGATCGGGATTATCCCGGGTAGCCTGCTGTTGCACTTCCCCGAGGGCGGGCAACGGCACCGCGGAATGGAGATCGTCGGCGACCTCGTAGTTGTCGTTGAAATCCGGAAAAATCAAAACGGCCAGATCGAGCCGGCTGTTTAGGAACCCGAGTTGGGCTTCCAGCAATTGGCGACGGCGCTCCTGCATCTGTAATTCGGCCTTGATGACGTCGGAATGCGCCACTTCCCCGCCGTGCTCGAGGTCCTGCGTAAGTTTCAAAAAGCGTTCGCCTTCGTCGGCCGTCTTTTGCGCGGACTGGAGCTTCTGCTGCGCCGCAGAGACGGCGTAATAGCGCTGAACAACGGTTACGACCAGGCCGCGAGAAGCGATTTCCGCTTTCGCGTGTGCGACGGCAGCGGCCGCCGAGGCGCGGCGAAAACTCGAGATACTCGCCAGGTCCAGGGTTTGATGCACATTGCCCTGGCTGATGTATTCATGGACGGCATTGTTGGCGATGTAGCGCACGCCGTTGCCCGGCCCATTGCTGTCCGTGTAGAGGGCCTGCGTGTTGTAGTTCACGCCGGGGAGCAATGCGTCGCGCGCCTGGGTCTGGTCCTCGCGGGCAAGCCCTGCATCGGTCAGTGCCGACTGAAATTGCGTGCTATTTTTTCTGGCGCGCGCCAGGGCGTCCTGCAGCGTCAGGCGGAGCGCCGGCGACGTAGCAGGAGTTCCTTGCTGCACTTCTTTTGTGGGCGCGGGGTTCGCGGGCGGAGGCGTTTCTTGCGCCGCGGCAATCCCTGCGCAGCATAACAAAACGGCAGCAACTGGTGTCCACGACAGCACTCGAATGCCTTGCGATTTCATGAATCTCGACTCCGGGGCCGCGCCAATGCAGGTACACGGCAAGGAAGAATCTAACGTAACGAAGCGAAGATAAACATAAGATTAACCGCCAGTTGCAGAGGGGGATGACGCCGCAGGAAGATAAGCGGTGAAGGTGCTTCCAATCGAGTCAGAGCGCGTCAGCTCCAAACGGCCATGATGGGCCTCGGCGATCCAGCGGGAAATGGATAAGCCCAGCCCAGCGCCGCTTCCATCGTTTTCCGCCCGGGAACGGGCTTTGTCAACGCGGAAAAAACGCTCGAAAATGCGCGGCTGCAGATCTGCGGGGATACCTCCTCCGGTATCCATGATGCTCAAAGCGTATTCGTCCCCAGCGCGACTGCAGGTTACAGTGACGTGTCCACCCTCCGCGGTGTACTTAATCGCGTTATCCAGCAGATTGAGGATCATCCGGCGCAGCAGGGATTCGTCAGCGTGGATGGGAGATTCGGAGGCTTCCTGGAAATTCAGAGAGATCTTTTTTGCGAGCGCCAGCGTCCGGGCCGAATGCACACACTCGGCGACGAGTTCATCGAGATAAAAATCGCGAGGCTGGAGCGGATATTGGCCGGCGTCCGCGCGCGTAAGCGTGAAGAGATCCTCGACGATGTGGGTGAGCCGCTCGGCCTCCTGGTGAAGTACTCCCAGCGATTCCCGGTATTCCTCCAGCGAACGTGATTGCTGCGAAAGAGCGACCTCCGCTTCTCCGCGCAAAATCGCAACCGGCGTCCGCAATTCATGCGATGCATCGGCCATGAAGCGTTGCTGGCGTTCGAAAGATTGACTGAGACGGTCCAGCAGGCTGTTGAACGACCGCGCCAAGTGCCCCAGTTCGTCCCTGTCATTCTGCACCTCTAACCGTTCGTGTAGATTGGCGGCGCCGATGCGCCCGGCCTGGCGGCTCATCGCCACGACAGGGGCGAGGCTCTTGCGCGCGAGAAAGTAACCGCCAACGCTGGCAAGTACAATGGCGATCGGGATGACCCATGCAAACGTTGAGGTGACTTCTTCGAGCATCTCTTCCTGCGGGTGAAGCGATTGCAGGATGACGAGAATATACGTTTTCCCCCCGGAGGAAAAATGCCGCGCAAATCCCCGGTAGCCATCTTCGCCTCCCTTGACGTTGCTGAAAAGGCGTTCGGTGCGAGATGAAGCCTCGAGAAAACGCTGAAACGAATGCGAGGACAAAGCTCCGGCAGCGGAGGAGCCTGTCGCCGGGGCTGCGGGCGGAACATCCTGGGAGCTGACGACAATTCTCCCCGACTCATCAAAGATCGCGAACACATGATCGCGAAAGCGATGTTCGGTGATGGCCACCTGACCGGCGAGTCTGAGCGAATCCGGGCCGCTCTGATCTTTCACTTCCGCATCAAGAGTGGTAAGAAACGCTTCGGAGAGTTCGGAGAGATTCACGTCGGTGCGCTGGAGGGTGCTCCGCCAGAAAATAAAATAAGTGATCAGCGAGAGAACAATCAGAACGAGCGTCAATACCGCCGTGTACCAGAGAGTGAGCCGAACGCGAACCGAATCAAGCATGGCTCTTCCGGACGGAAGGAGCCGCCTTAGCGCGATGCCGTGGCGAAACACTTTCGTCCGCCGCGTCCGCCGCTTCCGAATCGATCAGCGGGCCAAAGAAGTAGCCGGCGCCGCGGCGGGTATGCAGCAAGGGCTTGCTGGAATCCGCGTCAATTTTCCGGCGTACGCGATTGACGTAAACTTCGATCAGATTCGAGAAGGGATCGAACGATTCATCCCAGACGTGCTCCGCGATTTCGGCCCGTCCCACAACGCGGCCGGCGTTGCGCGCAAGATATTCGAGGAGCGCATACTCTTTGGCAGTAAGCGTCACATTGCGGCCCGCCCTGGAAACGCTTTGCGCGGCAGTATCCAGGACGAGGTCGGCGACGGCAATTTTGGCGGGGCGGAGCTCTCCGGAGCGGCGCAGCAACGCACGAAGACGCGCGAGCAGCTCGCGGAATTCGAACGGCTTGGTGAGGTAATCGTCAGCACCGTGATCGAGACCGGCGATGCGGTCTTCCACGGCATCGCGCGCGGTCAGCATAAGAATGGGCATGCGCTGGCCGGACTTGCGCAGCTCGCGGCAAACTTCAAATCCGTTGCGGCCCGGAATCATCACATCGAGGATGACGAGGTCGTAAGTATTGATCGCCGCCTGGTAAAGCGCATCGTCGCCGGTATTGGCGACATCAACGGCGTACGCTTGTTCGCGCAGGCCCTTGGCCACGAATCGCGAGATACGCGCATCGTCTTCGACAAGCAGTAACCGCATGCCAGCATCATACGGCAGGTGCACGGAAAAGTGAGATACTTGCCGGCGGAGGGTGATTCCGGTCTTGCGTTCCTACCGGGTTGAATTGCTCGCGCGGATCAACACGCAAGGCCCTGGCTCATCGACAAAGACTGAACCTAACAGAGCCCGTCAAGCATCGAAGTAGATATGAAAATCAAGAGGCTCGAACCCGAACAACTTGATTGCACGAGAACCGAAATGCGGCCCTTCGGCTGCATGGAGCTGTGGGCCGGCAATGAGAGGGCGCACCGCGCTCTGGACCTGGCAGGATTGGAAAGCGATGTGATCGCCGTGCCTTCCGGTGGCGACAAAGGCGGCGATCTTTCCGCGGTGTTCTCCTGCAGCGACAATACCGCGCGCGTGGTTCTCGCGGATTGCGTCGGTCACGGTTACACCGCTAGCGGCGTGGCCCGGCATGTCCATCACCTTCTGCATAGATATCAAGACATTCGAGACACGGCGGGGTTGCTGGCGGCGCTGAATGACGCCTTTACGCTTTCGAACGAAAAAACGGATGGTCCTTTGCGGCTGACGACGGTCGTCACGGGAACCTTCGACGGAGCCAGCGGCGAATTTAATTTTGCCTATGCGGCGCACCCGCGGATGCTTCTGTGGCGTGAGCGTGAGCGGCGATTCCTGGAGCTGGGAGAAGGGCTGGAGGGCTTCCCGCTCGGATACATCACTGGTGAAACCTACAGCCAACAGAGCGTTCGGCTAAACCACGGCGACATGATTCTGGCGTTCTCCGATGGTGCAACCGAAGTTCGCTCGGTAGTGGGGGAGCAACTCACTGCAAAGGGCTTTCTGGGACTTGCGGAAAAAACTTTGAGCGGCTTGCCTCAGCCGCTCGTGCTCCAGGATTTTTCCCGGACACTGCTCGAAGGCGTGCAACTTTACCGCGGCCAGGAAGGCGAGTTGGAGGACGACATAACGCTGCTTACGCTTCGGCGCATGACCTAGCGGTGCGGCCTGAGAAGCAACGCTGCAGTCTGCGGCATTCATAGTGCTATTTGACGGGATGAGACGCGAAGTAGTGGTCCAGACTTTCTACAACTTCTTTCACGCCACGTTGGACATTCTTGTCCAATGCGGTGACTAGGGCCGGCACATCTTTTCCACTCGTCGGTTCGTCGTGGGTGTAGTAGTGAGTCCAAACGGTCGCACCATTCTTCAGGTCACGCATTTCCAATTCCAACGTGACCCTCGCTGACATTTGACCTCCATCGACCTCTTTGAAATCATATAGGCGCCCGCGAAGCGCAAAGTCTCCCTGCATATTGCTGCGCCGGTAGTGGACAGCCCGGTAGCGGCCTGATGACCGCAGCTCTCGCAGCAAGACTTCCTGGATCATTTCCGTGGGAGGTTCCGCCCAACGCTGATATTCGTAGGTGCCCAATTGCTCGGCACCGTTGCCGTAGACGATGCGGTCCTCACGATACAGATGTGAAGTCATCAGCTGGCCCAAAAGTAGCGTCACAGGAACCGCGTCCGCTTTCTCGACCGCACCCGCATAGGCTGGGACCGTAAGTTGGTAATACCTGCTTGGCCGTGCGGCGCGGCAGCCGCTGAGCAATCCAATCATCAGTGCAGCGCCTATGAATACGGCTCTTCTTGCCACTCCAAGAGCTGCCTCTTCGCGTGCCAGTGGCACTCTTTCCAAAAATCGCACTTCCAAGTCACCTCGCACTCGGCTCATTGCCGCTCTCCCGTTTTGTGCTCGCGTGGGTTATTCGACCGAATGAGCGTGTAAGGCCTGGTCTTGATCGTGTTTGTGAATTCCTTGAGATTCTGACTCACGTGGCGCAGGTTTTCGAGCAGCTCATCGATGTTTTCGGAGTTGACATCGAGCGTCTGATCCAGGCGCGCGGTTAGATCCGTCACCGTTGCCAGCGACTGGCGCAACTCGATCACGGCTTGGCGAATGTCTGCGCGATTCTCTCGGATCAAAGAATCGACGTGATTCAGCGCTTCATTGGCCTGCGCCGAAGTTTTTCGCAGATCCTGGAGCAACGGCTCCAGTTTTTCGCTGGCGGAATTCAAGTTCTGTACCGTTGCCTTTACCGAGCCGCGGTTTTCCGCAATCATTCCGCGAGTTTCGGCCAGCGTCCCTGCCAGGTTGGCTCGATTGGTATCGTTCAGAAGATCGTTCACGCGAGCCAGCGTCACTTGCACCTCGCTCGCGCGATCGTTGAGCGTCTCAAGAAGTTGCTGCGCCTGGGGCGCGAGGTCGTTGATCTTTGCCGTGAGCGCATTGAAATCCACGTAGGGGTCGGACGGGAGGATCGTTCCCGCCGCAGCGAGCGCAGCCTTTTCGCTTCCCGGAACAATTTCCAAATGATTGTCCCCCAGCGGGCTCAAGCTCATGATCTTCACGCGGCTATCCGTCTTCACAGGCAAACCTGATTTCACGCTGAAGGTTATCTCGATGCGCGAAGAATCTTTCGAGTCCAGCTGCAATTTCTCCACGCGGCCGACTTTCGGTCCGCCCGCATAGCGGACCGTCGCGCCGGGTTCCAGTCCGCCGGCAAACGGAAAGTAGGCGCGGTACGTCGCAGCCGTGCCGCCAAACGCACCGGTGAGGGCAAAAACCGTGGCCACCAGCACGGCGCCGGCGATCAGCACAAACAATCCCACCATGGCTTGCTCGCGTTTCGATTCCATCACGTCCCTCTCTTCCCCGCTCTTCAGCGGCCCGGGTGGCGGTGCTCTTCCGTCAGCATTTGCAGATAGTCGAGTTCCTGAGAAACCTCCGGCTCGGGAATGCGGTCGAAGAATTGCCGCACGCGCGGATGCGTGCTCAAACGCATTTCTTCTTTGGAGCCGATGGCGACCACGTTGCCCTTGTCAATTAAAACCATACGGTCAGCAATCAGGAAAGCGCTGGCCAGTTCGTGGGTGACCACGATGATGGTCATGTGAAATGCCTGTTTGAGTTCGAGAATGAGCTGATCCACGCCGGCCGCAATAATAGGATCCAGCCCCGCGGAAGGCTCATCGAAAAAAAGAATCTCCGGATCCATGGCCAGCGCACGAGCCACCGCGGCACGCTTCTTCATGCCGCCGCTTAATTGCGCTGGCATGTAGTTTTCAAACCCGGACAGACCAACCTGATCCAGTTTCAACCTCAGGATGATTTCAATGGTCGAATCTTCCAGCTTGGTGTGCTCGCGCAGCGGCAACGCCACGTTTTCTCCCACCGTCATCGAGCCAAACAGCGCTCCGCCCTGGAAGGACATTCCGATTTTCTTCCGGATTTCGTCCATCTCACGCGACGAAATCGCGGCGATATTTTTCCCTTTGAGCCAGATTTCACCGGAACTCGGGCTTTCGAGGCCCACCAGCGTGCGCAGCAGCGTGCTCTTGCCGGAACCGGACCCGCCTAGAATCACCAGCGTTTCGCCGTGCATCACGTCAAAACTGATACCGTGGAGAATTTCGCGTTCTCCATAACTGACGCGAAGATTCCGCAAGGAGATCATCGCCTCTGACTGCGTCGCCGCGCTGTTGGTCTGGTCCACGGCGATATTCCAACCCCTACCTTTCACTCATGAAGAAAAAGAGTGCCGTAAAGACGAGGTCCACCAGTATCACCAGAAATATGGAAACCACAACGGCGCGCGTGGTGGATCGGCCGACCTGCTCCGCGCCTGCACCCGTGGAAAGCCCTTCGTGACATCCCACGGCCGTGATCGTTATCCCGAACATAACGCTCTTGATTAAACCCGTCGTGATGTCGCGAAGAAAAAGCGCGTCCAAAGAGGACTGAATATAACGGACCAACGTGAAATCCGCTTGCGCTACGCCAAAGAGAGCGCCACCGAGAATCCCCATGGAGTTGGCCCAGATCGTTAGGCACGGCAGCATCACGATCATGGCGATAAATTTCGGCGTAACCAGGAAATGTATCGGATCGATCGCCATGGTCTCAAGCGCGTCGATTTCTTCCGTGACCTTCATAGTGCCGATTTCCGCCGCGAACGCCGAACCGGACCGTCCTATAACCACGATGGCGGTAATCAGCGGCCCAAGTTCCCGCGTCATGGAAATCGCCACGGCGCTGGCAACGAAGTTCAAGGCGCCGAACTTGCGCAGCTCGTAAGCGCTTTGCAGCGCCAGAATCAATCCGATGAAGAACGTGATCAGGGAAAGAATGGGGAGTGCCCCAACGCCGGTCTGCATGGCCTGCGATACGGCGCGCTGCAAGCGGAGCGGCTTGCCCTGAAAAGGAGCGATGAATGTGAAATACGCGGCCCGGCCGCCCAGCGTGGTCAGCGCTCCCAGATACGCAAGCCCGTCGGTGACCGATTCCCCAATTTGCGTTGTCAGTTCCACAGTGCTCTCGTCGGGCTTCCTCGGTTTGTGGGTTTGGCAGACTCAAGGCGCCACGGATTGCTCTTCGTTATCGTAAATCTCAAAAATTTTGACTAACTTGGAGAGCTGCAGAACTTCCCGAATCGTTCGATTCAGGCCGAACAGGATAAAACGCGAACCGACGTCGCGCGACGCTTTGAGGCCTTCCACCAGCGACGCCACGCCGGAGCTGTCCATGTAACGAACTGCCCCAAGGTTGAGCACGACTCGCGGCACTTTCAGTTCGCGAAACTCGCGCAAAAGCGCCTTCCGCAGTTGCGGTGAGGTCGCGAGATCGATGTCTCCCGAAATGTCGAAAATGGTGATCTTGTCCAAATGGCGCGCGGCAATCTGCAAGTTGGATTCTCCTCAGGAGCCTTTCCGGGGCCCTTGCACGTGCAAAACCTTCACCAGGCGGAGCTGATTCCTGCCCTTCCTGCGGCTGAATTCTACCGTATCCATGCTCTCACGGATAAAGTGCAGGCCCAGCCCCCCCGGCCGCACATCTTCGAGCTTGCGCCCGCACATCTTCTTCGGATTCACCGTCACGCCGCGATCTTCCAGGACGATTTCAAGAGCATCCCGGCCCTGACCATCGTGCAGCAGATGAATCCGGCGGAACGATGCCTCGATGGGCTGTTCAGCGTCTCCGAGGTAGGCATGGCGAATGATATTTGTCAGCGCTTCGTCGACGGCCAGAACCACCGCGTGGCATTCCGGCTCTGAAAATCCCAGCGTCGCCGCGAGCTGTCCCAGTGCATTTCGCACCACACAGAGCATCTCCGGATTGCTCTGCAATTCGATTCTGAGTAGTAAACTACTCCGGCTCACGTGAGCGCTCTCCTCGGGCTTGACAAACTGGATTCCCCGTTTGGTCTCGGAAAGATCGCCGCTGGCGGACTTCCTGACGCAACGTCAGTCCAGATAATACACGGAATCCCGCTGGCGGCAACTTGCGAGCTGCCGCTGCCGCTCGCCCCATCTGGACCCTAACGGCTTAGCGTGAAGGCCATCGTCTTCCGTTGTGAGATAAACTCCCCATGATGCTTGGAGAAAGAAATCGCGGCGATCGAGCTGAGGTGATCAAATGAATCTGTCATTCGTTCTTCGTTCATCGGTGTCTTTGATTGGTTTTCTGGCGCTTCTAATGAGTTCGTTCAACTACGCTTTTCTTGCAGCGGAAACGACTTCAGACTCGCAGGGTTTGCGCGTGACGGTTGATCCTGCAACGGGCGACTATTCCATCGGACAACTCGGATCGGCTTCGGACGTGTTGCAGGCTTCCGTTGCCGCAATGGTGGATGGACGCTGGCTCCGCGCGCGTGATTATCCGAAACACAGCATTACCGAGTCGACCGCGAGCGATGATTTGGGAACTGCTCTTGAATGGACGGTAAGGCACTCAGGATTGGCCGGCGCACCCGAGCTACTTTGTATCCTGCATTCGTACACGGACAGGCCATTCGGCGACATCCAAGTTCACGTGCTAAACAGTTCTAGGCAGACGATCCATATCGAAGCCATTCGTCCGATCGAAGCGACACAAGGCAAAATCCTCGACCTCGGTGGCCCGGTCGCTTCAGACCGGGTTCTCTCAGACAGTTTCAGCGAAGACCGCCCTGCCATAAAAATTCACGACCTCGGCGATGAGGGAGAAATGCACCTCGCAGTCGGCAGCCAGCTTCTATACAATCGGCAAAGTCACGTTAGTTTCTTCGTCGGCGCACTCACATCCAATCGCTTTCTAACCGTGTCCCGGCTTCATGTTGGCCGCTCTTCGGGCGCTCCGCAAATCCAGGCGTTCGAGGTTGATTCGACCGGGACGACCGAACTGACCAAAGAGGAGTCGCTGAAGCAATCGCCGGCCGAAGATCAAATTGAATTAAACCTTCCTGTGGCATCGGGCGCAGGTTTGGACTCCGAGAGACTATTTTTCGGCGTGAGCGGCGACTACCACAGCCAGTTGGAAAGCTATGGATCGTTGATTCGCGTGCTTCACCAAGCGAGGATTTCGTCACCCGCTCCGATGGGCTGGTGGAGCTGGACCGCTCATTATTTCGGACTTAATGAAGGGACCGCATTAACTAACGCTCGCTGGCTGGCTCAACATTTGAAGTCGCTGGGATACCAGTTCTTCCACATCGACGAGGGGTATCAGTACGCTCGAGGCGAGTACACTACGCCGGACTCCACACTTTTCCCGAATGGTATGGCCACTCTGGAACGAAAGGTTCGCGGCGAAGGCCTCATTCCCGGCCTATGGACAGCGCCATTCCAGGTTGCGGACCGGTCTTGGGTCTACGAGAATCATCGCGACTGGCTGGTACATAACGCGAAAGGCGAGCCGATCCGCATTGGGCAAGTCGATGGCAAGGATCGATTATTTGTGATCGATACGACGAACCCCGACGCTCAGGAGTATTTGCGCAAGACTTACTCGACGCTGGTAAACGATTGGAATATTGGGTATGTCAAATTGGATTTCATGGAAGACACGGCCGTCGAGGGTTTCTTTTACCGGCCCAATACTACCGCGCTCGAAGCCCAAAGAATTGGTTTGCAAATCATTCGACAAGCCGTCGGAGAACAAGTGCTCCTCGACAAGGACGGGAGCCCAATGCTCAATGCTGTAGGTATCGTTGATACCGGGCGCATCTCTCTCGACACCGGCCACTCATTCGAGGCAACAAAAGATGCGGCCCCTGGAGTTGCGGCAAGATACTACATGAACCGTAATTTCTTTGTCAGCGACCCCGACGCTTTTTGCGTTTCCACCCAGACTGTGACGGATCAGCCCTGGCATGGGGGCAAAGTCCCGCTCAGTCTTGACGAGGCCAAGGCTTCCATCGCGCTTTCCGCAGTTGCAGCCGGAATGTACGAAATCGGTGACGACCTGCCGGCTCTCGGTGCAGATTCGGAACGCCTAGCCTTGGTTCAGAATCAAGACTTGATCGAAATGGCCAAATTGGGCCGCGCCTCGACGCCGCTCGACCTCATGAGTTATTCGCCTGAGGATTATCAGCCAAGCAGTTTTTGGGTTGCGGAAGATAATCGCCAGGGCATGCTGACCATCTTCAACTGGACGGACAAGCCTCTTACGCGTTCCATCGAATTCTCCAGCTTGGGCTTACCTCATTCGAATCAGCACAGGATCTCAGATGTGTTCGATGGCAAAGCGGTGGCAACTCCGAATCCGGGCTCCTTCGTTGTGGACCTCCCTCCTCGTTCGGCTCGCGTGCTCAAGATCGTACGCGCGGGTGTCCCCGCGCGGCCGCCGGTCATCAAAGTTGAGCATATGCCGGACATGAAGACAGGAGCGGCCGCGACTTTTCGTGCTCAGCCGGCAAGTTCCAACGACGTCGTAGTGTCCTATCGTTGGAGCTTCGGAGACGGTGTCACCCTGGAGGGCCGGGAAGTTTCTCATGCCTATACAAAGCCGGGCACGTATCAGGTGACTGTAACCGCAACCGGTCTGGGAGATCTCTCGACAGAAGAGCGCTTCCGCCTTCCGGTATCCGGTTCGGTGCCAACAAGGTTTGTTCCTACAGAAAAACGACGCTATCGGTCGAGCCAATAAATTTGCCCAGGGATTCTAGCGCACGGGAGTACTGCGGGCACGGTTCGGCAGTCGTGTTGCGTATCGCGCCGCCCTGATAGAACTCTCCATAGATAGATCGACGAACTATTTACCGTCGACATCGCTGAGTTAGGCCCCTGGTGTGTGGTCGAGAATTGTTTCCGTCTTCGGGTCCCAATAAATCTCCTTGCCGGACCAAAAGGCGCGCGCGGCCATCATGCAGGCCACAGAGTGCGAAAATCCG
>Ga0137409_10000867_pt1 | contig 33154 bp, 24 predicted proteins | sample CZODoug1_16funga_FD_122059 | JGI IMG/M metagenome (GOLD analysis project Ga0137409, IMG submission 122059) | Vadose zone soil fungal communities from Angelo Coast Range Reserve, California, USA - CZODoug1_16fungal (Hybrid Assembly) | ecosystem: Environmental > Terrestrial > Soil > Vadose zone... | reverse complement strand
CGCGGAGAGGAAGCGGTGTCTCTCCGCGGAAAAAGTCGACATGCTCGGTGCGATACCGAAGAACCATCCGGGATGCACAAAACGCAAATGACTGGTGGGAGTAGGCGGGCGGAGAATAGGAAAACTAGAAACTTGAAGGCAGAAACTAGAATAGGAGAAGGAATCGTCTAAATGTCGGAACGTTGAATGTCTGAACGTCGGGAAACTTCAACCTCAAGACCCACGTTCCAAAAACGAACATGGGGCAAACGCCAGAGACTTGACAGGCTGTCGTTTTCTGTTGGCGGCAAGTAAGCGGTCTGCCTTACAATCGCGCCATGCCACGAAAAGTCATCCTTGGATTTGGAATCAGCATTGACGGCTATATTGCGCGGCGCAATGGCGACCTCGATTTTCTGGTTATCGACAAAGAGGGTGAAGAACTGATGGCAGAGTTCTTCTCCAAGATCGATACCACGATCATGGGCCGGAAGACCGCCGTTGGCTGGGTGAAAATGCGTGAGAGTGGAGAGATCCCCGAGACGCCGGGCATGGCGAATTATGTAGTCTCCCGGCGATGGAAGCCGGGGAAGCGAGAGGGTTTTGAAGTGGTGGGCGGATCTCTGAAAGCCTTGGTGAGAAAGCTAAAACGCCGCCCGGGGAAAGACATCTATCTGGGAGGTGGAGGCGAATTGGCCCGCAGTTTCCTGCAAAAGGATTTGGTGGACGAGCTCTACATCGGAGTTGGTCCCCTACTGTTAGGCGATGGCATCCCCGGGTTTCCGGGCAAGTTTCCGCAGCGCGACTTCAAGCTGACAGAATGCAAATCCTACTCGAATGGATCGGTGGGGCTGCGCTATGAACGGATGCGCACTAAGATCAGCTGATAATCGGGCCTTGTATTCGAGGTAGAACGCGATTGCGAATACTCGTAATGGTCTTTGAATCCTACTTGGGGGCAAACGATGTCTTTGGAAATAACGCAGCGTGAGATGAAGGGAATCTACCTTTTGGCGCTTAAAGGGCGTCTGGTGCTCGGAGAAGAGAGCAGCGGGTTGCTTACCGCGATCGACAATCTGCTGGCATCCGGCGCCACACGGATTGTGATTAATCTGGAGCAGGTGAATTATGTGGACAGCGCGGGCCTCGGCGCACTCATCGAAATGCATCGGAAGACAAAAGCCAAAGGCGGAAGCCTAAAGCTTTGTAATCTCAGACCGAACTTGAGGCAAGCGTTGGAAATGGCCAAGCTGCTGCCAATATTCGAGACGTGTCCGAGTGAAACGGCGGCGGTTGCAAGTTTCTGAGGAAACGCAGCGTGATATTTGATTCCGAATTTGTGTTGGTTAGGTGAGAACGACGGGAAGAAACAAAGTCGGCCTGCTCCCGTGCGGAATGATTAGCGAGTGGGTTGAGTCTCCCCAGTCATGGTCTTAGCCAAGCGAGTTCTAGCGCAGACCGCCGGCGGCGGCTGCAAAGGCGGTTTGTTGTTCGTTCTGCTCCGCCGGCAACACTTCCGCTTTACTGACCGCAGGAACCGCTTGCGTGGGATACGTCGCATAAAGGGACATACCAGTGAGCAACGTTCCGGCAACCACGTTGCCGAGGGTGACGGGAAGCAGATTCCAGAGTAGCGCCTGGCCCACGGAGATGGGGGCACCGAGCAGCATGCCTGAGGGGATCAAGAACATATTCACGACGGAGTGCTCGAAGCCGAGCGCGAAGAACGTCATGATGGGAAGCCACATGGCAGCAATCTTTCCGACCGTGGACCGCGAGACGAGGGCCAGCATGGCCCCGATTGTCACCATCCAGTTACAAAGGACGGCTTTTACCATAGCCGTTGCCCAGCCGCTGGAGCCGAGCGCCATGTAGGCCACGGTTTTCTTTTGCGCGGCTTGCTTAAGCAGATCCGCGATCGCGCCGCCGTTTCCGGTGCGCCAGTTGGTAATCGCCAAATAGAAAAGAACGGCGTACAGAAGGCTGCCGATCAGATTGCCGAGATACACCCAGGCCCAATTGCGAAGTAATTTGGTGATGCGAATCTTCCCAGCCATGACGCCAGCAGGCAGGAGCGCAAAATTGCCGGTGACCAACTCCAGCCCCAGCAGCACAAGGATAACGAAGCCCACAGGGAAAAGAATCGCACCGACGATGGGGGGAAGGCCTTGCGAAAGAATGACGAACACGAGTGAAGTGGCGTAACCAAGAAATGCGCCCGCCAAGATGCCGCGGATGAGCATGTCGCGGATCGACAGTTCAGACTTTCTCTTCGCCAATTCCACCGCTTCCTGCACTACATCCATAGGACGCACGTAATCCGCCATTTTCATTCCTCCTGCCAATAAACTCCTGGGGTGCCCTTGCTTACAAAAGAAACCATCGATTCTCGCGCGGCGCCGTAGAAGATGATTTCACCAGCCGCCGGTTCAAGCCGGGCTGGCTATGGGCGCAACGGGCGCGCGAACCGCCAGGAAGCCAATCCCGCTGTGGCGGCAGCCGTGAATAGAGGATCGGCCAATGAGGCGTGCTCCCTGGCTTCGACCTCGAAGCGATAAGACTCGATGACTCCGGCGACGACATCCGGCAACGACTCGTCGCAAGGCACGGTTTCTAGAATTTCCCGTCCCACCGTGGCATAAGGACCGGTGCGGCCACCGGTGTAGATCGCAACGGCGTCGACAATCTTCCCGTCAATTCTCGTCTTGAAGCCGCGAAGGCCGATGTCGGCGGCTTGATGGTTGCCGCAGCCGGCTGGACAACCTGACCAGTGAATCGAAAGTGGATTTACGCCGTTGCCGATTTTGTTATGGAGAGATTGAGAGAGTTCGATCGCGCGGTTTTTCGTCTCGATAAGAGCGAGATTGCAATAGTCCGTGCCGACGCAAGCGACCAATCCGCGCATAAAGGGAGACGGGCGCGGAGAAAGCTGATTGAGAAGGGGTTCTTCGAGAAGTTCCGGAATGCGTCCAGTAGGAACGTTGGGAATGATGGCGTTCTGTGCGATGGTCAGGCGAATCTCGCCGTTGCCGTAGACGTCGGCCAAGCGCGCGAGCTCGTCGAGCTGATCCGGATTAACTCTCCCGGTCGGAATGCAGAGGCCTACTGCCGAAAGACCCGCCTGTTTTTGCGAACTGACGCCAAGGTGGTCGGAGTGGGAGGAGCCGCGCATGTCTCTGCCCTGAAAGGCGAGTTCGTGGCCGAAGCGAGCTACGAGCTCGGCGCGCAAACGGCGAATGCCCCATTCTTCAATCAAGAAAGCAAAACGGCACTTGGAACGCGCTTCACGCGGGCCGTAGTCGCGGTAAATTTTGATAAGTTCCACGACGACCGCGGCCGCCTGGAAAATCTCGACAAAGACATTTAGCGGCGCGGCGACGGTGAATCCTCCGGAACCCATCTTGCCGCCCACCAAAACGTTGAAGCCCAGGCGGCCGGCTTTCTTCGCGGGGACGAGCGCGATGTCTTGCGATTCGCAGTGCGTGCAGTTGTCCGTGCATCCCGTTACTGTGATATTGAACTTGCGCGGCAAGTTGGTGAACTCCGGGTTGCCCTTAGCGCCGACGATGAGGCGATCTAATTCGTGGACAACCGGAGAGGCGTCAAACAATTCATTAGGAGCCAAGCCAGCCAGGGCGCAGCCGTTGATGTTGCGAACGTTGTCGATGCCGGTCTGGAGCGTGCGTAGATCCACGCCTCGAAGCTTTTCAAAAATTTCCGGCACGGTGTCGAGAGTGAAACCGCGAAGCTCGATTTGCTGCCTGGTGGTGATGTCCAAGACGCTGTTTCCGAGCCGCCGAGAGAGCTCGGCGATTGTGCGCAACTGTGCGCTCCTGGCAAAGCCATTGGGCATGCGAATGCGCATCATGAATTTGCCGGGCGTAGGCTTGCGAAAAAACACGCCAATCCACTTGAGCAATTCCCTTTCCGCAGGCGTGAGAGCGGCGGCGCCTCGCTCAATGATTTGCGGGAGGTCTTCGAGGACGCGTAGTCCGTCGCCGTTTTTGGAGGCTTTGTAGCCTTCCACAGCATTCATGCCAACGGGAATATCTGCGGAGTTTCGGCCTAGCACCGTTGCAGAAACGATTCCAGAATCAGCATTCACCAGGGCCTCCGGGCGCCGCGAGCAGTCTTGGGAAGTACGGCCAGCTGAAGACGCCTAACTGGGAACGCGAACTTGGCGGTGGCTAAACTTGCCAACCAACGGCAGAAGCCTGACCAGAATGGCGACACCATCAATCCACTCATGGCGAGCATGCCGGGATGGTGCCATTTTCCGGATAGGGGACGCTAACTCAAAATTTGAGTTGCTCCTATCAATAATCTACGGGCATATCCCCATTTGTGAACGATCGACCGGGCAAACGATGGCGATTCGTGAATCGTTCAGCAGCGCCGATATAGACTACAAGTGTCCGGATTGCCGGGCTTGCGCGTATTATAGAAACCGGAAAGCGGCAGGAGAGACACAGTATGCCTAATTCGATGAAGGAACGGCTGACGACACCGCTGGTCCGGGAGAACGGGAAGCATCGTGCGGCGAGTTGGGACGAGGCGCTGGACCGGGTTGCCGCGGGATTCCGCGCGGAGATCGAAAAGCACGGGCCGCGCACGTTCGGCATGTTCAGTTGCTCGAAGACCACGAATGAATTGAATTACGTAGCACAAAAATTTGTGCGGTCGGTGATCGGCACGAACAACATCGACAGTTGCAACCGGACTTGACACGCGCCGAGCGTCGCCGGTCTGGCGGCGGTTTTCGGGGCGGGAGGCGGGACGAGTTCGTACCGCGAAATTGAAGAGTGCGAGGTGATCCTGCTGTGGGGTTCGAACGCGCGGGACACGCATCCGATTTTTTTTCATCATGTGCTAAAGGGCATTCGCAACGGCGCGAAATTGTGCGTGGTGGACCCCCGAAGGACAAGTTCGGCGCAGTGGGCAGATATTTGGCTGGGGCTGGATGTGGGCAGCGATATTTCGCTGGCCAACGCCATGGGGCGAGAGATTATTGAAGCGGGCCTTGCGGATGAGAAATTTATCAAGCACGCGACGAGTGGATTCAAGGCCTACCGTGCGTGCGTGGAAAAATACACGCTGGAGCGGGCGGAGCGCGAGACAGGCGTGCCTGCGGAAGTGATTCGGCGAACGGCGCACGCCTACGGGAAGGCCAAGAGTGCGCAGATTTGCTGGACGCTGGGGATCACCGAACACCACAACGCGGTGGACAACGTAGTGGCGCTGATCAATCTCGCACTCTTGACTGGGCACGTTGGGAAATATGGAAGCGGGGTAAATCCGCTGCGCGGGCAGAACAACGTGCAGGGCGGCGGAGACATGGGCGCGATTCCGGACCGCTTGCCGGGTTTCCAGCACGTGGAGAATGCAGAGTTGCGCGGGAAATTCGACCGCGCGTGGAATGCAAAGATTGAGCCGAAGCGCGGTTGGCATTTGAGCGCGATGTTTGACGCCATGGAGCGCGGGGAGCTGACGACACTTTATGTGTTGGGAGAGAACCCCGTGGATTCGGAGGCGGACCGGCACCGCGCGGTGAAGTTGCTCGGCGGTTTGAAATTCATGGTGGTGCAGGATCTGTTTTACACGAAGACGGCGGAAATGGCGGAGGTGATCCTCCCAGGATCGGCGGGATGGTGCGAGACCGAAGGCACGGTGACGAGCAGCGAGCGCCGCGTGCAGCTTGTACGAGCGGCGGTGCCGCTACCTGACGGCGTGCTGGATGACATGGAGATTATTTTTCAACTAGCGCGGCGATTGGGGCATGAATGGGGCAAATCGAACGCTGAGAAAATTTGGAACGAAGTGCGACAGTTGAGTCCCATGCACGCCGGAATGAGTTACAAGAGATTGGAAGCACTTGGCGGAATTCAGTGGCCATGCTATGACGAAGCGCATCCCGGCGAAATGTACCTGCACAGCCGGTTGTGGCAAGAGCAGTTGATCGGCCCGCGCGCGCCGTTCCATGCGGTGGAGTTCGAGCCACCGGTCGACGAGTTGAACGAACAGTTTCCGATTCGACTCACGACGGGCCGCCATTTGGATTCCTATAACACGGGGGCGCAGAGCGAGCGATTTCCTTCGCCGCTCCGTCGAGGGGCGACGATTGATCTTTCACCAGAGGATGGCGAGCGCTACAAGATCGGTGAGGGCGAAAAAGTACGCGTGAGTTCGCGGCGCGGATCCGTGGTTGCGCCAGTGCGGTTCGATCCGGGATTGCGGCCGGGACTGGCGTTTCTCTCCGTCCATTTTCACGAGCAGGTAGCGACGAATGATTTGACGATTGACGCCGTGGACCCCAAGTCCGGAACATCGGAATTCAAGGCCACCGCGATCCGCATCGATAAATACCTGGAAAACTGAGTGGACCTGCATTTCACCAACGCGAAACCAACCGTCGAAGAAAAAACCGCCATTGATTCCGTGCTTGGCGAAGCGGTGTCCAGTTGGGACGGCGGTGAGCGGCAGATCGAACGCGATGGCCGCGCGGCATTCGGTGCAGGGGCGGATCGCTCTCCCAGGCATCTCTTGCTTCCTGTCTTGCACGCGATTCAAGAGAGCATCGGATGGATCAGTCCGGGCGCGCTGAATTACGCGTCGTTGCGGTTGAATGTGGCGCCGGCCGAAACGCACGGCGTCGCTTCCTTTTACGGGATGTTCTCGCTGTCGCAACGCCCTCCGGTGACGGCGCACGTCTGCGACGACATTGCTTGCATGACCCGGGGCGCAGGTGCGCTGTGCGCGGAACTGGAGCAGCGACTTGGCCCGGCGGGGTTGGCGTGCGCCGGTGGACAAGCAAGTTGGCAGCGCAGCGCTTGCCTGGGGCTTTGCGAGCGAGCGCCGGCAGCGCTCATCGCCACAGCGGGAAAAAATTCGCGCGAGTGCGTCTTGGCTCCTGCCACGGTTGAGAGTATCTCTATCACTCTGGAAGATGCCGTGAACGGCGAACTTCCCGTTCATGCGGACACTCTAAAAACGAATATTTCTGTTCCGCAAGCGGGGCAGGCGCAATTGCGACTTTTGCGGCGCGTTGGGCAGGTCGATCCGGGAAGCCTGGAAGGCTACCGGCGCACCGGTGGATATGAAGCGTTGCGGCGGGCATTCGAATGGGGCGCTGAGCGCGTCATTCGGGAAGTGATCGATTCGAAACTGGTGGGACGGGGTGGGGCGGCATTTCCCACGGGGAAAAAATGGGAGGCGGTGCATTTGCAGCGCCATCTGGGCCGCCCGCATTACGTGATTTGCAATGCGGATGAGTCGGAGCCCGGCACATTCAAGGATCGCATCGTGATGGAAGGCGACCCGTTTGCAGTGCTCGAAGGGATGACCATTGCCGCGTTCGCCGTGGGTGCGCGCCAAGGCTACATTTATGCGCGTGGCGAGTACCCGATGGCCGCCGAACGGCTCAGTCACGCGATTCGAATTGCTCGCGAGCAGAAGTTTCTAGGCGACGACATTCTTGGAAGTGGATTTCGATTTGACATCGAAGTTCGGCGCGGCGCGGGAGCCTACATTTGCGGAGAAGAGACAGCGTTGTTCAATTCGATCGAAGGCTACCGCGGCGAGCCGCGCAACAAGCCGCCGTTCCCGACGCAGTCCGGCTTGTTCCGCCAGCCAACGGTGGTGAACAACGTCGAGACGCTAATCAATATTCCGGAAATTATTTTGGGCAGCGGTGCGGCGTACGCGAAGATTGGTACTGCGAATTCCTCCGGGCATCGGTTGTTTTGCGTTTCGGGAAGCGTGAATCGGCCGGGCGTGTACGAAACGCCGTATGGGCCAAAGCTCCGGCAAATGATTGAGATGGCGGGCGGCGTGGGGGGAACCGGGCGATTGCAGGCGGTGCTGCTCGGCGGAGCGGCAGGAAGTTTTGTTTCACCCGCGGAACTGGACACGCCATTGACATTTGAAGGAACGCGGGCGATCGGAGCGACGCTCGGCTCGGGAGTCGTGATGTTGTTCGATGATTCCATCGACATGAAGCAAATCCTTCTGCGCATCGCGGCATTTTTCCGGAGCGAAACTTGTGGGCAATGTGTGCCTTGCCGCGTGGGCACGATTCGCCAGGAAGAATCGCTGCAGCGGCTCGTGCGGGGCGAGACGATTGGGTCGGTCGCCGAAGAGAGGAAAACTCTGCAGGAAATGGCGCAGGCAATGCGCGACGCCTCAATTTGCGGTTTGGGGCAAACGGCGTCCAGCGCGATTCTTTCCGCGATGGAGCGATGGAGCTTATTTTCATGAGCGAGCAGACGCTGGGACCATCTGCGCTGATTCCTATTCCGCAGGCACCAGTGCCGGCCATTCCGCCGGCCGCTACGCGTCGCGAAATCGAAGTTACGATCGACGGAGAGCGCGTGTCGGTTCCGGAAGGCGCGACGATCCTGGAGGCGACGCGAAACCTGGGCATCGATACGCCGACACTTTGCTTTCTCGAGACACTCACTCCAGTGAACGCATGCCGCGTCTGTGTAGTGGAACTGGAAGGGGCGCGCACTCTTGTCCCGGCTTGCTCGCGAAAAGCAGAAGCGGGCATGGTGATTCACACGGAATCCGAACGCGTGCGACTAAGCCGCAGGCTGGTGCTGGAATTTCTGGCTTCCTCGGTGGACGTTTCAACCGCGCCGGCGTTGCAACAGTACCTGAAGCGGTATGGCGCGAAACCGGAACGATTCGGTACGCGCGCGTCGACAGTGGGGCAAGAGGCAAAGATCGACAACGACCTCTACATGCGCGACTACTCGAAGTGCATCCTCTGCTACAAGTGCGTGGAAGCGTGTGGGGTGGATGCGCAGAATACGTTTGCCATCGGCGTCGCGGGGCGCGGCTTTTCCGCACATATTTCCACGGAATTTGATATCCCGCTGCCGGAATCCGCGTGCGTCTATTGCGGGAATTGCATCGGCGTTTGCCCAACAGGCGCGCTTATGTTTAAGACCGAATACGAGATGCGCGCGGCAGGCACTTGGAAGGAATCACGGCAAACACGCACGGACACGATCTGTCCGTATTGCGGCGTCGGCTGCGAATTGACAGTGCACGCGCAAGAAGGGCAAATCGTTAAAGTGTCTTCGCCGCTCGATCACTCCGTCACGCAGGGAAATCTCTGCATCAAAGGCCGCTTCGGCTGGCAGTTCACGAAGACTCGCGCTAGTGGGCCCGATTCCGAGACGAAGAATCCCCTTACTTCCTCTACTTAAGCTTCCTCGCCGAAGCGTTTGATGTCTTCGGGGCCTTCCTTGAGAGGGCCGGTGTCGCGGCCTTGGACGAGTTCGCGGATTTGCTCGACGATGTCGGGATTGGCGAGGGTGGTGATGTCGCCGGTGTCCATGTGATTGGAGATGGCGGCGAGCACGCGGCGCATGATCTTGCCGGAGCGCGTCTTCGGCATGTCGGGGACGACATGGACGGCCTTGGGGCGGGCGATTTTGCCAATCATGGTTTCGATGGTCGAGACGACTTTGTCTTGTATGGCCTTGGTGGTTGGAACTCCGGGCTTGAGTGAAATGTAGACGACGGGGACGCGGCCCTTGACTTCGTCGACTTCGGGGACGACGGCGGCTTCGGCGACTTCGCCAATGGTGAGGCAGGCGGATTCGACTTCTTTGGTGCCGAGACGATGCCCGGCGACGTTGATGACGTCATCGACGCGGCCGAGAATACGGAAGTAACCGTCAGCGGGGAGCATGGCGCCATCGGCGGCGTAATAGGGCCAGTCGCGCCAGTCCTTACTCTTGGGATTCTTGTTGTATTTTTTGTAATACTGATTGACGAATCGTTGAGGGTCGCCCCAAATCGTTTGCATGATGCCGGGCCAGGGATTGCGGATGCAAATGTTTCCGGCATTGCCGGAGCCGGCTTTCACTTCCTTATTATTTTCGTCCCAGATAACGGGATAAATTCCGAGCGCGCCTGGGCCGGCGCTGCCCGGCTTCATGGGATCGAGAGCCGGCTTGGTGGTGCAGAGGAAGCCGCCGGTTTCCGTTTGCCACCAGGTGTCGACGATAACGGCTTGGCCCTTGCCAACGCTGTTGTAATACCACTTCCAAACTTCCGGCTCGATGGGTTCGCCGACCGTGGTCATGTGCTTGAATTTGTAGTTGTAGATTTTCGGCTCGTGGAAGCCGGCTTTTCGCAGCATACGGATGGCGGTGGGCGAAGTATGAAAAATGTTGACGCCGAGGCGTTCGGCGATGCGCCAGGGGCGACCGGCGTCGGGGAATTGCGGGACGCCTTCGTAGAGCACGCTGGTGGCGGCGAGGGCCATCGGGCCGTAGACGATGTAGGAGTGGCCGGTAATCCAGCCGATGTCGGCCATGCACCAGTAGACGTCTTCGGGATGGATGTCCTGGTAATACTTGGAGGTGCCGGTGACGTAGGCGAGATATCCGCCGGTGCGGTGCTGGCAACCTTTGGGCTTGCCGGTGGTGCCGCTGGTATACATCAGAAAAAGCGGTGCTTCGGCATCCTGCGAAACTGGTTCTACAATCTGGTTGCGGTAATCTTTCAGGACATCATCCACGATGTAATCGCGGCCCATGATCATGGGCGTGTCGGAAGAATATTTTGCGGGATAGCGCTTCCAGACGAGAACCTTTTCGATTGCTTGGCCTTCTTTCGTGGCCGCGTGTACGGCAATGTCGGCGCTGGCCTTGTGGTCCACCCACTTGCCGTTGCGGCTGTAGCCGTCAGCGTAAATCAGCACCCGGCTGCCCGAGTCGGCGGCGCGCAGTCCGCAGGCTTCGCCGCTGAAACCGCCGAAGACGACGGAGTGGACTACGCCGAGGCGCGCGCAGGCCAACATGGTGATGGGCAGCTCCGGAATCATGGGCATGTGGATGGTGACGCGGTCGCCGGTTTTTAGTCCGGCGAAATCGCGAAGCATTGCGGCAACTTCGTTTACGCGCTTGTAGAGTTCCAGATAGGTGATGACGGTGGTTGCTTCGCTTTCCTGCTCGGGAACGAAAATCAGCGCGGCCTTGTTCTTGTACTTGGCGAGATGGCGGTCAACACAGTTGTAGCAGGCGTTGAGTTTGCCGCCGACGAACCATTTCCAGAAGGGCGGCTTGCTGGTGTCGAGAGTCTTGCGCCAGGGCTTGTCCCAATCGAGCAGGGAAGCGTAGTGGTCGAAACATTCCGGAAAATGTTTTTCGCTGAATTTTTTGACGAACGCGGGATCGGCAAGATTGGCCTGGGCGATAAATTCTTTGGAGGGATAGTAATACTCTTCTTCCTTCCAATGCACGGCGATTTGCGCTTCGGTGAGTTTTTGCTTGCCTTTGGATGCTTTCGCATTTAGCTTCGGTCGAGCTGTGGCCACGGCGGCAACTCCCCTTCGAAGGATAAATTCGATTGTTACGCACTAATGAGGAACAGCTCGATGCGTGCAAGCTCAGTTCCTACTGGAATGAGCATGTCCGCTAAAAATGATGCTCCCGCAGGGGCGCGGGAGTCAATGCGCGCGGGCGGGCTACTTCATGCCGCCGACTTCGTCCCAGATCTTGTGCCCATGCGTTTCCTTGAGCAGGAGGCCGCCGACGACAAAAGTCATCGAGGCGACAATCATAGGGTAGTAGAGGCCAGCAAGAATGTTACCAGTCGCCGCGCAGCTCCATAATCCGATGAGCGGCAAGAGGCCGCCAAAAACGCCATTCCCGATGTGATAGGGAAGCGAAAGCGATGTATAGCGAATCTTCGCCGGAAAAGCCTCGACAAGATATGCTGCGATGGGCCCGTAGACCATGCAGACGTAAATCACCTGGATGAAGACCAGAAAAACAAGCATAGGCACATTGGGGTTGGGAGCTTCTTTCGCGGGGACCAGGGCGTTGGTAACGGGGTCGGTGGTCATGGCCGTTAGAGTGGTTGCACCGGTGACTTTGTTTTTTGCAGATTTTACGGTGACAACGTTGTTACCTGCGGCGCTCTGCATTGCCTTGTAGATAGGGATGTAGGTAACGACTGCGAGCAGGCATGCACCCAACATGAGCCACTTACGGCCAATCCTGTCCGAGATTGCGCCAAAGACAGTGAAGAATGGCATAGCGCAAAGCAGAGCGATGGCGATGATGATATTGGCGGTCTTGGTGTTCACTTTGAGGATCGTCTGCAAGTAGAAGAGGGCGTAAAACTGGCCGGTGTACCAAACGACGCCTTGGCCAGCCGTGGCTCCGAAGAGCGAGATGAGCACGCGCTTGAGGTTTTCCCACTTTCCGAATGCATCCTTCAGAGGCTGAGCGGAGGTCATGCCTGCGCTCTTGATGGAGGCGAAGATTGGCGATTCCTTCATCTTCAATCGGATGTAAAGCGAGATCGAGACCAGGATGATAGAAATCAGGAAAGGAAGGCGCCAGCCCCACGCGCTGAAGGATTCTTTGCTCATGGATTGCTGTGTGAGCAGAATTACGATGAGGGAGACGAAGAGACCGAGAGTCGCCGTGATCTGAATGAAGCTGGTATAGAAGCCGCGCTTGGTGTCGGGGACATGCTCGGCCACATACACAGCCGCACCGCCGTACTCGCCCCCTAGGGCCAATCCTTGCAACACACGGATGAGAATTAGCGTGATTGGGGAGAACCAGCCTGCAGTGCTGTAGACCGGGAGCAGACCGATCAAAAAGGTAGCTCCTCCCATAATGGTTAGCGTTACGAGAAACGCGTATTTCCTTCCAACCAAGTCGCCGATACGACCGAAGAAGAGCGCTCCGAAGGGACGCACTAGGAAACCCACGGCAAATGTCGCCAGGTAGGCGACGTAGGCAAACGTATCGTTTCCGGGGGGATAAAATTTGAGCGCGAGGACCGCTGCCAAGCTGCCGAAAATGTAGAAGTCGTACCACTCGATCATGGTGCCAACACTGGAAGCCATAATTACCTTCCAGATGCTGTAATCGGCGGTACCGCCCGTCGGAATTGCGTCTGCACGGCTGGCCATGCTTCCTCCTGTGAAGTCCGACCTTCTTGCGACAGCGTGACGCTTGCCAATCGCTTCAAGGAGCGAGGCCCGCGGCACACCTCACTTGACGTCTCGTTCCCTTCCTATGAATCCCCCCTGTGGCTCGCCTTCGGGTGCGCGCCAGGTCTTCAGTGGTGAAAGGGCTCCAGAATGCCCCCGTTCATATACGGGTCGGCGTTCGTTGTCAAGAAATGACTTATCGCCTACTCGGATCGAGCGAGCCTGCCCTGAAAGCGGACACTTTGGAGTAAGAACGGCATTCGTGGTAAAACTTCCGTTTGAACCTCCACAACGCCATCTTCCTCTTTTTCGCCGGCGCCCTTGGCGGGGGAATCAATGCCGTTGCCGGTGGCGGAAGTTTCGTCGCGTTCCCCGCGCTCCTGTTTACCGGTGTTCCCCCCATCCCCGCTAACGCTACCAACACTCTCGCCCTCTGGGTGGGCACCACGGCGAGCAGCGGCGCGTATCCTCAAAAGTTAAACATCCCGCGCCGCGTAATGATCCCTCTTGTTGTGACCAGTATTCTCGGCGGCCTGGCCGGAGCATTTCTTCTGATCAAGACCCCCGCGCAGACTTTCCTGCACGTTTTGCCGTGGCTCATGCTTGGCGCCACGTTACTTTTCGCCCTCGGCAAGCACTTAACGGGGCGCATTTCGGCGGGCATCTCGCACGATGCCACCAACGCCGCCGTCGCGGGAGCCTCCTTCTTCGAGTTGCTCGTCGCCGTCTATGGCGGCTATTTCGGCGGCGGCATCGGCATCATGAACCTGGCCATGCTCGCCGCGCTGGGCATGACCGACATCCACGCCATGAACAAACTCAAAGTCATCCTCGGCGGAGTCATCAACGGCGTCGCCACTGTGACTTTCGTCGCGACCCGCGCCATCGTTTGGCCGCAAGCCATCGTCATGACCGCGGGCTCTTTGCTCGGGGGCTACTCCAGCGCGCACTTTGCGCAAAAACTCCCGCAAGCTTGGGTGAAGTTCTTCGTCATCCTGGTAGGCACCGCCATGACCGTCTATTTTTTCATTCGCGCCTATCGCTAGACCATTCGGTCAATTCTGTGCCACACGCTCCGCCCGATTTTTCTTTCACGCCCAATGGCTTTTGATATAGTGCCCGCTGTATGTCCTCTCTCGGTGTTCATCCGCAAGCACAAACCGCCCAAGTGACGCCGCTCACGCGAAACCAAATCCGGGGTTTTTGGGCTTCCTGGGGTGGCTGGACGCTCGACGGCATGGATTCTTTTATTTACGCCCTGGTGCTCGTGCCCTCTCTGCGCGATCTGCTTCCGCGCTCGGGCATTGCCGCTACAAAGGCCAATGTCGGCCGCTACGGGGGGCTGCTGTTTGCTCTTTTCTTGATTGGCTGGGGGTTGGCGTTTTTGTGGGGGCCCGTCGGCGATAAATTTGGGCGCGTGCGAACGCTGATGCTCACGGTTGTCTGGTACTCGGTGTTCACCTTTCTCAGCGCCCTGGTCACAAACGTTTGGCAATTGGCGGCGTTGCGTCTGCTTGCCGGAATCGGCATCGGCGGCGAGTGGGCCATGGGAGGCACGTTCGTCGCAGAAGAATGGCCAGAGGACCGGCGCCGCCCCGGAGCAGGCTACATGCACACCGGGTATTATGTGGGTATTTTCCTGGCGGCGCTTTTGAACTATCTCATCGGAAGCAAATTTGGATGGCGCTGGATGTTTGCCGTTGGCGGATTGCCTGCCCTTTTACTCGCCTGGGTTCGCCACGGCGTCACCGAACCGGAGCGTTGGCAGAAAAAGGAGAAAGTCGTAAGCACTTGGCGGATTTGGCAGCCGTTCGCAACGCTTTTTTCCAATGCTCTTCGCCGCCGCACTATTCTAAACACTTTGTACATGCTGGCTTCGATCTGCGGCTTGTGGGCCGGAACCGTTTATGTGCCCGCGGCGGTGACGGCACTTGCGGAGGCCGCCGGGCAGGTCGGGCCGCAATCCGCGCAACTTGCCTCCACGGCAGCGATGCTCGTCGCTTTCGCCACAATTCTCGGTTGCCTGGTGATGCCGTGGCTCGCGGAGAAACTCGGCCGCCGCGGCGCGCTGGCATTCTATTTCACGCTAATGGCGGCCTTCATCGCGCTGACCTTTGGAAGGGTTTTCTATCTCGGCGCGGCAGGCCTCCCCTGGTTCTTTGTTTGTCTGTTCTTTCTCGGTTTCGGCGGGGCGAATTTTGCGGTCTACACACTGTGGCTGCCGGAACAATATCCCACCGAGTGCCGCGCAAGCGCATTTGCCTTCTCCACCTCCTTTGCACGATTTGGCGGGGCGGGAATCACTTTTCTCGTTGGCGCTGGCGTGCAGCATTTTCAATCGCTCGGAACGCCGGTCGCCCTGACCTCGATAGCCTTTGCGATCGGTTTGCTCTTGATTCCTTTTGGCACAGAGACTCGCGGGCAGATTTTGCCGGCGTAAATTTTCCGAAAGGGCGGACAAAACATGGCCGAAGTGGAGACCAAAGTTTTCCCCATCGAAGCGTTGCGCGAATTCAGCACTCGTATGTTCATCCATTTCGGTGTTTCCAAAGTGGATGCCGCCCAGGCCGCCGATGTACTCGCCGCTGCCGACCTGCGCGGCATCGATTCCCACGGCGTCGCCCGTCTGCACAGTTATTTCGACATGCTCACGCTGCGCCGCATTAATCCGCTGCCGGAAATCAAGGTCCTGCGCTCCACACCGAGCACCGCCACCATCGATGGCGACAACGGCCTCGGCCTCGTCGTTGGCCCGCACGCCAATCGCTTCGCCATGGACATGGCCGAGCGCTTCGGCTCCGGCTGGGTCAGCGTGCAAAACACCAATCATTACGGCATCGCCGGCTACTACGTGCTCAAAGCGCTGGAGCGCAACCTCATCGGCTGGGCCATGACCAATTCCACCAAACTCGTCGCGCCCTTGTGGGGCGCCGAACGCATGCTCGGCACCAACCCCATCGCCATCGGTTTTCCTGGCAAGGAAGAACCGCCTATCGTGATTGACATGGCCACCAGCGCTGCCGCTTACGGAAAAATCGAAATTGCGCGCCGGCGCGGCGAGCCCATCCCGGAAGGCTGGGCCACCGACAGCGAGGGCCGTGACACGACCGATCCCAATAAAATGGTCGAGGGCGGCGCGCTCTTGCCGCTGGGTTCCGACCGCGACCGCGGCGGCCACAAAGGCTACGGCCTCGCCATTATGGTCGACGTGTTGTGTGGTGTTCTCAGCGGTGCGAATTGGGGACCGTTTACTCCACCCTTTGCACTTCGTCAGGAGATTCCGAAACGTAGCGTCGGCAATGGCATAGGGCATTTTTTTGGCGCCATGCAAATCGATGGCTTCATTGACCGCGATTCTTTCAAGCGCCAGATTGACGACTACATTCGTACTTTTCGCGCCACCAAACCCACTCCTGGCACAAACGGCCCCCTCATTCCCGGCGATCCGGAACGCGAAGCTGAAGTTCACCGCCGCAAAAAAGGCATCCCATTGGTTATGCCCGTCGTCGAAGAGCTGCGCGACATCGCCAAACAAACCGGCATCCCCTTCGAGTAGAAATTGACAGGAATCTCCTAACGCAGGAGAGAGTCGCTCGACTCGCCGCGAATCGATGCATCGAGGATTTGAATCGTGTGGAGCACGCGAGTCTTCTGCCCGTCTCGCGCCAGAGCGGATTGCATCTGCAATATGCAGCCGGGATTTCCGGTTGCCACTATATCGGCCTCCAGTGGCTGGATGAGCTGCGCTTTGCGATCACCCAGCGCATTAGCTGCCTCCGGCTGGACCAGATTAAAGATTCCCGCCGAGCCGCAGCAAATCGCCGCTTCCGGAATCTCTGCGAGCTCCAGCCCCGGAATGCTCGAAAGCAGTGCGCGCGGCTGCAAGCGAACGCCTTGGGCATGCTGCAAGTGGCACGAATCGTGGAACGCCACGCGCAATTTGAGCCGCTGGCGTTTCGCGCGCGGCTCGAGTCCGGCCAATACTTCGCTGATGTCTTTGCACTTTGCCGAAAACACTCTCGCTCGCTCTGCATAAACTGGATCATCCCGCAGCAAGTGCCCGTACTCTTTCACATTCGAGCCGCAACCCGCCGCGTTGGTGACGATTGTCTCGACATTCGCGCGCTCAAACGCTTCAACCGTTTTTTTTGCTAGTACCAACGCAGCTGCTTCTTCTCCCGCATGGACCAAAAGCGCCCCGCAGCACGGCTGCTCCTGCGGCGCAACGACTTCGCAGCCTTCGGCGGCAAGTACGCGTACCGTCGCCGCATTCACTTGCGAGAAAAATTCTCGCTGCACGCAACCCAGCAGCAGTCCTACCCGACGCCGCTTCGTGCCCACGGCCGGCGTGACTTGCGCGACCACTTCGCGCGGCCCAATTTTCGGAAGCAGCGCTTCCATCGTTTGCATCTTTTTCGGCAATAACTTCACCAATCCCAATCCTCGCGCGACCGTCTGCAATCCCAGTTTTTGATAAACAAGCAGCGGCAAGCGCATTCGCCGCAATCGATCCGGCTGTGTGAAATTCTCGAACATGAATCGCCGGTGGCGTTTTTCTCCGCTCGGACGTTCCGTCTTCCGTTCGATTTGCGCGCGCGTTGCCTCGATCAGTTTTCCGTAATCCACACCGGAAGGGCACGCCGTCATGCAAGCCATGCAGCCCAGGCAGCTATCGAAGTGGCTTACCCACGTCGCATTCATTTCCGCCGCGCCTTCGCTCGCCATCTTCATCAGGTAAATCCGCCCGCGCGGCGAATCCATTTCTTGCCCCCACAAGACGTACGTGGGGCACACTGGCAAACAGAATCCGCAGTGCACGCACTGTTCGATGATCGCCTTCGAAGGCGCATGGTGAGCGTCAAATGCGCTCGCGCATTCTTGCTTCTTGGTCAAACCTTCCATCAGATGCCACCCACAAATCGTCCCGGATTCAGCGTGTTTTTTGGATCGAGCCGCTGCTTCAGCGCTTTCATCAGCGGCAGCGCATCGCCCATGCTCCCCCAGGTGTCAAACTCCGCCATCTTTTCCGGCCGGTGCAGCGCGACCAGCGAACCTCCATGGGATTCCATCTCCACTCGCAGCAGTTGTAACGCGCCCCGCAATGCTGCCGGTTTGCCCTCCAGCCGAACCCATCCGAGTCCTGTCGCGTAAACCAGAGCGCGCCAGCGCAAGTGGTGCAACTTGGCGGCTTGCTCCACTTCTCCCATCGCGCGTGCCAAATCTCCTGGCAACAGGCTAACTTTCGCAACCGCCGTTGTATTCGGATCCACAAAGTTGCATAACTCCTCTCGCGCTGCCCAAGTCGGAGTGGAAGACTCCATCACGTTTGCAGGCGCGGCCAGACTTCGCAGTTGCGATTCCTGTGCCGCCAGCCCGGCCTCCGTGCCTTCAAATAAAATGTCAGAAACGGGCGGAGCTTCGTCCGAAAAGTGAGATTGGAGAAAGGTGTGCGCTAGCTTGGAATCCTGAACTGCAAGCACAAATCGCTGCGATTCTTCGGCCTTCGCAGAAAACACGGAAAACGAGCGCGTGTTCCGGGGAAGCGGGTGCAGGCGAAACACCGCGCGGGTAATCACCCCCAGCGTGCCCAGCGCGCCAGTAACGAGCTTCGGCAAGTCGTAACCAGCCACGTTTTTTACAACTTTGCCGCCGCTGCTGGCAAGCGTGCCGTCCGGCAGCGCGATGGTCGCTCCAATGATCAAATCGCGCAGCGCGCCAAATCGCAAGCGCAGCGCCCCGCTGTCGTTGGTCGAGAGCACTCCGCCGACGGTAGCCTTCTCCGGCCACAGCGGATCCAGCGCCAGCCGCTGCCCATGCTGCGCCAGCGTTTCCTGCAATCTTTGAATCGTGCAGCCGGCTTCGACACTTACGGTGAGGTCCGCCCAGGCGTGCTCGATGATTTCCGTCATCCGCGCTGTCGATAAAATCAAATCCGCGCGCCCCGGCGGATTTCCCCACCCCAGTTTTGTCCCGCCGCCCCGCGGAATCACCGCCAGCCCCGCCTCATTCGCAACCCGCAAAACTTCGGCGAGCTCGCTCCCCGTTCCCGGTTCAATCACTAGCTTCGGTTGCACTCCAGCGATCGCATCCGCAGCCGTCGCCGCGTGCACATTCTCGTTCCCGACCATGGCGATGATTTTGTAGCGCAGCGAAGAATGTAAGCTGCTCGATTCGGATTTGGTTGCGGCATCCATGGGCGGGGGCGTCAGTAGCGCTCCGCGATCCCTGCGGATTCGGCCGCGTGCGCCACGTATTCGCCCGGTTTTTCGCCGCAGAGGCGCGGCGTCGGAAAAACTTTTGTGGGATTCGAAAGCTGCAGCGGATCAAACGCGCAGCGCACTCGCTGCATGGTCGCCAAATCCGGCTCGGCAAACATTTTTGACATTGCTTTTTTTTTGTCTTCGCCGACGCCATGCTCGCCGGTAATCGAGCCGCCCGCCTCAATGCACAGTTCGAGAATTCGCGCGGAGAGTCCCTCGGCGGCCGCTTCCTGCCCTGCGATGCGCCTGTCGTAGAGAACCAGGGGATGCAGGTTTCCATCGCCTGCGTGAAACACATTTGCCACGCGCACGCCGGCTTCCTCGCTCAATCTTGTAATTTCGCTCAACACTCGCGGTAACGCCGTGCGCGGAATCACCCCGTCCTGCACAATGTAATTCGGCGAGATCCGCCCCATCGCTGCAAACGCCGACTTGCGCCCTTTCCAGACCAGCGCGCGTTCCGCGTCCGACTGCGCGACACGAATCTCCGACGCCCCATTTGAACGGCAAATCTCGTTCACGTCCGTCATCAAGGCTTCAACCTCAGCCACAGGCCCATCGAGCTCCACAAGCAGCAAGGCGCCGCAGTTCGGATAGTTCGCATGCACCGCCGCTTCCGCAGCTTGGATGGCGAGGTTGTCCATCATTTCAATCGCCGCGGGAAGCATGCCAGCACCGATAATATCGCTTACCGCCGCCCCCGCTTCGTTCGTGGATGGGAAAGCCGCTAGCAGCGTTCGAATGCACTCCGGCCGCTTCACAATCCGCAAAATAATTTTGGTGGCTACGCCCAGAGTTCCCTCTGAGCCCACGAAAACTCCCGCCAGATCGTAGCCGGGCGCATCAAGAGTTTTCCCGCCAAAATGCACCAGCGAGCCGTCAGATAGCACAACTTCCAGTCCCAGCACGTGTGTCGTCGTAAATCCGTACTTCAAGCAATGCGCCCCACCGGAATTTTCCGCCACGTTTCCGCCGATACTGCAAATCGATTGCGAGGAAGGATCCGGTGCGTAGAAATAATCCTGCGGCGCCACGCGCGCGGTCACATCGAGATTAATGACCCCAGGTTCCACGACTACACGCGCATTCGGAAAATCAACTTCGAGGATCCGATTCATCCGCGCCAGGCTGATCACAATCCCGTTTTTCACCGGCAGCGCCCCTCCGCTCAATCCTGTCCCTGAGCCGCGCGCCACAAACGGTATTCGCTCGCGATGGCAGATTCGAATGATCTCCTGAACTTCTTCCGTGGAATTGGGCAGCAGCACCGCGCAGGGCATCACGCGGAAATTGGTCAATCCATCGCACTCATAAGTGTGCAATTCTTCGGGCGAAGAAATCAGTCCGCGTCCGCCGACAATACCTCGAAGCTCGTCAAGGATGCGTTTTTCCATACGCTTCACTCACCGGAATGCAAATAGCAGCTTGCTCCATCAGTGAATGAAGTTCAACCCATTCGGAATGAATTGCGGAAACACGTAGGCGTACATCATCACGATGATGCCCACGATGGCCGCCAGCGCCACGGAGTGCCAAAAGACAAATCGAAAGATGGAGCCTTCGTTGCCAACCTGATTGGTAGCCGCCGTTGCGATGCAAATCGATTGCGCGTCGATCATTTTTCCCATTACTCCGCCCGCGCTGTTCGTTGCACACATCAGGATCGGGCTGAGGTTGAGTTGCTGAGCGGTAATTTTCTGCAATCCGCCGAACAGCACATTGGAAGAAGTGTCGCTACCGGTCAATGCCACGCCCAGCCACCCGATAAACGTTCCGAAAAACGGAAAGAACCATCCCGTTCGCGTGAACGCCAGACCTAATACCGCGTCCATGCCCGAGTAGCGCGTCACATATCCCAGGCCCAGCATGCACGTCATCGCCACGATCGCGAATCTCAATCGCACCAGTGTATGACCGAAAATTGTTAAAAGTTTACCCGGCCCCAGACCCAGGAGCAGCCCGGCAAGAAGCGCCGCAATAAAGCAGCCCGTTCCCGTAGCCGTCAGCCAATTGAAATCGAAACGCGCACCTTCGGGCGTCGCCTTTGCAACAACAGGCGCCGTTCGAAACACTTTGTTGTGTAGATATGGCCAGTCCCACCCCGCTGGGCCCGGCCGCGGTTTGCCGTCGGGCAACGTGACTTTAAATGCTGGCGTCGTTGCTTTATTCATCGCCAACTTTACGCTTGGCAATCCCCACATCAGCACCAGCACGGAGAGAATTGCGAAGGGCAGCCACGCCTTGGCGGTTTGCCCGGCGGTGTACTTCTTGACCACTTCCTTCCGCGCCACTTTCGCCGCGTCTTCCTCGCGTTCGTCCGCAAATCGCCAGATGTGCTTCGGCTGCCACACGCGCAAGAAAAGCATCGTCGCCAGCAGCGATACCACTCCGGCAGCTATGTCCACAAGATTGCTGTCCATGTGATTGGACCAGAACCATTGCGTTGCGGCGAAGGAGCCCCCCACCACGAGGATCGCCGGAAGCACTTCGAACGTTTCTGACCAGCTGACCATCGCGCGAACCAGCCAGAAGGGAACAATGACTGCCGTGATCGGAAGAATACGGCCGATCATCGCGCTCAGATCGCTTTCCGACAGCGCAGTCACGTTCGCAAGCGCGTGCACCGGAGTGCCGATCGCGCCCCACGCAACAGGTGCGGTATTGGCAATCAAGTTGAGCGCCGCCGCTTGAAACGGCTTGAATCCAAGTCCAATCATGAACGCACCCGCGATCGCCACAGGCGCCCCAAATCCCGCGCAGCCTTCAATGAACGCGCCGAAGCAAAACGCCACGAGCAAGAGCTGCAGCCGGCGATCCGGCGTGATCGCCGCCACCGAATGCTTCATAATTTCGAATTGGCCGGTCTCCACGGAAATGTCGTAGAGAAAAACAGCGGCGATGACGATCCACACGATTTTCAGGAGGCCAAAAGCCGACCCGTAAAAAAAGCTGGATACCGCAAGTAGTGACGGCATTTTGAAGACCAGGATGGCGACAAGAACCGCGGTGGCCGCGCCCGCGACGGCGCACAGATGCGCCTTCACTTTGAATCCCGCCAGCAGGCCCAACAGGACGATAATTGGCAGCGCCGCGATAAGCGTGGAAAGCCACCAATGCCCCAGGGGGTCGTAAACTTGTGTCCAAGTCACAGCTGCGCCTCCAGTACATCCGCAATGCTTACATTCCGGTGGCTGAAATACTTCCTTACTGCGTTCTTGTCAAGCGTTAACTGTTTCCCTGATTGGGCCCTTCGGCTGTGCGCGGCAGAGGAGTTGTGCGCCAACGGCCAGCAGTGCGGGAAAGCATACCAGCACGTAACGGGGCTCGCAGGTTTGCAATTGTGTGAGGAACGCTGTGCGGACGACTATGAATATGACGATGAGAAAAACTCCAGGATTTGTGCGAGAAAACCACGCGGCGGCGAGAAAAAGTGCAACGTAAAGAAGGTTGAGCAGCGCAAATCCGAGAGTGACTGCGAACTCGGCAGGGTTGTAGTGGTAGCTTTCCGCGAGCGGCCAGAAGCGTCCGGAGAATGGCAGCAGGGTAGTTCGCGGAGTAAACCACATCGAAGCGGAGCGCTCGATGGGGATCCAAACATAAGTGCGAATCGGATGATGCCTTGATCGTTCGCGTGCCAGCTCCGCAAACTGCAGATCGAGAGCGCGCGTCATGCCGCGCGTGCGGTTGTACTGCTCGAGCAGGGAAGTGACGTGTGAAAATTCCTCGGGAGAATCCACGGCGTACGGCGGGAGATTTATCACGTCGATCGGCTGCGAGGACAACTTCCAGGTGAAAAGATACGCGTCGCGAAAACGGAACATCCATGTTTTCGTCCAGGCGTAAAAACCTGTTGGAAGAACGTCGCCGTAGGTTTCCGCGTAGCGCGGCGCGAGAAATTGCACGCGACCAACACTCAACGCATTGCGCGCGGCCCACGGCGCTAACGGGAGCAACAATCCAGCGATCATCCAAAATGTTGCGAGCGTTAACTTTTTCCAGTTCGCGGGACGCCGATAGCGGAGCCAAAACGCAACCAGCACGGCAACGAGAAGCAGCGGCGTTTCCGGCCGGACAAGAGTGCCGAGACCAACCAAGAATCCGCCTGCGAACCAAATTTTTACGCCGCGGAGCAGATCGCGGTTCGATGTGTTGCAATCGGCCTCCATTCCCGTTGGCGCCAAAAAAATCAGCAGCGCGAGCGTGGTGAAAAATACCGCCAAAACTTCCGTGAGCGGAACGGCCGCGTAGTTCGCGGTAAACGGGCACAGCGCCGTCAGCCAAATCGCAGCAATTGCAACGCGGCTTCGGGCGGCTTCCGAGGCGCCAGTTGCTAGACGAGCGGCGATGCCCGCGGCAACAACGCACGTGGCGAGATCGACGAAGGCTTGCGCCAGCATGACGGCCTGGCGGCCCGTGCCGGCCAGAAAATAAATCGCCGCGAGGAATGCGGGATAGCCGGGGCCGCGCGCGTCGGAGGGAAGAAGCTGGCCGCGCGAATAGAAGCCGTAAATGCCGTGGTAGAGCCAGTTGCGGGCGAGTTCTTCGTAGTAGGCGGTGTCGCCGGAATAAAAAGGGAATCGCCAGATGAAGAAAAAGCGCAAAGCAAGTCCAGCGAGGAGCGCGGGGGCGAGATGTTTGAAGAAAACTTTGGGGAACATTTTGTGCGGCCAAGGCCGAATCGGATGGCACCGGCATTGTAGCAAGCACGGGACTGGGCGCAAAAAACTCGGCTGACACGGGCTTGACACTCAGGGTAGAATCGCTGCAAATGGCTAACGCACCGGATGCTGTCAAAGCCCCTGGAATGGTGCCCGACGAGCAGAAATTTGAACCCCGCTCGAAGGGAATCTCCACTGCACGCAAGAAGAAGCCGAAAGAACTGGCCGTTATCACCGAGTGTTGCACCGGTTGCGCCGGATCGCCGGCATGCGTGGAGTACTGCCCGGTGGAAGACTGCATGTTCTGGGTGCCGGACGAGGATAATCCGCCGTTCGGGCGCATCCAGATTGACCCGATTTTGTGCATCGGCTGCAAAAAGTGCCTCAGCAAAGGCCCCGACGGCTGCTTCCTGGATGGCTGCCCGTGGGACGCCATCGTCATGGTGGATACTGTGGAAGTCGAAAAAGAAGTCGGCCCGATGGCGTACTGAAGTAGCCCTGCGAAGAATCCTGAAAGAGAATTTGAAAATCGAAACTCGAAATTAGCCTTTCGGGTGACGCCGAAGTGTGGCTGGCGAAGGGGCGCTCAGGAGAAATCTTCCCTAGAACCCAAGAGAAAAGGGCGCCCGCAGTGGCGGACGCCCTTACAACTGAAGCAGAAGACGGGCAACAGTCTTGGCACTATTCGACTACTGGGCGCCGCCGCCGAAGAGGTGGAGGACGACGCCGGTGGTGACCCAATAGTTGTTCTGGTGCATGTTGGTGCCGAAGGCGGTGCGGTAGTAATCGACATCGATTAGGCGGATTTCCCAGTGACCGGTGGGGTGGATGTCGAGTCCGCCGCCGACTTTGTAGGAAATGCAGTTAGACGAATAAGTGTACCCACCGGTCCCGGTGACGGTGGTATCGGCGCGCGATCCTCCGACCAGCCCTTCAACGAAGGGGGTTGCGCGGAAGCGATTGCGGCTGCGGTAGAAATAGCGGGCGCCGAAGTGATTGCCGTAGAGGACGTTCTTGGTGCCGGTGGCAGTCATGTAGTTGTAGGTACTGTCAGCGACGATTTGCAGCCACGGCCTGAGTGTCAAGCCAACGGACCCCACAGCGCCATTGAGGTTGCTGTAAGTCCCCCCGCCGCCATTGCTCAGCCGAGCGAAGGCGTAACCGCCATAGAACTCGAACAGTGTGGGCTTGCGAATGGCTGAGTTGGGCTTCTCCCAGCTTGACCTCTCGGTCTTGGGCCGGATGGGAGCCGCTGCCGGCTCAGGCGAAGCAGGCTGAGGCCGCGCCGCTGCGGGCGGTTCAGGCTGAGGGACGGGCGCAGCTGATTCCGCGACTTTTGTTTCTGGTGAGGCCGTGGGAGCCGTGGCCGGTGGAACCGGCGTGGGCTCGGGTTGCGGAGGCGTGGGCAATAGAGAGCTCGCAGTCGTGGCCGGTGGCTCCGCGGCATTCGAGGCTGGCTCAGTTACCGGCGCAGGTGCCGGGGCCGGCAAAGACGATGTAGCTTGAGATTTAGCTGGCTCGGATGAGGCAGGCTGCGCGACGGTGGCAACAGTTTCCGGAATATTGACTACGGGTTCGGGAGCCTTCGCGGGTGTCGGTTGAGCCGCGACGGGCTGGGGTTGAGCTGCCGCAGGAGGATTCGGTGCCACGGTGGCCGCCGGCGTACTCGGGATTTTTGTCCTGGCGGAGGCAACTTGCAAGGAGCCAGATTGCTGCAGCGAGGTGGCATTGCGATCAATGGCGATCATGTTGGAATAGACGAAACCAACCCTGCCATCCCGCGTTTGAATCTGAGAAAAGACAAAGCCGTAGACCAAGACGGTGAAGCGCTCGCCACAGGGCACCGAGGCTAGAACGTCGGGAGTTTTCCTGGGTTTGGCGAATACTTGGATGCCGTCTGAATGGCTGGAGCAATCGACGTATCCGATGTCGTCAGCCCACGCAGCAGAGGCTGCGAGAAAACATCCCCCCAATAAGATTAGAAATCGATTGCGGAACATCGCCCCCTCCTCGGCCCAAGGAGACCTCGAGCCCCAGAGATAATTATCGGGCTTGGAGGGCGGCAGGACAGACGGAGCGAGGGACAGGCAGTTCCAAAGCGGTACTGTACGGAAGACCGGTGACGCTTAGTATGCCAAGTTGGGAGCGCCTTTTCAGAATGAACCACGAGAGGAGGGGAAGCGGGACGGCTTGGATTGTCGCTGGCAAATCGGGAGGCAAAGGGAGGGCCCAGGCTCCCGCGATCATTCTAAGGATTCACCACTTAGGGGTGGGAGGCGCGGTCGCGGATGGCTTTTTCGGTGAGGCTGGCTTGCTGGCGGACGCGATCGGAGACTTCGGGGAGTTCGCGCTGATAGGGACGGATGGAAGGCAGGTCATCGACCTGGCCGACCAGATAGAGGGCGCGAAGAGCTTCCCAGACTTGTTCGTCGCCGGGATCGACGGAGGCGATATCGGCGCCGGCGGATACGGTCGAGCCGGGAGAGACGGATAGGGTGCGGATGCGGCCAGCGATTGGGGAACGAATCTCGGTGGATTGCTGGCCGTTTTGCAATTTGGCGATGAGGCCACCCTGGTGGATTGCGGTTCCTGCTTTATCGGTGTCAGTGACGCGGCCGGCGGTGGGGGAGACAATTCTGGCGGGTTGGAGAAGGGCGACGATATAAGGACGGCCGGAGGAGTCGCCGAAGCGGATTAGCGAAAGAGCTGCGTTGCCACGGACCACCGGGGATTGATCCTGAAGCATCTTCGAGAGCGTCTCATGGAAGGCGGGGACGGAGGTATCCTGGCCCATGACCCAAGCGTCGGTGTTGCGAACTTCTTCGACGGAATGGGATGCCAGGCGAGTCAGTTCCGGATACCACTGCTTGGCGCGACCGTCGCGGCGTCCCATCCGTTCACCGAGTTGGACGAGGGCGTGCTGAATGTGACGCGGATGCTTTTCGTCCTGAAGGTATTCGGTGATTTGTTTGTCGGGGAGCCGGCGGCCGAACCAGGTGTTCCACCAGAAGAGAAAAGGCATGAGGACGATGAGCCAGGCGGTGACGAAGAAGAGGGCGCGATTGCGCGGGGACATTTTGTGATGCGGGGAGGAGGGGGCCGCGGAGGAACCCTGCGGTGCGAGGTCTGGCTGATCACCATTTTCAGGAGAGGGTGGGGGGCTGGCCATGTCGTCTCTGAGTTTAGCTCTCTTCGGAGGCGGAGGGGGGCTTGGCCGGCGCAGCTTTGGCTTTTCCGAAGAGGCCACGGTCGCGAAGTTCCCAGAAAACATTGAGGAAGAAGACCCCGGAGATGCTCAGCATGATGAGGCTTTCGAATAGACCGTCCACGGTGGTGAGTGTGCCGGAGACGACGATCCAGCCAATCCCTGCAAGAGGGATGAGGCCGAGCAAAATGGAAATCAGGAGCATCACGGGAAGCAATAGACCTCCTCGAAAAGGCAGTTGTCAGTCGTTATTTCTAAGTTCTTAGCAAGAACAAAAAAACACCTCGCGGATTTCAGTGTTCCTTATATTCTTCTCGTGTTCGCTGGAAATTGCCGGCTCCATTCCTGCCTGACTACGCGAAAGAAAGATCCAGACCGAGCAATAATACTGGGTTTTGCTAAAAGGAGCGCCCGCCGCGGCGGGCGCCCCTGCGAGATGGTTACGATCAAGGCTTAAAGGTGGCGTCGACAGTTTTGGCGTCCTTGGCGGCGAGGGTGACTTTCATGGTTTGCTCGCCGAGCTTTTCGTGGATGAAAGCGATGGTGTAGTCGCCGGGCGGCAAGCCCTTAATTTCGAATTTGCCATCGGGACCGGTGACCGCGAAGAAGGGGCTCTTTGTGACATTGACAAACATACGCATCCAGGGATGCTGGTTGCACTTGACGGGGAGCATAATTTCTTCGCGGGCAAACGTTTTCTCGAGAGGAGCGGCCGAAGGAGGCTGGGACTCGTTCCACTCGCGATTGTCCTTGGGCGTTGGATGAATGTTGTGGGTGGTCTGATCGCTGTTGACGATCTTGATGGTCTGACTGGCTACGACGCCGAGCACGTGGGGATGATATTTGCAGCCGCTCTGGTCTAGGGTGATGGCATCCTTGGGAACATCGAAGGTGCGATTGCCCAAGCCTTCTTTGACATAGACGAAAACATTGGCAAGGTGGCCGCCGCTGGCCATAACGTTTTCCGCTATGTTGGTGCCTTTGCAGGCGGGGTCCTGGCTCATGTCAATCTTGGCGGCTTTGGGAGCTTCGCCTTCAAATTTTACGGTGCCGGAGATGCTGGCGGCCGTTGCGGGGTCAATAGGAGTAGCCGGCGCCGCCGCGGGGGCCGAAGCGGCCGGAGTAGCGGTGGGCTGCTCTTCCTTTTTGCCGCATCCTGCGAGGAGGAGAAGGCCCAAAGAAGCGGACAATCCCCAAAGTGCGATTGAATTTTTCTTTTTCATATTTTAGCCATACCTCTCTTGAAATTTGATTGCTCAAACGAAATTAAAATCGGTTAGGGCGCACCGCGGCCAGCGTTGCCGGAGGTTTTTACGCCCGAGGGAGAGCCGCCTGTGGCGGCACTCGAGCGGCCCATGGCAGCGCCGACCCTGCGCTGCTCTTCCGCGGTGAGCTGCAGGATGTAGTCGACCAACAGTTTTGTCTGATCCTTCTCGTAGCCCTGGAAAGAAGCGGGCGTCGGGCCGGAGAAAACCCAGTGGCCATTCTGGCGCTTGAAAAGACCAGAGGGCATGGAGGTCCCCGGAGCGATAGCTTGCGGGTCGATGATCCAGCGTTCCATCCAATCGGGCTTCAAACGGCCGCGAGCTTGCAGGAAATTGGGGGCGGTGGCGAAGCGATCGTGACTCGGGTCGCCGGTGGCGTGGCATTTCAAGCAAGGCGCGGCGGTGCTGCTGAAGAGACTGCGGGCCATTTCGGTTTCTTTGGCGGTGAGCACGGGAACATCTTCTGGAATGTAGGGGAAGGGCTGGCGCGAAAGAGCCTGGAAGAAGCGCACGAGTTTGCCCAGTTCATTCTCGGAGAAAGAGAAAGTGGGCATGCGGACCTGGAGATAAGAGCGCACGCCGTTGCGATTATTGTCCTTGTCGTTGAGCGATGGATTTTTCAGGAAACGCAGCAGCCATTCGGGATCGACGCGCGCGCCTTCGGTGAGCAGCTTGGGAGGCAGTTGCTCCTGGGCATCCTGATAGCGGGCCATGGCCATGAGGGAAGTTTTCTGGCCGGGAATGAGCTGGTGGCAGCCCATACAGTTATATTTCTTAACGATCCACCAGCCTTCTTGAATGTCCTTGCGATAATCCAGTGGCCGATACTGATAGTTGGGGGGAAGCGGATTTTCCTGGCTGCCCAATAGAAAAGTGGTAAGCGCGCGAACCTGTTCCTTGGTGAGGTGCAGATTGGGCATGCGCAATTTTTCGGTTTCAATCTTTTCTTTGCCCTTGTCCCAAATATTAGGCTCGGCGAGCTTGTGTTCGAAGAAGCCTTTCTGGTCATACCAGGGTTTTTGAGCGGGACCTTCGGGCAAACGCGATCTATCGTCCGGATCGCTGATGGGTTCGCTGCCGCCGCGCGCGGCCACTTCCGTGAGCAAAGCAAAATCCAAGCGCTCGATGGGCTTGCTGCCTTCGGTTGTCAGTTCGGTGCCAATGCGGCCTTCGTCCTCGAGGCCGGAGATTTCGTGGCATCCGGCGCAGCCGAAATGGCGAACCCACTTCTTGCCTTCCGCCTTGAGATTCGGATCGTCCATGAAGGGGGCGTCGGGGTAGGAAGAAGGCGTCTGCTTTTTCAAGGTGATCAGATAGCTGGCAACGTCCTGGGCATCCTCGGGGGAGAGGCGCAGGCTGGGCATCACGGTCATGTTCTGAACTTCGAGTTCGTGGCCGTCATTCGGGCACTTGCTGTGCTCCAGGTCAAAAACGTAGGGCAAGCCCTTCTTTTTGTAATCTTCAGGACCGATGTCTTTCTTTTCGAGCGGGCAGTAAGGACGAGTGCGTTCGCGCGCATTGTGGACCCAACGCACGAGGTAGTCGTAGTTATCCTTCTCACCGACACGAGTGAGATTCGCGGCAAAGGTGCCGCCTTGGACTTGATCGCCTTCGCCAATGGAATGGCAGGCGAGGCAGCCGCGAGATTCGAACAGTTCTTTTCCGTGGGCGGCGTTGCCGGGATTGCGCTTGGGCAACGGATCAGTCAGCGCCGATTGCCAGATGAAGGCGGAGATGGCCTTGATCTGGTCGTCGTTGAGACGGAAATTCGGCATTTTAGTGGTAGCGCGGAAATCACTGGGCTTCTTGAGCCAAACGGGAATCCAATTTTTATTTAGCTTGAGGCGAATGTCCTTGAGGTTGGGGCCAACCTTTTTCGTGTCTTGCAGGAGGCTCTTGGTGGAACGGTCGAGCTGCACGATGCGGAGGTCAAGCTTGCTGTTGGTGACTTTAAGAGCGACGGCGCGATCGTTCAGGCGATTGGCTTCATCGTTGCTTTCGGCTTTGTCGGCCTGTTTCATCAAGTCCCCGGCTTGCTTGAAATTGTCGCGTTTCTCTTGATCGAGTTGCTTGATCTGCTGGGCGATGGAGAGGAGGTCTTCTGGTTCCTTGTCATAGCCTTCGTAGCGGTGGCAACCCATGCAGCCGCGCTGGCGGAAAAGATCCTTGCCTTCGGTGAGGGTCCAGCCGATGTCGTTGCTGACGACGACCATATCCGCGGAGTGGCAAATCTGGCAGCCGGATTCGTAATTTCCCGGCGAAAAAAGAGGCCAGAGCCAGTGTTCGTAATTGCCGTGGGCTTTTTCAACGCTGGTGGTGGCGCGGCCATTGCCCTGGTGGCATGGCGCGCAGCCGAACTTGTCCGGATCGTGGATTTTCAATAGGTCGGGCTCCGGATGGCTGGTGAAGGCGCGCGCGTATTCGTCGGGTTTCTTGCCCTTCGCGGACATGGAGGTGGCGGTGAGCTTGACGGGCTCACGAATTCCCATGTGGCAGGACTCGCAACGGTCGACGATATTTGCGCTGTCTTCCCTCACAAGATCGGCGGTGTGTTCGTTGACATTAATCTGGCGGATTTTCGGAGTCCAGGCTTCCACGCCGTTTTGCAGATTCGTGAGCTGCGAGGGCGTAAGGTTCACCATGTGATCGGTGAGGTAGGAATCCATCAACTGTCTTTTTTCGTTGACGGGCTTGATGAGTTCGCCGAGCTCGGCGCTCAATTGGGTGCGCTCGTTTTTCAGATCGTTGTAGGTTTCTTCCAGATGGTCGAAGTCAAATACCTGCTTTTTGCCATCGGGCATCTCTACGCCGGTTTTTTGCTGTTTGTAAGCGGCGAGATCTTTTAGCTTGCTTTGCTTTGAGGAGGGGCTTGTTTCGGTTTCAATGCTGTAGGTCAGGGCGTTGACGTAAGCGCGACGGTCGGTGAAAACGTTTTGCACCGCCAAAATTTGGGTGCTCAACTCGTGGAGTTTTTCGTTGATTTCCTTGATGCGGGGCGCGGCGTTCTGGCTGGCGGCCTCATAATCCTGCTTGAGCTTCTGGTAGTCGGGGCTGTTCTCGACTTCTTTTTGCGCATCGCCAGACTGAGAGCGGGCGTTCTTCAGGAACGTCGAGTAGCGGTCTTTCCATTCGTGTTGGAAAGCTTTCCATGGGCGCTGACCAAAATCTTCGTCCCACATGGCCCAAAAGAAAGTAGCCATGAGGATGACCATGGAGATGAGGTAGTGCGGGGCGAGCGACTTGCTGACTACCGGGTCGTTTTCGGGAATGGGCTTTTCGGGCACCAGGTTCTCCTAAAGACTTCCACGTCCTCGAGACTAGAACCAAGAACGGGTCTAAAGACCCGCCACTACAGAATCTGTGCAACTCAATCCGCTGGAGGAGACTGGTCCTCCTCCTAGACGTTGAACCAAGGCGTTATCCACACGTACTTGATGTGGAAGAGCAAGCGCAACAAAATTTTGATGGGCAAACCGATCATGGTCAGGAAGAAAGTCATCATGATCGAGTATTGCAACAGACTCATGCGCTTGTAGTCCTTGGCGTTGTTGCGGCGGAAGAAGGCGTGCACGATGAGGCCGCCAACGGCGAAGAAGCCGCCGACCACCACTGCGCCAAAGATCCCTTTGCCCCAATTCGAAGTGATCCCGAAAATATCGGGCAGGTCGATGTTGACTTCATAGATGAGGCGGTTGTGGTCCCAGGTCTGGCCGGGCCAGAACCACTGCCATCCGGGGCCGCGAATGAAGGTGCCGATGAAAATCATCGAGACCCATAAAATGATGAAGCCGAAGAGAAACGTGCCGATGGCGAATTTGCGCTGCTTCCACGTGTAGTAGCCGGCGCCGAGCGGATTGGTATCTATATAAGGTATGACCATCAAGCCGACAATGATGAGGGTGGGCATGACCACCCCCGCGATCCAGGGATCGAAGTACACGAGCATTTCCTGGAGGCCGAGGAAATACCAGGGTGCTTTGGCCGGGTTCATCGTGAGGTTGGGATTGGCCGGCTCTTCGAGCGGGGCGTCTTCGGGCTCGAGGCGACACTCCTCGCATTGCAGGAGGGACGCCTCATGACGCTGGTGTATGCCGACGGCTTCACCGCGCCCGGCCACGAATGTCCGCGCTGCCACAAGCACTTCCGGTCGGAGAATATTCCAGCAAAGTTCAGACTTACGTGCCCGTATTGCGGACTGCGGGCGGATGGCTACAAGTTCCTGACGCCGCCCCAGCGAGCATTCGTCAAGCACTACGTGGATACGCTCCTTTCGACCGTCTATCAGGTCGAGCCAGGATCGGAGGCCGAAGTCAGGATCGATATGGACGAACTCGCCGACGCGGTGCCTAGCGAGCCAAGGCCGGATTTTTATTACACGTCCACAACGCAGCAGACACAGTTCAAGTGTACCGCCTGCGGCTGTTTCAACGATGTCCGGGGCAAGTATGGGTATTGCGCTTCTTGTGGCTGGAGGAACAACCTTGCCGCGCTCAAATTATCTCTGTCAGCAATTCGTCAGCGGTTGAACGAAAAGACGCTTACGCCAGCAGAGGCGGTCAAACAGTCGATTTCCGAGTTCGACTCGGTGGGACGGGACTTCGCGGCGCAGGTCTCGGCTCGTGTGCCCATGAAAGTGGCGCGTCGCGAGCAATTAAAGACTCTTCTCTTTCACAATCTCGACAAAGTTAGTGAGCTACTTAGGCCAGCATTCGACATTGACCTGCTTCGCGCGCTTGGTGATAAGCGCGCCTTCGTCCGAATGATGTTCCATCGCCGCCACGGCATGGACATGGATCTGGGGATCGTGGTGGGCGGCGAGCGGC
>Ga0137409_10000866_pt1 | contig 33156 bp, 31 predicted proteins | sample CZODoug1_16funga_FD_122059 | JGI IMG/M metagenome (GOLD analysis project Ga0137409, IMG submission 122059) | Vadose zone soil fungal communities from Angelo Coast Range Reserve, California, USA - CZODoug1_16fungal (Hybrid Assembly) | ecosystem: Environmental > Terrestrial > Soil > Vadose zone... | reverse complement strand
GAGATGCCAGTTTGCGCAAACGAAGCGCGGCTTTTGGCTGCCGGGAGTCGCCTCTCGACCGAGGGTGTGTGAAAACGCTGATAATTTTGGTAGCGTAGAGCTTCCCTCTTCCGAGTAGCGGGAGCGACAGATGAAGCGATTTATCGAAGGCGAAGATCGTTCTCAAAGCACATTATTTCCGGAGCATCTCGACGATTACATCGCCGAGGATAACCCAGTGCGGGTTATCGACGTTTTCGTCGATGAGCTGGACTTGAAAGAACTTGGCTTTGACGGCATGCAGCCGGAGGTGACCGGGCGCCCCGGCTACCATCCTGCCTCACTTCTGAAGATCTACATCTACGGCTATTTGAACCGGATTCAGTCCAGCCGGCGCCTCGAGCGCGAGACCCAGCGTAACGTCGAGCTGATTTGGCTCACCGGCCGATTGATGCCGGATTTCAAAACGATTGCGGATTTTCGCAAGGATAACGGCAAGGCGATCCGCAGCGTGTGTCGTGAGTTCATCGTCATGTGCCGCGATCTGAAGCTGTTCTCCGAAGCGATCGTGGCCATCGACGGCAGCAAGTTCAAAGCAGTCAACAACCGCGACAAAAACTTCACGGATCGCAAGCTCAAGGCGCGAATGCAGCAACTGGAGGAGAGCATCGCGCGCTATATGATAGAACTCGACCGAGCGGATCGTGAACCGGTGCTAGTGACTGAGGCTCGCGTCGAGCATATCAAGCAAAAGGTTGAGACCGTCAAACAGCAGATGCGTCAGCTCAAGCAGATCGGCAAGCAGATGGCGCAGGCCCCGGACGGCCAAATCTCCTTGACTGACCCCGATGCGCGCTCGATGGCCACCAGCGGCCGCGGCACCGGCATGGTCGGATACAACGTACAGACGGCGGTGGACACCAAGCGTCATATGATCGTGGCACATGAGGTGACCAACATCGGCCACGACCGCGATCAACTCTCCTCCATGGCCCACCAGGCCCGAGACGCCATCGGCACGGACAAACTAACCGTGTTCGCCGATCGAGGATACTTCAAAGGTGAGGAGATCCTCGATTGCGAGCAAGCTGGCATCAAGACGTTAGTCCCGAAGCCACTGACCTCCAACAACAAGGCCGCGGGGTTGTTCGACAAAGCGGATTTTCGCTATATCCCCGCCAAGGATGAATACCGCTGTCCTGCCGGACAACGAGCGATCTGGCGTTTCACCACCGTCGAACATGGCTTAACGCTACACAAATATTGGTCGTCGGCCTGCCCACAATGCCCGATCAAAGGGCAATGCACGACAGGCGACTATCGACGCATCGCGCGGTGGGAACACGAGAAGGTACTCGATGTGATGCAAAAGCGTCTAAACCGAACACCGCGGGCTTCGCGCATACGCCGCCAGACCGTCGAGCATCCCTTCGGCACGCTCAAGGCGTGGATGGGAGCGACGCACTTCCTGACCAAAACATTGCCACGCGTGAGTACCGAGATGAGTTTGCATGTACTTGCATACAATCTAAAGCGAGCGATGCAGATCTTCGGAACCGCACCACTCATGGCGGCAATAAGGGCGTGAAAGCCCTTTTTCATCTCCACTGAGTACATTCAATTCGGCCTTCCCGGCATCACCTGCACCGGCATGGCTTACGCAGCGCGATGCGAATAACGTTTTCACACGGCCTCGGTCGTGACGCGACCCATAACGGTGACGGTCAAAACCTACCGCGGAAGTCGCCAGGTTCATAGCGGCATGCGCTACCGCCCCTTTAGCGCTCCCCGACATATTTTGTCCAAGAGTTGCGGAAACTCGATCCCTGCCGCCTTGGCCGCTTGCGGCAACAGACTCGTCGCCGTCATACCTGGCAAGGAGTTCGCTTCCAAACACCAGTAACGCCCTTGGCCGTCGCGCCGGAAATCGATGCGGCTGTATGCACTGAGCTTCAGAACGGTGTGCACGCGAAGCGCCAACTGTTGCAGTTGTAGCGACTCCGCGGGATCGATATCCGCAGGAAAGACCTCTCGCGCTCCTCCAGCCTGATACTTGGATTGGTAGTCGAACACCTCGCCGGGGGCGATAATTTCTCCAACAGGCAATGCCTCGCCTTCGAGAATGCCTACTGTAAATTCCCGCCCGGCGATGAATACCTCTAGCATGACTTCCGAGTCATAGGCGCCAGCCCGGTCAATAGCATCCTGCAAACGCGACGGTTCACGGACGACAGTCAGGCCGACGGTGGATCCCTGCTTGTTCGGTTTGACGACCACGGGCCAGCCAAGTGCACGGTCAACAGCATCCGCCGTCGAGGGAGCCATCAACCAATTGGGCGTCGGTACCTCAACAGATCGGAACAGCCTCTTGCTAAGGTCCTTGTCCATTGCGGCAGCGCTGGCAATGTGGTTGCTACCCGTATAGGCCAAGCCCGCCAGGTCGAGCATAGCCTGGATGCGACCGTCCTCTCCGGCACCGCCATGCAAGGCCAGAAATACCAACTCTACCTCCCGAATATTGAAGGCAGATGCTGATAGCGCGATGGCCCGCCCGCGGACGCTCGCGATCTGCGCATCTGATGGTGGCTCCGGCGCGACACCCGAGGCAAGTAGACGACGCTCCGCCGCCGAATCCAATCGGCCGGTTGCCGTGTCAACCGCTGACACATTGTGGCCCAGGCGACGCAAGGCCGGAATGATTTGTGCGGCACTCGCGATCGAGACCTCCCGCTCTTCGCTGGTCCCGCCGAACAGCACGGCAATCTTCACAATGGCAGACCTCTCAGTCCGGAACCAACAACTTAAGCTGGAAGTGGGGATTATGCCGCGAATTTATTCCAATCAGGTATCGCCAAAGCGGCCATTGCCCAGTGTCGGTTCAGGGTCGACGAGTCGGTGGACGGCGATTGCGACCGCCAGCGGCTCCAGCCGGCTCACTACTTGCCGTTCACCATGTTGAAATGTTTGCCGTAAAGCTGACGTTCCCGGCTTACAGTACTATCGATACCGTGGTTGTCTACGAAACAGAAGATTCTGACTTTGCGGATTCAGCCATCGACGCGTTGAAGAAGGATTCACCATGAGAAATGCTTCGATGAGGTCTTGTGTGTGGATGCTGCTAACGATTATGCCGCTGTGCGCGTGCGCCAAGAAGTACGCGGCAGAGCCGATCAGCACCCAGGTCGTGGACGCCGATACGAAGGAGCCGATCGAGGGGGTGGTGGTGGTGGCGGCTTGGGTATTGGAGGGAGGCCTCGAAGGCGGCAACATTAAGGGAGTGTTGACGGTGATGGAAACGGTGACCGATCAGTCAGGGCGCTTTCACTTTGCAGGATGGGGACCCAAAGGGAAACCCAGCTACATCCGCTGGTATGAGGATGCGAGATTGAAGTCGGAATCACCCGAGTTTTTCTTGTTCAAGAGCGGCTATCGAGCCGGAACGTTCCTGAATGCGACGAATATGAAAAAACAGGCGAATGATCCCAGTGTCCAGACCTCCGATTGGAACGGTCAGACGATGCCGCTGAAGAAGTTCGCTGGAACCCTGGAGGAGTATGCAAAGGATCTGGCTTTTCCACTCAATACGCAGTTGTGGGACACGATGCGCCCAAAATGCACATGGACGCAGATTCCCCTGATGATCAAGGCGATCGCTGCACAAACAAGAACCTTCCGGGCCGCCCGCGTCAATGATTCTACGTTCTATGACGACCTCGTTAGCAATGAAAGCAGCATTGCGGGCGACGGGTGTTCCGTCAAGACATTCCTCCGGGAGCACGGGGAATGAATCGCACTACCGTTGTTTGCATTTTCGGTCGGCGGGGTAATATTCGTGCTTGCGACACCACGCTGATTGGCGTCCCGCAAGCTGCCCGTCACTAAGGACGGCTCAGGGTCGAAAGGGTGAGTTCGCCGGCGATCTCCAACCATGGGGCGGCAGGCGGCCAAAACCGGGCTATGGGGCATTTGAAATAGCGCGCCTAGAGCAGACAGTTGTGGAGTCCGGTATGCTCGTGGGACGCAATGACAACAAAGATTGAGCGCTAGGGAGTAAACATGGCTCGCACATCGATGTTGATGGTTTTCACTTTGTTTCTTGTTGCCTGCGAGACACCTACGACGCAACGTTATGCGGTTTCTGCGGATAACAATCAGCTCATCAGAGCCCTCCAAACATCTGGAGTCGGGGTCGAAGCGTTTACTGGCCCGGCCAGTTTTGACCCTAAATGTCGTGGGTATGGGCCCATGGAAATTGCTGACGGCCTAACGCATACGCAGTACATACAGAAGGCATTTGTAGATGAATTGAAGTTTGCCGGAGTATATGCAGCTACACCCGCAAGGGTAACTCTTGAAGGAAGAGTCGATCAGCTTTCATTTTCCTCTTCTCACTCAGTGACGAAGGGATTTTGGATCATCGATCTAACTCTCAAATCGTCGAATGGTGGCAGCATCGGTGTGTCTGAACACTATGATTTTAAGAGTGGCTTCGGGGCTGATGCGGCATGTCGTAATACCGCCGAAGCGTTTTCGCGGGCGGTTCAGGATCTGGTTAGTAAATCAATTGCTGATAGTCGCTTTCCGGCGCTTTTGAAATAGTCCTTAAACAGATCGCCCGAAAGCGGCCAGTCGCCAAGGTCGACTTAGGGTCGATTCCAGCACCGGATAGGTCACTCCCGCGAAATTGGAGACGGTGAACTAACGGCGGTCGATCACGTGCTCGGGTATTCTGAGCGATGTGGCAGTCGGTCCACGGTGAGAGCAACGAGTCTGAATGTATTACGAGGATCTGGAGCTGTGCCGTTACCACATGGGTCCGCTGGAGGCCGACAGCTGGCATGTCCCCTTACGTGCGATAGGGTGGCTTGAGAGTGGCCACGCATACAATGATGGAGCGACACCAATAGGTCTCGTCGAGCAGCTTGGTGCTCTCATCGACGCTGCTGAGAGCGTTTTTCGGCAATATCATTTCCGGGGACTTCACGACTGCACCCTTTGCAGTCCGGGACCGGACGCACGCCTCGCGCGGTCTCATATCAATCTGTTGATACCCTCCAAGCGTACGGTGTTTGCTGCCCCGCCGCGATAGTCCACTACCTTACAGTTCACTCGTACGTACCGCCCTCCGAGTTCGTGGACGCCGTCCTTGAATGCCCGCAATATGGATCGCCGCGATATTTCGAGTCGCTTCGCGACGCAAATGACGGGCATCCTGTCCCGCTGCTGACATGGGATGAGCAGCTAATTGAACAACGTAAGGTGACCGATGAGCTGATCCGACGGCGGCAAGCGCGGCCCGACAACGCACCGAAGGATTAAATCGTTGCGGGGTGCTGTAGCCGCCCAAAGCAGCCGTTGATGAGCGGCCGGACCGGGTCGCGATGAGTTGGTGGCCGACGAAAACGGCGGTTGCGTCCGCCAGCGGCTCCACCCGGCCAATGAGCGACATTCGACCGCCGAGGATGTGCGCTTGTAAGCTGTCATTCAGAATGCGCAGTGCACTATTCGAAGACCAGCTCCGATTACCTCGAAAACAGTCATCGGCCCGCGCGCCCGCTCTAAATATTCGGTTTTACTGGCCCGATCAAGCGGCCGTGCGCGACTTAGTCTTGCGATTCCATATGATGGCAGACGACACAAGTCCAATTCCTAGCATCAACAAAGCAGCGCCTAATATGCGAAAGTTCGACGGTGCAGTTATCCAAGGCATAATAGTTAGAAATAGTTTTGGGTTAGTAGACAGCCTGCCGGCCAGCTGGTCTGGTGTGAGGCGCACCGTCATGGAGACAGCTATTACACCCAGAATGATCATGAGCCATCCTGTTAACAGGACGCCTCTCCAAAGAAATTGCAATCTAAGGAGGCGGTCTAACCGGCGTGCGGCATCGATATTTGGCGATTTCATAGGTGCGCCATGAGAGTACTTAGCTGCTTTAGAAATGCGGTTCGTGCCGGATAACCTGAGCAAGCGTCGCATGATGACCTGGCCATTGGTTGATCGTTGAGGCTAACCGACTTCTGTTTGTGAATGCATACAATATTGGATTTCAGTGAAACACCGCACGTAATGGCAGTATGATTGGACGCAATCCGGCCAGTCGGGACGGCCAACAAACGATGATCCAGCATTCCCATAAAGACGTTTTCGGGAAAGTTCGCGCGTTGATTGCTCCGAACCTGCCGTTAACGACCGTCAGCAGTGGGGTCGAGAGCACTCTTTGGCGGTCGGTGGACGCGCTGCAGTCGCCAGCCGGCCAACTGCAGTCAGTTGAGGCGCCGGAAAGCCGCCCGTAAGCGGCCACCCGTGAGTTGCGGTGGGCTACTACGTAAACATTCCCATTTCTGAGCCTATTCGGTAGTGTCGGTCGTCGGTAGAAAGAGCGTGGCTCCGATTTGGAGATCTATGCGATGAATGCCCCGATCGAGTTCGAGACGCAGAGGCTGTTGTTGAGGCAGTGGAGAGCGGCAGATCGCGAGCCGTTTGCAGCGCTCAACGCTGATCCTATTGTCATGGCGCATTTCCCGGCATCTTTGACGCGTGAAGAAAGCGACTCTATGGCGGATCGTTGCGAACACCTCATCGTAGAGCGTCGATGGGGTGCGTGGGCGACCGAGATCAAGGCAACGGGCGAATTCATCGGTTTTGTAGGGCTACACACCCCACAGGATGATTTGCCAGTATCACCTTGCGTTGAGATTTTGTGGAGACTGGCGCAAGCGCATTGGCGTCAAGGATTCGCCACTGAAGCCGCCCGGGGCGCTTTGCACATTGGCTTCGAGGTACTGAGGTTGCCAGAAATTGTATCGTTTACCGTGCCCTCAAACACCCGATCGCGTGCAGTCATGGAGCGTTTGGGCATGCAAATGGACGCGGCCACGTTTGAACATCCCGGCGTCCCGGATGGGCACGTACTTCGAACGCACTGCAATTACCGCTTGTCTCGCGATAGTTGGTTTTCTAGCAGGTTAAGCGAGAACTCTTGCGTATGCCGGTTGGTCACGACCCGGTGTTCCGATTCATAACGCCAGCGACGGTGGGCTCATCATCGATACCACTTAAAGGTTCACGACTTCGGTCCTCCAAAGCAGCCGCACCCATTTGACGGGTCGATAAGACTCATTGAGCGCTCTAATGGACGCTGAAATCTCTTTGCCCGTCGCATCCGCATTTATTGAGATCAGCATCTGCAGTCTTATCAGCTCTAAATGCCCCGTAACGCGGTTGCGACAGGAAGGCTGGCTGCACGAATTGCCGGAAACAATCCCCCCACAACCCCGGTCAAGACCGCCCAGACTATGCCGAGCGCAATCAGTGAGGGTTTCACCACCAATGTGTAAATATAATAGTCACTGACCACGACGATGCCGCTGGATAACGCCCATGCCAAGCACGCGCCCAGTGCTGCCCCAAGCAACGTCAGCACAAGCGCCTCCGCGAATACCGACACAACCACCGCAACACCGCCGAACCCAATCGCGCGCAGAGTCGCGATTTCGGTAGTCCGGACGCTGATCGCCGAATACATCGTGTTGAGAGCCCCAAACACAGCTCCGAGCCCCATGATACCGCCGACTGCAAATGCAACCAGAGTCAGGAAATCATTAAGCGGCTTCGATAGCTTTGCGAAATAGACAGTTTCTCGGGTGACATCGACGCTCACTGCGGGATTGGTGCTCAAAGCGTCCTTAAATATGTCAAACGCATCCGGGGAGTCGAGCATGACCGTCGCGCTATTGAAGCTGGTTCGTCGAAAAGACGACATGAGAGTCTCAGCATCGCCGAGCAACTCCGATTCATGCTGATCGCCATCGCTCTCGAAACTACCCACGACGCTCCAGTCGCCGTCAGGTAGCGGAATATTGCTACCGACCTGAAGCCCTTCCAGTTGTGATTGCATCATTTTGCCGACGATCATCTCACGCAAACCCGGTTTGAACATCCGACCGGAGAGTAGTTTTATCTGCGGAAGCAGCACAAATGCCTCAGCACCTATTCCATGTATGGTGGCGTAGATGAGCAAACCGTCGCTCTTCTTTGTGACTGGCTGGTAGGCGAAAATATCCGCTGACACTACCGCTTTGCCATCGCCGCCACGCTTCACGCCAGGTGCGTCAATGATTACACGAATGGTCTCCCGTGGCAGACTGCTAAGAGATTCCGTTATGGCGCCACTGTTCGTGACGATCGCGCGATCCGCCCGACCAGTTTTATTCACCGATTCCAGAAAGCCGCTCGACATCGACAAAACCGATATGACCACAGCAACGACTGCCGCCATGCCGACCACGATGACCAGAGAGCTGCCGAGACGCTGTGGGACGCCCTGCAGAGTCAGTAAGGTGACGGCGGCGATCTGTTTGAGTACGCCCATTACTACCTCCCGGCCAACGCATCCACGATATTCAGCCGTTTGGCGCGCCATCCGGGAACCATGCCGCTGACAAACGCCACAAGTAGGGCGCAGACGCCACCGTAGTAAAATACAATCGGCCGGATGTGCGCAATGCCAATGGTATCTTTCGCCAACGGCATGAGGAATGCGGCAATCGTGAGGCCGAGAGCGGCTCCTACAACGGTTAGTAAGGTTGATTCTGCAAGGACAATCGTGAACACCGTGAGGTCGGAAAAGCCCACGGTTTTCAGCACCGCAAATTCAGGAATTCTCTCGCGGAACGCTTGCATCATCGTGTTAGCAGTTAAGAATAGGAGCGTAAAGAAGGCAGCGCTGACAACGGTCTTGATAAAAAAAGCGGTGCTGAAACTCGAGTTCTGTCCAGACTGCCCGGACGTCTTTTCGGAAAATGTTCGTGTCGGCGTACCGGAGGTCATGAAGAGCTTGTCGATCGCCCTGCTGACTTCCGCCGACTGTGCCGGATCATTAATACGCACGACGAAGTAGTTGACTGACCCCTTGTCTTCGGCACGCGCTTCATCGAGATAAGAATAATTGGAGACGATGTACCTGTCAGCGTCGCGCCCTTCTTGAGAGAAAACCGCCAATACATCGTAGGTCCAGATTTTGGACCCATCCCTTTGCGGAAGATTGGTCGTAACAGAGATCCTATCTCCGATCTTCCATCCGTATTTTTCCGCGCATGCAACACTGACAAATGCGCCTGTGCGCGTCTGTGACAATTCCTTGAGCTGATCTTTAGTTACGTTGATCTCTGGGATCGCCGCAAACCACCGCTTGTCGATGGAGGCAATGCCCAATCCATTCTTTTGATCCCGCCAATAGCCGCCCATCCCGTGCGCCGGAGCAACCAGCGTGACGCCCGGTACGGCTTCGATTTGAGTGCCAATTGAGATCGGCAGCGGAGTACCAAAGCGAGACCCGGCGAATAATCGATCGAGGCGTTGCAGATCTCTAACGTGCGCGAGTCCAGCGTCCACCCCTTGGAGGACACCAAACAACACGAAAGCCGCCACGATCGACAGAAACGTGAATACTGTTCTTAGCCTCTTTCTCCAGAGCCCGGCCCATATGAGAGGAAGGTATTTCATCATTAGGCTCCACCTGTCCCGACTGCATCTTATCTTCCGAGCCGTAACGATGGCCATCCAGCATCGTGAGTTCGGGAGTGGAGATGAGGAACCTGCCGTCTGCAGTCTCGTGCCAGCGTGTCGGCAGGGGTGTGATGTTCGCGCGGGTATGGAAGACGATGCGCTGGCGGCCGACGGTGATCGGCCGGCGTTGAGCGGGCACCATGACCTGGGTAACAGTCGTTGGGTACGGCGACACGCCGTACACCTCGGCTGCGGACAAGAGCGTCATTTCAGTAGGTCAGTCTGAATGCTGCATCGCAGCGAGCGGGAGGACCTGGCGCCAGCGTCGATCGCCGACATGGAGCGGGCCCAGTATGCGAAACGGACTCGGGTACCGCGGCTGGCAGGCGCTTTGGGTGGCTGGCAGGCGATTTGGGGTACATCGAGTGTGTAGCATAAAAATTAGGGATTGATGCAGGGTCTGTGCGCGATGAGCGCCCGTGGCCGCGCGGCCGCAGTCGCCGGTGCCGACGTAGACCCAGTCGTGCACGCGGCCGTCCTCGCTTTCGGTATCCTGTGGCGGGAAGCAAGCCTCCCGCCCACGTATCGGCATCACAAAAGGCGCCAGCCTTGTCTAGATTTCTCAATCGGAACGAAGCCTTCGACTCCGCCTACTTCGGCAAGTACTACTTCAATACGGCAACTCGAGTCACCACAGCGGCGGAAATGCGCGGCCGCGCGCAGCTGATCGCGGCAATTCTGCGTCACGCCGGCATCACCGTCCGCAGCATCCTCGATGCCGGATGCGGCATCGGTTTATTGCGCAAGCCCTTCGCCGAGGCCTTGCCGCGGGCCCGTTATGAGGGGCTGGAGGCAAGCGACTACTTATGCGCCCGATACCAATGGACCAAGGGCTCCGTGGTGGATTTCACGCCGCGATCCGCCAGCGATCTCGTCGTCTGCTACGACGTCCTGCAGTACGTCGGCGACCGCGATGCCGCGCGCGCCATCGCGAACCTCGCCAAACTTTCCAGCGCCGCCATCTACGTATCCGCACTCACTCGCGAGGATTGGCGCGCGAACTGCGACCGGACACGCACCGATGGTGCCGTGCATTTACGGCCCGGTGATTGGTATCGCCGCCGCTTACGGAGGCGCTTCAACTATTTGGGGTTCGGCGTCTGGCTGCGCAAAGACGTTACAGCGATACTGTGGGACTTGGAGAGCCCCTAAGGAACTCGTCCGGAACCACGCACGAGATATTTCCCGTTCATGATCAACCTGGGCGCGGCTCAAAGGTTGTCCAGCACCCAGGCCACCAGCGCCGCGTGCACCGGTTCGCCGGCGCCGACATCCGCGCGGCTGTGATTGACCAGCGAGACCAGCACATAGGTTTTACCGCTGTTCGCCGTGACGTAACCGGCGACACCGCTGACGCCGTCGATATGTCCGGTTTTCAGCCGCACGCCGCCCGCCGGACTCGTCTTCATGCGCGACCGCAATGTGCCGTCGATGCCGGCCATCGGAAGCGAGGCCAGGAATTCCGGCGCGAAGCGGCTGTGATAGGCCGCACTCAAGGTCTGCGCCATCTGCAAAACCGAAATATGGGTGATGCGCGACAATCCCGAGCCATTGTCGATGTCCACGCCATGGAAATCGAGTCCGCGTTCGCGGCTCCACTCGGCGATCGCTGCGGCTCCCTTCTCGAGCGTCGCGGGAGCGCCCAAACGCTCCTCGCCCAGGGTCAGCAGCAGATGACGCGCCATCAAATTGCTGCTGAATTTATTGGTCAGGCGCACGATCTCGCCCAAGCTCAAGGAGTCGAAGCTGAGAAACGGCTGGGCGTCCGCGGGCGCCGCCCCTACCCGCAGCGAGCCTGAGAATTCGCCGCCCGATTCGAGCCAGAGCTCGACGAAGGTACCGAACGCATACGTGGCCGGCTGCAGCAGCACGCGGGTAAAACTGCGCTCCGCGCAATGCGGCGACAATGCCCCGCTGAATACCACCCGATCCCATTCCGCGGAGGCCACTTTGAAGTCAACCCTGCCGGCCGCGCCGCCGCAGCGGCCGGCGGCGAAGCGCACGTGATTTTCAATCGAGAGATTGACGGGCGTCGGACTGGCAATGACCTCGACCCGCCGCGCAGCGGCGTCCGGCAGCACCCGGAATTCGATGGACTGGAAATTCACCATCAGCGCATCAGGCACGACGTTGTACGAGCGATTCGGCCGCCCGTCGAATTCTCCGGGATCCTCCGGCGGCAGGTAGAACGCGGTGTTGTCGACGACGATATTGCCGTGAATCGTCTTCAGCCCCTTGGCTCTCAATGCATGCACGAAGCTCCACCATCGCTCCAAGGTCATGTAAGGATCGCCGCCGCCTTGCAGGATCAGATCTCCGTCGAGCGCGCCATCGTCGAGCGTACCGCGAATCGACGCCCGCGTATGCCAGGTGTAAGCGGGCCCCAGCAAGTCCAGAGCGGCAAACGTCGTCACCACCTTGACGGTGGACGCGGGACTGCGCGGCGTATCGGGATTCTGACCGAGCACCAGGCGGTCCGAGTCCGGATCGACGATGGCAAAGCTGACCGCGCTCGGCGGCAGCCGCTGTGCCGCGATGACCTGGGTCACGTGCGCCGGCACTTCCGCGCCCGCAGCCGCCCACGCGCAGGGCGGCGTACTCAAGATCAACGCCAGCGCCGCTCGTTCCAATACATTCGACTTACAAGCTCTCGAACCCATCACGCTTCTCAACTGAGCGGCAACGCAATGCGCTGCCAGGCGCCCGACCACCAACGAAGAAACAGCATCAATCCCAGGCAACAAACATAGGCCACGGCCGCAAACCATCCGCCGATGGCGCCCATGCCGTATTGCGGCAACCAATCCACCCAGCCGGTGCCCGGTGCAAAGGATAAACTATGCGCAAGCGGCACGAAAAGCAGCCAAGACAACGCGAGTACCATGACGGCCGGAAGGCGCACGTCGCCCGCGCCCCGCAGACAGGCGCTGCTGCTGATGTTGAAGCCGTCGAAGAGCTGATACCCGGCGGCAATCCAAAGCAGCACACATCCCCGCGCCACCACGCCCGCGGCTTGCGGGTCCGCGCCATTGGTGAAGAAGGGCATCACCCAAGGTCCGGCGGCTGCGAGGAGCACGCCGATCGCGCCCATGTAAAGCACGGCCATCAAGATGATTCCGTTGCCTACCTTGAACGCCCACTCGCGATGGTGCGCGCCGATGGCCTGCCCGACGAGCGTGGTGCCCGCCATGGCGATGCCCACCGCGGGCATGTAGCAAAAGGATGTGAGCATCATGACGATCTGCGTGGAGGCGCCGTCGACGGTGCCCAGCCGTACCTGCATCAACTGAAACAGGGCGAAGCCGAGGATGTCCGCGGCAATCAGCAACCCCATCGGGAATCCCAGCTTGAATTGGCGAAGCAGCGCGCGTGCCTGCAGCCGGGTCGTGAGGTGAGAACCGTAGCGCTCCCGGGTCGCGCGTCCCAGGAACAATGCGGCCGCGGCGGCAACGCCGATCAGCTGCGCGGCATCGGTCGCCCAGCCGGATCCGGCGATGCCCATGCCGAAGTCGAACATGAACAGCTGATTCAGCAAGGCATTCGCCACGGCGACGCTCAGCGTCACCCAGAGCGTGATCGCAGGGCGGCCGATGCCGTTGAAGAAACCAAGAAGCGACCACAAGGCGATGCCGAGCGGTCCGCCGACCATGCGCGGGAACCAGTATTCGAGAGCGAGCCGCAGGGTTTCCTGCGGAATATCGAAAGGTGCGAAAATCCGTGAGCCCGTCAGGGCAAGCAATACGAACAAGGGCGCGGTGAACAGCGAGGCCCACAGGGCGGTCCACGTCGCCTGCGACGCACGGGTGTAACGGCCGCCGCCGAAGGCTTGCGCCACCGATGTCTGCACCGACAGGCCGATGCCGCCAAACAGCAGGACGCAGACCAGGATGGGCCAGTACACTGCGCCGATCGCGGAGGTAGCCGCGGGGGACAACCGGCCGATGAACCAGGTGTCGGTCGCGTTCAGCACTGCCTGCACGGCGCTGTTCAGCATGAACGGGAAGGCCAACGCCGCCACGGCGCGGTAGTCGAGTCGCAGGCGGCCGCCGGAGCTCAATGCCTGTCCGGGGAGTAGTTTCATGGGCGCGTCCATCCCGGGTAGGATGAGGCAATGCAGCCAAAGATGCGACGCAATTTGCCCGGGACATTTCTGACGCAGAACCTTGGGGAAGGTGCGTGGCGACTGTCTCGCAGCGAGGCCGCACCCATCGATGTATTTCTGCGCGGCGCGGAATCCGGCGCGGCCGACGCTCTTCGGTCTCCCTCGGTCCGCGACATCGGCATCGAGTGGCGCGGAGATGCGGTGGTGCTGACCATGACATCGGCCGAGCAACCCAGAATCATCGCGGCGCAAAGCGCGATCGTGCACGAACCCCTGGCGCGCCTCTACGAAGCCTTGCCGCTGGTCAGTCTCGACGCGAAGGCGAGGCGCTTTTGGCGCCGCGTCTTTCGTCTGGTTCGCATCCCCGGCGGCCGCTATCTACTCGGCGCTTTGGCGCGCCGCAACCGCCATCGGCATTGAATCCGCGATCTGCATCACAAGAATCAGCGACTATTGTCAAGGGGTTAGGTAAAATCCTGTTATTGTCAGGTTGAATTGCGACTCTCGTCAAAGCTGCGCCGGCAGGTTTGAAGCACATTGATCAGTGAGTTCAAATCCGCGAACCCGCTAGGATGGCCGCAGTGCCGGAAATCAAGTCGACCGCCAACGAGAGCAGCGCCGCAGACGCCTCGTTCGACCCCTATGGCCGTCTGCTTCGCATGCTCATGCCCAGTTTGCAAGGCGTGGTCGTGCACGACGGTTTCGCCAACCTGGTCTGGGCGTCGGACGAATGGGACCTCGCCGATGAGACCGACCTCATCAAAATTGCCATTGCGAACGCCCTCTCGGACACCGCGGAATTCGCCGGCATCGTGCGCACGCTCGATGCCGACCTCGCCGTGTACACCTTCGCGATACGCGGCGAACACATCGACTTGCTCGGCGTGGTCAGCCTGATCGCACGATTGTCCGGCAAGCAGACCGAGGCGCGTCCGCTGCAGACCGTGCGCCAGTTGGTGCAGCCCGCGTTGGAGTGCCTGCGGCGCGAGCTCTCGCTGCGTTTGAGATTGGGATCGCGCGAACGCGATCTCGATGTGCGCGAACGCGACCTCGATCTCATGCTGGAAATTTCCTCGCATCAGTCGGCGGCTGCGAGCGACAGCGACGAATTCGGGCTCATCTTGAAGACCGCGCTCGAGCGCATGGGCTGCGCGCTCGCGGCGTTGTGGGTGCCCGACAAGAATATCTGTCTGTCGTTGACGCGCAGCGGTCAGCCCATGTCGCCGGAATCGCTGCGGCGAGCCGAGCGTCATTTGATGGCGTGGATGCAGCTGCAGCAGCGCACCATCGTCATCAATCATATTTCCAAGGTCGCGAGCGACGTGGCGGCTCCGTACAAGATTTTGGCCTGCCCGGTGCGGCACCCCTCGGAACGGGTCATGGGCGTGCTCGCTCTGTTCAATCCGCCGAGCGCCGAGGACTTTGATCTGCATCAAACGCGCATCGCCGAAGTGCTGGCCAAGAGAGCGACCAGCATCATCCAGGCTCAATACGACCCCAGCACGGGCCTGATGACCCGCCAGGCATTCGAGCGCCAGGCCTCGGCGCTGCTCGCGCCGTCGACATCCGCGGAAACGCACATCATTCTCTATCTCGACATCGATCGGCTGCATGTCATCAACGAAACCTTCGGCATGCATATAGGCGACGATGTGATCGTCAGCGTCGCCGCGTGCATGGCCAAGTCCTTGCCCCCTGGGGCCTTGTCGGCGCGCATTTCCGGCGATCGGCTCGCCGCCCTCATCCCGAATTCCGACATGGACGCAGCGGCGATCGTCGCCGAAAAGATTCGCGCCGCCGCCGCCGCCATCGTGCCGCGCGCCGGGCAGGGCTCCTTCGAAGTGTCCGCCTGTCTCGGCGTCGCACCGATAGGCCGCTCCGACAACCCGCTCGCGCATGCGCTGGCCACCGCGGAGATCGCTTGCAAGGCAGCCAAGGATCGCGGCCGCAATCGGGTCGAGATGTTCCAGGATTCCGATCAGAGCATCATCAGGCGTCATACCGACATCTTGGTCATCGGCAAGCTGCGCGACGCGCTCGACAACGATAGTTTCCGCCTCGACGCGCAGCCCATCCTGCCCTTGCGAGGCAATTACGGCCGTCCGCGCTTCGAACTGCTGATACGCATGCTGGGCGATCGCGGCGAAATCATTCCGCCCGGCAAATTTCTTTCCGCGGCCGAGCGCTATCAACTCATGCCCACGGTGGACCGCTGGGTGGTGCACCGCGCCTGCGACCTGCTCGGGGAACACAGCGCATCGGTCGGCGAGGATATCGCGCGCTTCGCCATCAACCTGTCCGGCCAATCGTTGCAGGACGAGTCGTTTCTGGACTTCGTGATCGGAGAGATCAAGGCCAGCAACCTGCCGCCCGGAGTCCTGTGCTTCGAATTGACCGAAACCGCGACCATCGGCAATCTGGTGAAAGCGCAGAATTTCATACGCCGCCTGCAGGATCTCGGTTGCCAGTTCGCGCTCGATGATTTCGGCACGGGAGTCAGCTCGCTGGCGTACCTCAAGGACCTGTCGGTCAACTATCTCAAGATCGACGGTAGTTTCGTCCGCGATGCGATCACCAATTCGCGTTCGGAATCGATGATCAAAGCCATCGCACAGCTCGCGAAAGTCATGTGCATGGAAACCATTGCGGAGTACGTCGAGACCGATGCATTGCGCGCGCGCATGGCCGACCTCGGCGTCGACTACGGCCAGGGATTTGCCATGGGCAAGGCGCAGCGTCTCGAGGATCTGCTGCGTGAGCTGGCCATCTACGAAGCCACCGTCAGCGATTGGGCCGGAGCTTCGGATTCCGCGACGGAAGGGGCCGTGGCCGGGCGGTAAAGTCAGAACAGTCCTACAGCGACTCGCAGAAAAACGCCCACACCGGGGACGCCCGGGGCGTGCGCTAATAAAGCGCACAAACCAACCGGACGGAGCCATTCCATGCTGATACTCACTCGCCGCACCGGTGAAAGTCTGCGCATCGGCGACGACGTGGAAGTGACCGTGATGGCGGTGAACGGTTCGCAGGTTCGCATCGGCATCAAGGCGCCCCGCAATATTGCCGTCGATCGCGAGGAAATTGCGGAACGCAAACAGCGCGAACGAGAACCCGCGCCGTAATTCGCCGGTGTTGAATCACCGGCGCCCGCTCTCTAACCCATCGCCGCTAAATTCGCAAGAATTTCCCGAGGCTAGATCTGCGCCTCCATCTGCCTCTTGTAATTGATGCCCGCTTCGGGCACACAATAGGCAGTACCAATATCGATCAATGAGAGCAACCAGGGACAATTGCCGCCGATGGTCGGCCGTCGGCGTGCGCGCTATTCATGACCACTTCAACGTATGCGCCCGAGCTACTCGTGCAAACTTGGTTCAATACGGATCGACCTCTGCTGCTGTCGGCTCTGCGCGGGCGAGTGGTCGTGCTCGCCGCGTTTCAGGTGTTGTGCCCGAACTCGATTGGCGCGGGCATTCCCCAGGCGCAGAGAATTTACGAGACCTTCGAACCCAAGGATGTGGCAGTGATCGGCTTGCACGCCACATTCGAACATCACGATGCTTTCAACACCGCGGTGCTCAAGGCATTCATCCATGAATATCGCTTGAATTTTCCGATCGCGCTCGATCAGCCGAATCCGACGAGCCCGATCCCGCACACCATGGAGCGATACAAGATGCGCGGCACGCCCAGCCTCGTGTTGATCGATCGGCACGGACTCGTGCGCAAGCATGCATTCGGTGCGGTCGACGATTTGCGCATTGGAGCCGAGATCGGCGCGCTCACGCAGGAATCGGATACCGCCGTGCTGACCCGCAGCTCGGCCGCCTAGGAGCCTGTCAGACCAATGATGTGCCTGCCGCGGCCGCCCGAGCGCAATCAATTGGCCAGAACGAAGCGGATTCGGACCCGGGCACGCTGCGCAACCTTCTTGGCGTCGCGCACGACGGGCTTGTAACGCCATTGCGTCAAGGCGCTGATCGCGGCGTCTTCGAACACGCCGGGAGCGCTGGTGGCGTGGACCGCAATGTCCTTGACGGCGCCGCTTTCGGCGACGGTGAAATCCAATTCGACCCAGCCCTGGATCTTGCTCACATTCGCCTTCGCCGGGTAGACCGGCGTCACCGACTTGACCAGGGTGAGGTCGCCTGCGGCGACCACGTTTGCCAGGAATTGCTGTCTGGCGGCGGCGGCATCCAGATCATGCAGCACCGAATTGGATTCCGGCGAAGCAAAGCCGATCGCGCCTGCTTCACCCAGCCAGCTCCGCGCCGCATCGTACTGCTCGAGGCCGAGGGCAAGGCGCGCTTTGGCCACGAGGCGGGTGCCGAGATCCTGCATCGCGGAGGCGAGACCGGCATTGCGCGGATCCAAGCCACGCAAGGTTAAAAGATAGTACTTGGCGCTGTCGTTGGCCGGTTCGATGAGCCGATCCTGCTGCAAGCGCTCCTTGGCGTTCTTCAGGAGCTCCGCCCAGGCGTCCGCGTCCGCTTCCCGGCGCGCGGCAGCGAGCAGGCCTTGCAGCGTCCCGATGTTGTCCGGGGATGCAATGCCTTTGGCGGCTTCGAGCCAGCGGGATGCATGCGCAAAATCTCGGGCGTCGATGGCACTGTGCACTTCCGCCATCATCCGCATTGCGAGCGTCCTTTCGGCGTCCTGGGCGGCACTGTTATTCGGATCGAGCCGCAACGCCTCCCGAACATAAAAGAGCGCGCTGTCTCGTTTCGGGTCGATGATGTGCGCGTCGTTGATGCGTCGTGCGGCTTCCCTGAGCAAAAGCGTCACTTTGTCCTCCGCGGCCTTGGGCTCATTGCGCGCCCGCACCTCGGCCTGCGCCGATTTCACACGCTCGCGCGATCTGGCGAGCTGCGCCGACAGGAACGCGATGCGGCCGCTTTCGACACCCGATCTGCGCGCCGCTTCGATCGCAACCGCCGCTTCATCGAGACGCTCCTCGAGCAGGGCGTTCTCGGCTCTGGCGAGCACTCGCTCGCGGACTTCCGCGAGCCCGGCGCGGGCGATCGGATCGGCGGGGTCGTGCTCCTGTGCTTGGCTGTAGAGCTCGAGCGCATTGTCGCCGGCGGGCTCCGTCAGCCGATTGTCCGACAACGCCGCGGCGGCACCGGCAAGCAGCGGAGATTCGGCGGCCGGACGCGCGGCACCGCCGGCGCGCGGCGCGCCGGGCTCGACATCCCTGCCCCGGTGCATCACCCAGGCCGCAACCACGATCAAACCCACGACGCTTATCGCGCCGCCGATCAGCACACCGCGATTCGATCGCGAATGGGGTTTGATCGGCGGGACCGTTGCGGAGCGCTTGCGCTGCTCATCGAATTTCTTGACCGCGGCATCCGCGAACAGCTTTGCCCGGCCCGGCGACATGGGCTTGTGGATGAACCGATAGACGACGCCTGCGCTGATCAATCCGGCAAGCGAAGTTTCCGCGTCTCGATTGCCGGCGACCACGACCACGAGGTCGGGAAATTGCCGTTTGATCTGTCCGACGAACTCGGTCGCGGTCTCGTTCAAGCCCTCCACGTCGAGCACCAAAATGCCCACTTCGCCGGCCACCAAAAGATCGCTGACCTTGTCGGGTGCGGAGACATGCCACAACCGCCGCGCGCCGCCGACTGCCTCGCGCAGGGTCTGCAGGAATACTTCGTCACTGGTCAGCACTACGAGCTCGACGATGTCGCTCGCAAGGCTGAACCGCGGGGCGTTCAGCGTGCCACCCGCTTCGTCGGAAGCTAGCACCGGTTATTTCCTATCATTGAGTTCCGCCGCACTGCAACAATGGTTGCACCAGTGGTTGCGCCAAGTCGTTAGGCTAGTGTCAATCCGCGGGCGACGCTATACGATACGGACTCTCGGGCGGCAGACAAGTCTGCTGCACTGCGTCAAGTTAATTCTGTGACTGGACACTCACTTGAGGCGCGCGAGCGCCCACGGACGGGGGAGCATTGAGCAGTTCAATCGAGATTACATCGAAATTGCCTACGAACCAGCGCGCTGCGCTGGAACAGTTGCTGTTCTTCAACGTCAACCAACATCGCGTGCGCGTCGGGATCCAGCAATCCATAGAAACCTATGGAGTGCCGGAAATCTATGAGCATGACGGGGGCCTCCGGGTCCGCGTAGGCGACATCGACGGAGTGCAAACGCTGTTCGCGATCTCCGACATGGGAAGACCCGTGGGCGTTGCCGTCTTCGTCCGCTCGGCGCATGAACGCTTCGCCGTGCTGCATCTCGGAGTGGAGCCGCGCTTGAGCGCAACCCCGGAGGTGAACACCCGGGTGCTCCTCAAGCTGATGCACGAGATTCGCAGTGCCGCACGCCGCACGCGCGGAGTCGACCGCATCGAATTGGTCTACAAGGATCGCCACGCCGTGCGCCTGCACGGCTGAAACCCTAGGAGCCTGTCTGACTAATGATGCCTGCTGCGGCCGCCCCACATCGGCATATTTCTGCGATCATTAGTCAGACAGGCTCCTAGAGCGCCCGATGGCGAGCAAACCCAACCGTCGAAAGCTCGGAGCGCAGCGTCATGCCGACGGCAAGCTGCGCTGCGCGTGGTGCCCGGCGGACCCCCTGTACCTCGCCTATCACGATACCGAATGGGGGGTGGCGCTGCATGATGACGCTGCGCTCTTCGAGATGCTGTGTCTGGAAGGTGCTCAAGCGGGCTTGAGCTGGCTCACCATCCTGCGCAAGCGCGAGACTTACCGCAAGGCATTCGACGGTTTCGACGCCGAGAAAATGGTCCGCTACGGCGCCGCCAAACGCCGGCGCTTGATGCAGGATCCCGGCATCGTCAGAAATCGCCTCAAGGTGGAGGCCTTCATTTCCAACGCCAGGGCCTACCTCGAGATCCGCGGTTCCCTAGGCTCTTTCGACGACTACCTCCGGCAGTTCACGGGCGGCAAGGTGTTGCGCCGCCGGCCCCTGTATTTGAGCGACGTTGCCCAGTCGACGATTCACAGCGACGCGATGAGCAAGGATCTCAAACGGCGCGGTTTCCGTTTCGTCGGGTCGACCATTTGCTATGCGTTCATGCAGGCCGTGGGAATCGTCGATGAACATCAACGCTACTGCTGGGCGGCAGGCAAAACGCCGTGAGTCACGTCTTGTCGGCCAGTAGTACAAGTCGATCACGGGTGCACCTCCGGCGGGTCGAGCGCCATCCTGTGTTCCCGCAGAATTGCGATGCAGACGTCCTCTTCGCGCGGCATGGCGCGCATGTGCGCGAGCCGAGCGCGCGCACGCGCGTTCTTGGTCCAGGGCAGGAGCGGATTGTCGAATTTGGCCGCCGCCGCCGCGCGCCATTCCAAAACATGCCTCCTCTCGGCAATCGCCCGAGCCTCCTTGCTGTCGGGCGCGAGCAGGTGTCTCTCGATGCCGAAACCGGCCATTTGCGCGGCGATGGTGTCGCTCCGCTGCATGGTCTTCGACAATTTCATACAAAGCTCCCGCCGCTCCGGGGCAGCATTCGACTCCCGGCAGACTTCCACCAGCGCCGTAAAGGGCGGAATGATCTCACCGCCGGCGATTCCGCTGGCGGTGGTCAGCCTCGCCGAGTCCGACCCTGCGAAACCGCCCGGCAGCTGGTCGCGCGCCGCATCTAGAGCGTCGACCATCAGCACAACGATGCGGTTCCAGTAGAAATCGAAGCGGGCCGCGCGGGCCATGTCCGCGAGAATCCGGTCCACCTCCATCGGGTCCCGGTCCTTCTGCGCCGCGCCCAGCGTTTGCAGCCAGGCCGCGCCATTGTCCGCGTCCACCCAGCGCAAGACCGTTGCGACGTCGCGGATGTCGCAGGTGGGCGTGCGCGAGCACAATTGCAGATGCAGCCAGCCGATGCCCGCGTCTTGCGGAGCCAACTCGCTGGCGCGATCTGCCAGCTCCAGCGCGGAGGGTTTAAGGTGGAGGCTGACCGTCTTTTCGCCGTATCCCGGGCCCGAGTAGCGCAGCGCCGCCGCCGTCGCCAGTGAATTCGCGTCAGTGCGAGTACTGAGAATCGCGGCGGCGTCAGCTCGCGAGATCTGGTATTTGGCCTCTGCGGCATGAGCATGGGGTCGGGGCGTGGCTGTGCCGGGCGCTGCCACAGCGGGCGTCGCCGCGCCGGCGGCGCCTGGCGCAACCGGAGAGTGGGTCGTTGCGAGTGCAAGGACCAGCAGGCAGCACTTGACCATGTACCTACCCCAAGGTCCTCGACTATTGGCGCGAACCGGCAGCCGTGAGGCCCGCGGTGATCGCCAATCGCATGGCGTCCTCGACCGAAATGTCCAGAGGCTCGATGCGTTCGCGCGGCAGATAGATGGTGTAGCCGCCGAAAGCGTAGCTCATGGGGAAATATACGGTCACCCAGTCTTGACCGCCGTGCGCCAGCAGCACGGACGGCACGTCTTCACGAGTGACGAAACCGATCGCGTGCACATCCGCGAACCGGGCCAGCACCACGCGCTGCAAGTCGCGCTTCTCGCCGCTGCCGGACGGCAGCAAGCTGACGACGTCGCGAAATCCGCCATAGAGGGTCTTCACGAACGGTATCCGGCCCAAGAAATCGTCCCAATACTTGAGCAAGATCTTGCCGGCGTAGGCGTTGACCAAGCTGCCGATGACCAGCAGCAGCGCGAATCCGGCGACCAGCCCCAAGCCCGGCCAATAGTGCTCAGGGCTCACGATCCCCAACGCAATCAGAGCGCGCCGCAGCCATCCTTCGACCGTTTGCACCAGCCACCAGATGACATAGATGGTCAATGCCAGGGGCAATACGGTCACCAAGCCGCTCATGGTCAGCGTTAAGATCTTGCGCATGCGTCAATCATCGCATGATCGGGCTCAGCGCGCCGCAACCGCACAGAACGTCTGCGAAGTCCGCTGATATTCACCGCTCTGGACCAGCGCGGCATTGTTCTGATTCCATACGTAATACTGCGTGACCACCGCCGCGCCGCGTACGCGGGTTACGCTCAGCAGTCTGCTGTCGCGCCGAAATAACAGCGCTTCCTCGGCGCGGCACGGCAGCGTTCCCTCGGTTTCGGCGGGCTGACCCTGCGGACCTTGCAGGGGCAATTCCTGGATGGCCCCGGTGCGCCAATCGACCAGTATGAGCCGGCCGCACGCCAGGCCGCACCTCGTCAACGTGACCGTGACATGTCCCGCGAAGTTCGGACCGCTCGACAGTGCGCGCTGTACGATCTCGAGATCGCCCTCGGACAGCTCGCTTCCTCCGGAATCGACCTTAGGCGTAGCGTCGTCGTCGAAGGCCGCGCTCGGGTATTCGGAGAATCGCGGCGCGCTCAGCGGCTCCGGATCGGCGCCGGCCGCAATGCCGCGGATGCGGTCTATCTGCTCGGCAACTTCATCCGTCAGAAACCAGTCGTCGATCGTCACCACGGCGCGCGGAGCCCTTGCGGTTATGGTGACCGGGATCAGCATGTGATCCTCACACTTGCCGATATCGTGCGACGCGCACAGGCTGTACTGCGTGTACGCTCCATAGACGTTCGGCGCGCCAGGCTCGTTGGGCGCCGTAAACACGAGGTAGCGGCCGGGCGGCACGTTGACGGTGAAATTCGCCTGCCCGCGGACCAGCTGCACGGAATGGATTTTCGAGGTATCGACGTCCGAGGCAAATACGGTCATCGACGGTACGAGCTGGGCGGGAAAGGTAACCGCGCCCTCGATCGCCCCCGCGCCGGCACCGGCGCAGAGGCCGAGCGACACCACGGCCGCTTGGACCAAGCGCGCGAGAACCTGATACCCCAAGGCGGCGACTCTCCCAAGAATTCAATTCGTCCCTCATGGTAGCGACGCCCGATGCTGCACGCCAGTGCCTGGGAGCCTGTCTGATTGCACCCTTCTGCATATCTCTGTCAGGATGCTTGGGCTCAGCATCAAACGGACTCAAAGGGGGGACCGAACATGTCATCAGTCGCAAGGGTCACGGAAATCATCGCTTCGTCCAAGAAGAGTTTCGACGACGCCCTCGAGAATGGCGTGAAGCGCGCCACCAAGACTCTGAAGAACGTCGCGGGCGCCTGGGTGGCAAGCCAGGACGTGGTCGTCGCCAAGGGCAAGATCGCCGAGTATCGCGTGCGGCTGAAAGTGACCTTCGTGCTGGCCGAATAATCGCGCCCAGGCTCCTAGGGCTGGCGCGGAAGAATGAACCTCAGCCCCTGATAATTCAGCACCACGCCGTCGCGCCGGATGTGTTCGACGGTGGGACCTTCCTGCAACCTGGCGCCTTCGTGATACTTGCGCGCGTTGACGTATACGAAGCGGTCGGCCGCCTTGGTCCCATAAACATGAACGTCCAGGTGCAGCTCGGGTAGCGCCTGTGCGCCCGTCAAATTGATTTCGTTGATCGAGGGCAGTATTTCCTGGTCGGCTTTCGAGTCTCCGTCGCTCAACAGCGGGTCCGGGTGGCGCGCGGCGCGCACGGCCCCGATGCCCGCTCCGCCGGCCGAGGCCCTGCGGACGGTCGGCGGCTCGAGGGGTGCGGCGGCCTCGCCGGACGCGACCGGAATTTCCGGCGCGTACACCGGCGCGGTGTCCAACGGGCTGAAGTGGGTTTCGGGCGGCGCGGCGGCTTCGCGTGCGGATGCTGGGACTGCCTGTTGAGACGCCTGCGCCGTCGGAGCGCTCTTTCGCGTCAGAACGAAGGTCAAGACCAGCAGATTGATGCCGAGCAGCACGCCCAGCGCGATCGCCCAGACGGGCAGGCGGCTGCGCCGCGGACCCGAGCGCGTGTCCATCAGCCCCGGCACGGATTGCCGCTGACGTTCGATTTCCGATTTCTTGAGAGCGTCGAGAATGAAGGACATGAATGTTCCTAGCTGCCGCGCGGTGTGTTGGGCAGCAATAACGGCGAACCGGGTTCGGCCAACGCGGTGTCGAGCATGACTTGGGTCTGTACTCCCGCAATGCCATCGACATTGAGCCGGTGTTCACGCTGGAAATTCTGCACGGCGATCGCCAATTGCTCATCGTAGACATCGCCGTGTTCCGGATCCGACGCGGCGCCCTGAAGGGCGTTGAGGCTGCGGCGCAGCCATCGGACTTCGTCTCCCGTCATCCCCACCGACAAGAGCCGGGTGCGCGCAGTCTTGGGTTTCCACACGAGGGTGAATTCTCCGAACCAATCGCGCGACAGCTCGTCAAGGGGCACCCGCTCATCGTGCTCGCCCAGATTCAAGGTGGCGAATCGGTCGTCCAGCGCGGACAGCACCACGCGATGCCGTTGTCCGTGATCGTCGGTCAGCGTCAGGATGGCGGGCCGGTTGAGGGCCTTGACTTGCGCCCAGGAGCCGCGTTGCTCCAGGCACGACAACCCCGCCTTCGCCGCCTGCCCGCAGGGGTTTTTGTCATCCGCCATGGCCGTCCCCCACAACGACAGCAGACGGCGGAACGCGGTTGCATCGCTGGTGTACGCACTGTTGGCGGCCAGCAATGCGTTGATGGATGCGGCCACCGGCGCGGCCGCAGGACCGGGCACCGACGGCTTAGGCGGGGGTGAGGAGGGCGTCACCTCCGCCGGAAGCGGAACAGCCGTTGCGGGAGTGGGCCGGACCGGCTTGCCGACGAGCGCGTGCAAGGGAGCAATTTGCCTCTGCCACAGTTCCCAGCCGCCGAAGGCGAGCAGCGCAATGCTGACGAGCCCGAGCGCCGCGGCGAGCCAACCCAGCCACACGGGGACAAAGCGCCGGCCGTAGACTTCGCCCGCGGCGAGCCGCACCAGCGCAGCGGTGATTTTGCGCGTTTCCTGGGTATAGGCACCCAGCAGGGCGCGGTCGCACGTCACATTGATCACCCGCGGGATGCCTGTCGACAAGCGGTGCACTTCGGCGAGCGCCGCGGGAGTGAAGATTTCCCCCGCGGCGCCGGCAACGCGCAGCCGATGGCGTATGTAGCCCCGGGTTTCCTCGCGCGACAACGGCTCCAAGTGGTATCGGCCGGTGATTCGCTGTGCCAGCTGGCGGAGCTCGGTGCGGTCGAGCAATTCGCGAAGTTCCGGCTGCCCGATCAAAATGATCTGCAGCAGCTTCTGCGTAGGGGTCTCGAGGTTGGTGAGCAGCCGGACCTGTTCCAACACCTCGGCGGACAGATTCTGCGCCTCGTCCACGATCACGATGATGCGCCGGCCTTCGGCATGGGCCGACAGCAGCCGGCGATTCAGCGCATCGACCATCTGTTTGACGCTGTCGCGATCGGCATCCGCCATGCCGAGTCCCAGCTCTTCGCAGATGGTGAGCAGAAATTCGACGGGCGTCACCCGCGGATTCAATATGACGGCGACGTCGGCATGATGCGGAACGCGCGACAGCAGGGTGCGCACCACGGTGGTCTTGCCCGTTCCCACTTCCCCGGTCAGTTGAATGAAGCCCCCGGATTCGTTGATGCCGTACAGCAAATGCGCCAGAGCTTCGGCGTGGCGCTCGCTCAAATAGAGATAGCGCGGGTCCGGCGTGATGGCAAAGGGCTTTTCGTTGAGGCCGAAGAAGCTGAGGTACATGACTGCCCTAGGATACCAACTCAGCCGCCGGATCCCGAGCCGCGCCCCGGCAACAGGCTGGCGCGGGTCAGAATCTCCGATCCGAATCGGCCGCGGATGCTGTCGACGACCGTGTCCAGGCGCGAACCGTGAGCCGGACCGCCTCCGAACAGGTCCGCTTGCATCGATATTTGCAGATCGCCCACCCCGACCCCCAAGAGACGCACCGCGGCATCGGGCTGGGTCGCCAGCCATTGGTCGAGCAGAGCTTTCGCGGCGGCCGCTACGACGGCCGATTCCTGCGTCGGCCGTCCCAGGGCGCGTTGCCGAGTGTAAGTCGTGAAATCGGCGCGCCGGATCTTGACGCTCACTTTGCCGGCGGCGAGATTTTGCGCGCGCAGCCGCGAAGCCGCCCTATCCGCGAGGCGCAGCAACCGCACCGCGAGCGGCGCCGCCCCGCGGATGTCCGCGGCAAAGGTCTCCTCCGCGCTGATCGACTTCTCCTCGCGGTTCGGCTCGACCGGCCGATCGTCCAGGCCGCATGCCCGGTCGTGCATGGTCTTTCCATGCTTGCCGAAGGCTCGCCACAATGCTTCGTCGCCGGCCGCGCGCAAATCGCCGAAGCTCCGAATGCCCGCCGCATGCGCGGCGGGCAGAGTCTTCGGTCCCACACCGAACAGTTTCTCGATCGGCAGCCCATCCAGGATCTCGCGCATATTGTCCGCGCCGATGCGGCACATGCCGTCGGGCTTGTTGAGGTCCGAGGCAATCTTGGCCAGTAGCTTATTCGGTGCGATTCCCACCGACGCGGTGAGCCCCGTACGCCCGCGGATGCGACGCCGGATTTCGCCGCCGATAAACTCCGCGCTCCCCAACAGTTGCTGACTTGAAGTCACGTCGAGAAATGCTTCGTCCAGGGAGAGGCCTTCCACGAGCGGCGTGAATTCGCGAAAAATCTCGAACACCTGGTCCGAGACCTCCTTGTAGCGCGCCATGCGCGGACGCACACAGACGGCGTCGGGGCAGCGGCGCAACGCTTCGCGCATGGGCATGGCCGACCGCACGCCGAAGCGCCGCACGGCGTAGCTGGCCGCGGCGACCACGCCACGGCCGCTGATGCCGCCCACGATCAGCGGCTTGCCTTTGAGTTCCGGGCGATCCTGCTCTTCCACGGACGCGTAGAAGGCGTCCATGTCGATGTGCAGTATCGCGCGCATGTCATTCCACGGTGATGGTGATTTTCTTCGAGTGCAGCGGCGGATCGAAGGACATGTGCACGTAGTCCGCAAACACCAATTCAAGAGTGTGCTTGCCGGGCGTCAAGGTCAGCATGGTCTCGGTCTGACCTTTGCCGAAGTGCAGTATCTTGTCGGTCGCCGGCAGCGGCGCACCGAGCTTCAATTCGCTGAAGTCGGTGTCGACGAGCAGATGATGATGTCCCGTATTCTCGAATTTGACCCCCGCCGGCGCGACTCCCATGCCCTTCAATCCAAAGCGTATGGTGATCGGCCCATGCACCGTCGCTCCGTTTAGCGGAGCGATGAAATACACCTCGGCATTCGGGGCGGGCGCAGTGCGATCCTGTGCCACGGCAAGGGTTGCAATCAATGTGACGCCCAATGCGAGAAGCAGACGATTCATAGGCGGATCTCCTCTAAAAGTGCGGCCGGTCAGTCCATCTTACAACGCTCGCTCGCGCCCGGCGAACTCATGAACCCGGGTGGGCACCCGCGCCGCCGCCCGCGCAGAGCTCATGCGGCGCGAAGTCGTCGACATCGAGGAGATTCGAGACCTTGGCATCGTAATCGCGCAGCGCGGCACCTTCAGCCTCGTTCAAGATGCCGAGGCTGACGGCCTCTGAAATCTGTCCCGGCAAGTCGAGCGCCGTCACGCGGCCGGTTTTGATGCCGTCCACCCGGATGCGCTTTTCCAGGGATTCCGCCGCGGTCGATAGTATCAAGGCCTCCTGCAGCAGGCCGAGGGGGTTGTTCGGCGCCTGAGTCTTGTAAATATGCTGGGTCAACCGTTCCCGGGCTGCAGTCGGGTTCATGATGAGATCGACGATGTCGCGCCCCAGTCGGTCGCTTGGCTGAGAATAGGTGAGTCCGCGCGGGAAGATGAGCAGCCGCAGGACCGCGGCCAGGGGACGATTGGGGAAATTGCGCAAGAACTGGTGCAGCTGTTCCTGTGCCTGGTAGAGCAGGCTGCGGCACGCCCATTCGACCAACGGCAGATCGGCCGCCTCGCGGCCCTGGTTGTCGTGATGCTTCAATACCATCGAGGCCAGGTACATCGCCGACAGCACGTCGCCCAAGCGCGCCGACAGGGTTTCCTTCTTTTTGAGATAGCCGCCGAGTGCCAGCATCGCGATGTCGGCCGCCAGCGCAAATGACGCGCTATACCGGTTCACATGCTGGAAGTAGCGCGTGGTCGGTCCGCCCCGCGGTACTTTGGTGAAGCGCGCGAGCGTCAATCCCAACACGAGCGAGCGCGCGGCATTGGAGATCGCGAATCCGATGTGGCCCATGAGCGCCCGATCGAACTCGGCGATGCCGGCTCGGCGATCGGGATTGCGCGCCGCATTCATTTCGCGCAGCACGAAGGGATGGCAGCGGACCGCTCCCTGGCCGAAGATGATGAGGCTGCGCGTCAGGATATTGGCGCCTTCGACCGTGATCGCGACCGGCACGATCTGGTAGCCGCGCCCCAGATAATTCTTGGGTCCCAGGCAAATACCCTTGCCGCCGTGCACATCCATGGCGTCATTCGCGATCAGCCGGCCCAATTCGGTCGCGTGATATTTCAGCATGGCGGAGGGCACCGACGGCCTCTCTCCGCCGTCGATGGCACCCGCGGTGACCGAGCGCGCGGCGTCCATCGTGTAGGTTCGGGCCGCCATGCGTGCCAGGACCTGCTCGACGCCTTCGAAGCGGCCGATGGGCATGTTGAATTGCCGGCGGATGCGCGCGTACGCCGCCGATGCATACACCGCCGCCTGCGCGCCGCCGGTGGCGCTCGACGGGAGCGAAATACAGCGGCCCACCGACAGCTGTTCGACCAGCATGCGCCATCCCTGGCCGGCCATGGCGAAACCGCCGATGATGGCGTCGATGGGCACGAACACGTCATGTCCCTGAATCGGACCGTTCTGGAAGGGAACGTTCAGCGGAAAATGCCGCCGGCCGATCGTGACTCCGGGAGTATCCCGCGGAATCAATGCGCAGGTGATGCCGAGGTCGGTGCGTTCACCCATGAGCCGGTCGGGATCGAACAAGCGAAAGGCGAGCCCGACCACGGTGGCGACGGGCGCCAGGGTGATGTAGCGCTTCGAGAAATTCAGCTTGAGGCCGACGATTTCCGAGCCCTGCCACCGGCCTCTGCAGATGACGCCGGTGTCCGGAATGGAGGCGGCATCCGAGCCCGCGCGAGGACCGGTGAGGGCGAAGCAGGGTACTTCCTCGCCGCGCGCGAGGCGCGGCAGGTAATGATCTTTCTGCGCTTGCGTGCCGTAATGCAACAGCAGTTCCGCCGGCCCCAGCGAGTTCGGCACCGCGATGGTCGAGGACGCGAGCCCCGAGCGCGAGGCGATCTTGATCAGCACGCAGGAATGCGCATACGCCGAAAATTCCAGACCGCCGTAGCGCCGCGGAACGATCATCCCGAAAAACCCTTTCGCCTTGATGAACTTCCACACCTCGGGCGGGAGATCCGCGCGGACGTGCGTGATGTCCCAGTCATCGAGCATCGCGCACAACTCTTCGCAGGGTCCGTCGAGAAAGGCCTGCTCCTCTGCGGTGAGCGCCGGCGCTTTGGCCGACATGAGCTTTTGCCAATCCGGGCCGCCCGTGAACAATTCTCCATCCCACCACACGGTGCCGGCGTCCAGCGCTTCGCGTTCGGTCGCGGACATCGGCGGCAGGAGTCTGCGGTAGCTCCGCAGGAACGGCCGCGTCACGGCGCGCAGCCGCAGTGGCCGGATATTCAGCAGCAGCAGCGAGGCGTAGGGAATGGAGAGAAGGATTTTCCACCAAGCGGGCGCGCTTCCGAGCGCGAGGTAAGCCAGCAGCAGTATTCCGAGAACCCAGGAGCTCAAGGCAAGACCGGCGCGGCGATAGGCGAGAATCAGGAGCGCCCCGAGGAGCAACGCAGCCCAGGCCAGGAAAACAGCCGTGCCATGGGCAACGTCGGTCATCGGATCTGCTTCACGTCACATCAGATTCAGGTTGGATCAAATTCAGATCAGATCTTTCACCCCATCGCGTTCTTCCAGCAATTCGCGATGCGTCGCCTGCATCTTCTCGCGGCTGAAATCGTTGATGCTCAATCCTTGAACGATGCTGTACTCGCCGTTTTTGCAAGTCACCGGATAGGAATAGATCACTCCCTCCGGGATTCCATAGCTGCCGTCGGAGGTGACCGCCATGCTGACCCAATCGTCCGGCGGCGTGCCCAGCATCCAATCGTGAACGTGGTCGAGCGCCGCGGAAGCCGCGGAAGCCGCGGAAGAAGTGCCGCGCGCCTTGATGACCGCCGCGCCGCGCTGCTGCACCGTCGGTATGTAGGTGTCCTTGAACCAACTCGGCTCGACCACGGATAGCGCCGGTTTACCATCGACGGTGGCGTGATGCAGATCAGGGTACTGGGTCGCCGAATGGTTCCCCCAAATGATGATCTTCCTGACCAAGCCTAAGGGCGCGCCGCTCTTTTCGGTGAGCTGTGCCAATCCCCGGTTGTGATCCAATCGGGTCATTGCCGTGAATCGATTGGGCGGCAGCGAGGGGGCGTTGCGCTGCGCGATCAGTGAATTGGTATTGGCCGGATTGCCCACCACGAGCACGCGCACGTCGCGGCTCGCGACCGCATCCAGCGCCTTGCCCTGGGCCGAAAAAATCTTGGCATTTTCCAGCAGTAAGTCCTTGCGCTCCATGCCGGGACCGCGGGGCCGCGCACCGACCAGCATGGCAAAGTTGCAATCCTTGAACGCGACTGCGGCGTCGCTCGTCGCGGTTACTTTATTGAGAGTCGGGAAGGCGCAGTCGTTCAACTCCATCACGACGCCCTGCACCGCCGCGCTCGCCGCCGGGATCTCCAGCAGATTCAAGTTGATCGGCTGATCGGCGCCCAGCATTTGACCCGACGCGACGCGAAACGCGAGCGCATAACCGATATTTCCGGCCGCGCCCGTAATGGTGACTGTGACTGGCTTTTTCATGACTGGCTCCCGGCGCAAAAACCAAGAATGTTAGCCGAAAACGCGCCACCCGGGGGCGCCATGGGGCGACGCGCGAGGGGCGTCGTGAGGCGCCCGCCAGGCTGGCCTCATCGCAGGATCGCGAGGTCGCCGATGGAAAAGTCCGGGTAGGCGCCGCGAAAGCGCCGCAATTCCTCGTCCGCTTCGCTGTTGCGCCCGGCACGGCGCAGCGCGGCGATGTCGGCCAGCCAGACCGAGGGCGCGCGCGCGAGCTTGGGGTCGCTGCTGTAGAGATGCAGCCTGCGATTGAGGGGAGGATTCGCGGACGCGTCCGGATGCGCGGCGACACGCACCAGGCGCGGGGCATCGTCGACGCGCTTGGTGGCTTGCGGCCCGAACACGATGGCAAGCACCAACGCCACCGATAATAAGACGCTGGCGGCGAACGCCAGAGGCGCCAACCACGGCGTCAGGCGCCGCGCCGTGCCGTGCACGCCGTCCGTCAATCCGAGCGCGCCGCGCGACAGTCCAAGCACGCGGCGGTCGAGCGCGTGCGGCGGCGTCGGTGCGGATTCTCTCCGGTACTGACGCGACAGCGCGCTGTCGCCGCGCAAATATTCATCCAAGTCGTCGGGCGGTTCCATTGATTGCGTGTTGCTCAAATCGTTCGCGTCCGTAGCTGCGCACCGGGATCTCTGCCGGAAGCAGCGACTTCTTCAATTTGCGAATCGCGTAGCGCAGCCGGCTTTTGGCCGTCTCGACCCCGACTTGGGTCACGCGCGCGATTTCCTCGATGGTCAATCCCGTTTCTTCGTGCAGCAGAAACGCCTCGCGCTGCTCCTGCGGCAGGGCGCCCAGGGCCGCGAGCAGCGCGGATTGCTGCTCGGCGAATTCCGCGATCCCGTCGGGGCGTTGATACTCGGGCACTTCCGGTTCTGCTTGCGCCTCGGCGTCATCCGATCGCGTGGTGCGACGCATCTTGAGGTCACGACGGAAGAAATCGATGGTGCAGTTGTGCGCTATGTGAAACAGATAAGTCGCGAATTTTGCGCGCGCCTCATATCGGCTGCGCGTGGCGATCAATCGCGACCACACATCTTGAAACAAGTCCGAGGCGGCGCCGGCATTGCGCACCTGCCTTAGCAGATAGCGATAAAGCGGACCCTTGTGACGGGCGTATAGCGTCGAAAACGCGTCCGCGTCACCGTCTCGATACCGCACCATCAGCTTTGCGTCCTCGTCGAGCGGCTCCATGGGTTCAAGCATACACGTTGCCGCTTCTCCGGCCACCGGGGGGGCCCAATCATCGGTGGCCCTTCGAATCTTGTGCCGCGCAGCATGATTCAAACACAAGTATTTCTCGGAGGTGCTTGCATGTAGCGGTGATGTATGTAACTATATCACCAAGTCACCGAAACACCTCGATGACTGCACTGACCCTCATATCGGAGACCTTATGAACACTCAAATCTCTTCAAAGCTTGCCGCCCTCGCTGCCGCCCTGATGATGAATAGCCTGCTCATCGCGGGAGTAGCGTACTTATTCAACGGGCCGCTGCAGCAGCACGTGGCGGCCATCTCGGCGGCTCATACGGCCGCCCCGTTCCTGTACGGCGCCGTGTGAGCACGCATCGCGTATGAGCCTCGATCGCGCGTGAGCCCTCGAATGAATGCGTTGCCTTACACTACAGCGCTATATAGCCACAACACCACACCGAGTGAGGAATGGACCCTAATTGGAATGACAACCAGCCCATCTATCGCCAACTGCGCGATCGAATGGTCGCCCTCATTCTAGAGGGCGCGCTCAAGGAGGGTGATCC
>Ga0137409_10000865_pt1 | contig 33186 bp, 28 predicted proteins | sample CZODoug1_16funga_FD_122059 | JGI IMG/M metagenome (GOLD analysis project Ga0137409, IMG submission 122059) | Vadose zone soil fungal communities from Angelo Coast Range Reserve, California, USA - CZODoug1_16fungal (Hybrid Assembly) | ecosystem: Environmental > Terrestrial > Soil > Vadose zone... | reverse complement strand
TGGAGCCCACGCCCGGATTCGAACCGGGGACCTTTTCCTTACCAAGGAAATGCTCTGCCACCTGAGCTACGTGGGCGGGCATCGCAGCCAAAAGAGTACTAGAGGCCTGAGATCAGCTTCCCCGCCTCGGTGAGGATCTCCGCCCGGCCTCGGATCTTGATCGCAGCCGTCAGCTCGGTGAACTGCGCCACCAGGACCTCCCCCGCGTCGAGGCGCTCGGAGTGGTGCGAGCGGGTGTCCTTGCCCCGGGTCAGGCCCATGATCACGACCCCGTCCTCCAGCGCCTTGACGACTATGTAGCGCCCCGTCGCCCCACCCTCTTCGTCTTCGGTCATCGTCTCCCCCGCCCGTTGCCATTGGACTGCGACTTGGGCCGAACCGTCTCGAGCCTGGTCGCGGTCGAGCCGACCAGCTCGTCGATCTCGGCCGCGAGCGCCGGGCCGGCGAGGACATGATAACGATCGGCATTCACGATCACCTCTCGGCTGCCCACGACCACGTGCAGCACCACCTGGTCGGTGCCCGGGTGGCGTGCAAGGACCGCTTCCAGCCGCTCGGCCAGCCCCGTGTCGCTGCTTGGGATGCGGACATGGACCAGCTGCCGGCGCGCCACCGGGATGCATTCGGGGTCGTCCCACAGCCACGCCATGTCGGCGACCACAGACGCGGTCTCCACCTCCGGCTCTATGTCGGGCTCCGGTGGCGCACCGCCGCTCGAGCCGCTCGCGCGCGTGCTGCCGGCGCGGGCGTCCACCTTGCCCTGCACGACGAGCACCTTGTCCGGCTCGAACAGCAGCCGGACCTGCTCGAAGATGCGCGGGAACAGGACGATGTCGACCGTGCCCGTCAGGTCTTCGAGCGTTGCGTAAGCCATGATCTGGCCCTTGCGCGTCACCACGCGGCGCACCTCTCGCACCAGGCCCGCGACGCGCACCTCGGTTTCCTGCAGCGCGCTCGTCACCTCGACGGCCTGCGTGTCGGAGAGCTTGGCGAGCTCAGCCGAGATGCGGCGCAGCGGGTGGTCGCTCAGGTAGAGGCCCAACAGCTCCTTTTCGAGCCGCAGCTTCTCCTCCCCAGCCATCGGCGCAACGTCGATGGCGAGGCCGTAGTCATCGGCCGTCACCTCTTCCGAGCCCACCATCTCCAGCAGAGAGATCTGCCCCGACTCACGGTCGCGCCGAGCCCGTTCCGCTCGCGCCACCGCATGCTCCAGCACGTAGGCCAGCCGCGCCCGCTCCCCGAGGGAGTCGCACGCGCCCGACTGCACCAGTGACTCCAGCACCCGCTTGTTGACGTCCTGGATCGCCACCGTGCGGTCGCACAGGTCCTCGAGAGTCTTGAACGGACCGTCCGCGTCGCGCAGCGAAACGATGCTTTCGACGGCGTGCTGTCCGACGTTCTTGATCGCGGCCAGCCCGAACAGGATCCGGCCATCGCTCATCGAGAAGTCGGCGCGTGACCGGTTGATGTCGGGGGCCAGCACGTCGATGCCGCGGATCCGGCAGTCGACTATTGCGGTGGCCACTCTGTCGGCGCTCCCCTCCATGTGGATCAGGAGCGCGGTCATGTACTCCAAGGGATAGTTCGCCTTCAGGTAGGCGGTCTGGTAGCTGATCACGGCATAGGCCGCCGAATGCGCGCGGTTGAAGCCGTACTCGGCGAACTTGGCGATGCCGTCGAACAGCGCCTCGGCCGTCGACTTCGAGATGCCGCGCTCGACAGTGCCTTCGATGAACTTCGTGCGCAGCTTCGCCATCTTGGCCTTGTCCTTCTTGCCCATCGCTGCGCGAAGAATGTCGGCCTCGCTCATCGTGAACCCGGCCAGCTCCCGCGCCGCCATCATCACCTGCTCCTGATAGATCATCACGCCGTACGTTTCGCGCAGGATCGGCTCGAGCCGTTCGTGCATGTATTCGATCGGCTCACGACCCTGCTTGCGTGCGACGTATGCCGGGATGTTGACCATCGGACCCGGCCGGAACAGCGCGATGGCGGCGGAGACGTCCTCGAAGCTCTGAGGCCGCATGTCCATCAGCATCCGGCGCATGCCGGCGCCTTCGAGCTGAAACACGCCGTGGGTGTCACCGATGGAGATCAGCTCGTACGTCTTCAAGTCGTCGAACGGGAGCCGGTCGATGTCGATCTCGAGTCCGCGGTGCTCTTTCAGCAGGCGCAGGCACGTGGCGATGATGTCGAGGTTCTGCAGGCCGAGGAAGTCGATCTTCAGCAGGCCGATGTCGCCGACCGCCTTCATGTCGTACTGGGTCACCACCGCCTCGCGGCCGGGGCCGAACTGGAGCGGCGTGTAGCGAACCAGCGGCTCTGGTGCGATCACCACCCCCGCAGCGTGGGTGCTCACGTTGCGCGAGACGCCTTCCAGCGTGCGCGCCACGTCGATCAGGCGCTTCTGCTCCTCGTTCGACTCGTAAGCCTCACGAAAGTCCGGGACCTCCTTGAGCGTGTCGTCCAGCGTCTTGGAGCGGCCCTGCCAGACCGGCACGAGCTTGGCCAGTCGGTCGGTGTCGCGCAGCGGCACCTCCAGCACCCGGCCGACGTCGCGGATGGCGGCCTTCGACGCCATCGTCGTGAACGTGATGATCTGCGCCACGCGGTCAGACCCGTACTTCTCCGAGACGTAGCGGATGACCTTTTCACGGCCCTCGACCGAGAAGTCGCAGTCGATGTCGGGCATCGACACGCGGTCGATGTTGAGGAAGCGCTCGAAGATGAGGCCATGCTGCAGGGGATCGAGGTTGGTGATGCCGAGGCAGTACGAGACCAGGCTGCCCGCCGCGCTGCCGCGGCCCGGGCCCACGACGATGCCCTGCTTCCGCGCGAAGTTGTAGAAGTCCCAGACGATCAGGAAATAGGACGCGTAGCCGGTCTGGCTGATCACTGAAAGCTCCAGCTCGGCGCGCTCCTTGACCGCTGGGGGGATCTCGCCGGGATAGCGCCACGTGATGCCGTCGAGGACGAGCTTGCGCAGGTACTGGTCGGGAACCATCCCATCCGGCACGTCGAACGGCGGCAGGAGCGTGGCGCCGAGCTTCAGCTTCAGGTCGACCTGGTCGGCCACATCGATGGTGCTGAGCAGAGCGTCGGGCAGGTCCGTGAAAGCGGCGCGCATCTCGTCGGGCGTCTTGAGGTAGTTCTCCTGAGACGAAAAGCGCCAGCGGTTCGGGTCGTTGAAGCGCGCCCCTGTCTGCAGGCACAGCAGCACGTCGTGGGCCTCCGAGTCGTGGCGATGTACGTAGTGGAGGTCGTTGGTCGCGCACAGTCGCAGGCCGAACTCCCGGCCGAACCCGGCCAGTGCCTCGTTCACCTGGTCCTGGCGATCGATGCCGTGTCGCTGCACCTCGAGCAGGAAGCGGTCCTTGCCGAAGATGTCGCGATACGCCGCGACCGATTCCCGCGCGCCGTCGACGTCTCCATCTGAGATCCGGCTTGCCGCCTCACCCTGCAGGCAGCCGGAGAGAGCGATCAGTCCCTTGCTGTGCTCGGCGAGGATCTCTTTGTCGATCCGGGGCTTGTAGTACATGCCCTCCATCTGGCCGACGGTGCACAGCTTCATCAGGTTGAGGTAGCCCTCATGGTTGGCGGCGAGCAGCGTCAGATGGTTGGGGTCGCGATCGACCCTGCCCTCCCGCAGAAGGCGCGAACGGGGCGCGACGTAGACCTCGCAGCCGATGATCGGCTTGATCCCCGCGTCCTTGCACGCCTTGTAAAAGTGGATCGCGCCATACATCACGCCGTGGTCAGTGATGGCCAAGGCGGGCATCTCGAGCTTCGCCGCAGCCTCCACCAGAGCATGGATGCGGCTGGCCCCATCGAGCAGCGAGTACTCGGTGTGGTTGTGCAGGTGGACGAAGGTATTTGGGGCGTGCTGCATCGTCAGGCTTTGGGTGTGGCGGACCCCGTGGGTAGTTTACTTGGCGCCGGGCCGAGTAGCCTGCACCAGGTGCCCCTTGACGTGCGTCCTGCAACCGAGGCGGATCAGCCAACAATCCGCCGTTTCGTCAAGGACGCGAGGCTGAACCCGATGAGCCTCAACTGGCCTAACTTCGTCGTGGCCGAGGAGGCCGGCACCGTCGTCGGCGTAGGCCAGGTCAAACCACATGGCGACAGCAGCCGGGAGCTGGCCTCCATCGTGGTCGAGCCTGCAAGGCAGGGTCAAGGGATCGGGAGCGCGGTGATCAAGACGCTTCTTGCAAGCAACCCTGGTGTTGTCCTCCACCTGACCTGCCGCAGCGAGCTGCAAGGCTATTACGAGCGATTCGGTTTCCGCCGTCTCAGGCGGGCCGAATACCCGCCCTATTTCAGCCGATTGATTCCGCTCGTCAACGTGATCGGGCGCTTCGCGGGATTCCAGATCCTGGTGATGCGCCGCGAAGCTACTCCGTAAGGGGCGCCAAACGGCGGGATCTCCCCACGAGTGGGGACATTAGGGGTTGCGCTAGCCGGGTTCGTAACCCTATGCTTCCGCCCGCGTTGAGAGAGTCGTGCTACTTCTGAGGCCGCTGCTGGCTTTCACGGTCAGACAGCTGAGACCGGGCCGCCTGCGCCTCGCGCTCTTGAAGCTCGGGCACAGCCTGGACGCCTTCTAGGGCCCTAGCTCCTTTCAAGGAGCGCGACCGACTCGATGTGGTAGGTCTGCGGGAACATGTCCACGATCGCCGCCCGCCGGACCCTGTAGCCGCCCCGAACGAGCGCAACCAGGTCGCGCGCATGCGTCGACGGCTCGCAGGAGACATAGACCAAGCGCTGCACTCCGAGCCGGATGAGCTCGGCCAGCGCGGCAGGTTCGCACCCCGCGCGGGGCGGATCCAGGATGGCTGCCTGGTACTGGTCGAGCCTCACCTGCCGCAGCACCGTTTCGACCTTTCCAGGCACGAAGTCCACCCTGGCCGAGTTGATCCGCGCGTTGAGCCGGCCGAGCTGGACTGCGTTCGGGTTCTCCTCGATCGCCATGACGGTTGCGCCCTGGCTTGCCACGGCCACCGAGATGGTCCCGATCCCCGCGTACAGGTCGAGCACGCGATCGGCCGGCCCCGCGGCCAGCATGCCGAGGGCGGTCCGGTACAGGACAAGCATCTGCCGGTAGTTGGTCTGCACAAAGGTGTCGCTGCGCACCCGGAAGGTGAGGCCCCAGAACTCGAGCGACATCGCGTCGTCCAGCAAGACCTGGCCCGGCAGCAGCGCTGTCACGCGATGTGCGAAGTCGTCGCGCGGCCACGCCGGTGGGCGGCCCCGATGTCGCAGTCGCCAGAGCAAGCCCTGACCGGTCGGTTCCGCCGTGAGCAGGATGTTCTGCAGATCTCTCAGCTGCATCTCATTGGCCGCCTGCGCAAATGCAGGAAGCGCTTGCTCGATGCGCTGGTCGTGGATCGGGCACGTGTCGATCGGCAGCACTGAATGCGAGCGAAGCCTGTGGAAGCCGAACCGCCACGCGCCGCCGTGTGAGATCGCCTCGAACTCGCCGCGGATCCGGTAGCGCCAGGGATCGTCCATGCCGAGCACAGGCGTATCCGGCGGCAGGCGAAGTCCGGCCCGCGACCACGCCTCATCGACTACCTGGCGCTTGATCTCCAGCTGATGCGAATACGCCGCGTGCTGGAGCTGGCAGCCGCCGCATTCGCCGAAGTAAGGGCACGGCGCGGCCACCCGCTGAGGCGAGCCTTCCAGAACCCGCGTGGCGGCCGCCACTGCAACCCCACCCTGGCGGCCGCGCGGCTCTGCTTCAACGACCTCGCCGGGCAATGCGTAATTGACCAGCCACACCTTGCCGTCGTCATCCCGGGCGACCGCGGCGCCTCCATGGGCCGGCGCGGTCGGGCGGAGGATCAGCGGCGCCACAAGGCCATCGGGTCTTTGGCCGGCTTGAATCCCGCCGCCTCGACCATCTGCGTTGCCACCTTGAAGCCTTCGCCGATCTTTTCAGGGTCGTGGGCGTCGCTGCCGTACTGCACGGCCTGGCCCCCCACCTCGCGCCACCAGCGGACGACTGTGATGTCCGGGCAGAGAATGCGGCCGCGGGTCGTGTTCACCTCGAGCACACGCCCGGTGCGAGCCGCCGAGACAAGGACAGCCCGGATCTCAGCCTCGTAGTCGTGCTCGCGATAAGGCTGCGCGCCGTCTTGCCAGTAGCGCTTCGGGTAGTCGATGTGCGCGAGGGTCTCAAAGGCCAGGCCGCTCTCAAGCATGGCCAGGGTTTCGCGGAAGTACTCCCTCACGGCGGCCGCAAAGTCGAGGCTGGGGCGCTCGCGGAACTGACTCGCGTCCAGCACGCTTCCATCCATGCGAACGCAGTGGATCGAGCCGTGAACCTGGTCCAGCGGACCTGCCGCCAGCACCTCCGCCGTCTCGCGTGGAAACCAGTGCGGCTCTCCCAGCTCGACACCGCTCAGGATGCGAAGCTCCTTGAACTTCGCCCGGCAGCGCTCGATCGCATCCAGGTAGCCGGTGATGTCGACCGAATGCTGGCCCGGGTGAATGGTGTTCCATTCGGCGTGCTCGGTGAAGGCGATCGCCGGCAGGCCGAGCTCCAGCGCCCGCTGGCAGCTGCGCTCCATGGAACCGCGAGGCGCGTCCCACGACCATTCGGTGTGCACGTGGAGGTCAGGCGGCAGAGGCACGGCACAAGGCTAGCGGGGAAGGCTTCTGGCTAGAATGGCCCGCCGTGGGGTACGTGGTGCTTGGAATTGCCTACGTGACCGGCGGGCCGCTGCTCGGAATTGGCCTCTACCTGCTCATCCGAGGCGCCTTCCCAGCCTGGTGGAAGGAGTGGATCCTCCGGCCGGTGTTGCGGACCACGCCCGCGGTGGCTCGCCTCCAGGGTCTGACCGCGATCGGGCTGGGAGCTTCGATCGTGGCGATCGGCTGGAGCGCGATGGTCTCCGAGCACGTTGGCGGGCTGCTGGTCGTCGTCGCCATGGCTGCCTACCTGATCGGGGCCGGAATCTTCGTCTTCAGCACATGGCTGTCGCGGCGGGGGTTGGCCCGCTAGCAGCCGGGGCGAGCCGCCTCAGAGCAGACTGCCACGGCGTCGCCCTCAGCGTTCACGAGCACCCGCCCACCCAGAAGGCCGCCCAGGACGACCGTCACCGTTCGCACGGCCGCGATCGCGGTGCACGCGATGGGCGCACCAGGAGCTGAGTGAGAGATCGCCAGCACGCGGATGGCCACTGCTGATGTGGACTCGGCGACCGCGGCCGCATAGTCGGCGCCACATGGCCCGGGGTTGTCAGGGGCTCCTGTGAAGGTGAACGTCATCACGCGGGCGTCACTGCTCGCGGTCGCGCTCTGGTCCCAGGCCCGCCTCGACGTCCCGTCGTCCCAAAAGGCTGACCGGGCAAGCGCCGGCCAGGCGAGGTCGCCGTTGGCTCCCGTTGCAGTGAAGTGCCACGCGCTCATGGTCGCGGTGCCGCGGTCGGTCTTGACCTGCGTGATACCAAAGCGCGTCCCGGTGATCACCAGTGGAGCGACTGTTGCGCAGTCCGGGCTCTGTACTCCGGCGGCGCGTGTCATCGCGACAAAGGCGTCGGACGCGGAGATCGCCGGATACGTGACAGTCGTGCCGTTGTTCCAGGTCGCGACAGCCTGGCTTGGGACCTGCGCCGGCAGAGTCGAGGCTAGCGCGAACTTGCTGCAACTTGCCGCGATCTTCGCGTCACCGCCGGCATAACCGTTGCCGGATGGGTGAAGGTCGAAGAACAGAATGATCGGCCGCGGGATCTGATCCGCCGGGAAGCTCTGCCAGGCGGCGAGGGCCTCGGTGGGCGGGCTGGGGAGGGCGGTGCCAGGTGGGGGCGCTCCGCAGCACGCCGCCAACATCAAGAGCGCGACCAGCACTAACAAGCGTCGAGGCATATCTACCTGACGTGTGGCGGCGCTGGAACGTAACGCCCCTCCGGCCCTTCGGGCCACCTCCCCGGCGAGCGGGGAAGAGAAAAGCTACCCGAGGAGTCTCAGCAGCAGCTCGCTGGCCACTTTTGGGTTCGCTTGTGGGGCCCGCTGCTTGAGATCGGCCATCAGGGCGCCAATCGCCTGCTTCTTGCCCGCTCGGTAGTCTTCGACCGCCCTGGGGTTGGCGGCCATCACCGCCCGCACCTCCGCCTCGAGAGCCGATTCGTCGCTGACCTGGGCGAATCCGTGCTCGGCCACGATATGTGACGGCGAGCGGCCCGTCTCGACCGACTCGAGGAGAACCTCTTTCGCCTGGTCTCGAGTAATGGCTCCGGCGGTCACCAGCTTCACCACCTCGGCGAGATGCTCGGGGGTTGGGAATTTCCCGCTTGGTGCCACCTCTCCGATGATCCAGTTCGCCACCGGCTTGGCGCCGGCCCCGGCGCCTACCGCAGCCTCGAACAGGTCGGCGAGGTCACGGTCGGCCGCGATCTGCAAAGCGTCAGCAGCGGGTAGGCCGTACTCGGAGACAAGGCGGGCGCGGCGCGCGCCCGGCAGCTCTGGCAGGGCTCGCCGAAGGTCCTCGATCCAGGCCGGGTCCAGCTCCAGCGGAGGCAGGTCCGGCTCGGGAAAGTAGCGGTAGTCCTCGGCGAACTCTTTGCTGCGCTGAGAGAACGTGCGCTGCTCGGCCTCGGACCAGCCGCGCGTCTCCTGCACCACCCTTCCACCCGCCTCCAGGACCTCGGTCTGGCGCGCCACCTCATAGAGGATCGCGCGATGCAGCGCGCGGAACGAGTTGATGTTCTTCAACTCGGTCTTGACACCCAGCTCCTCAGATCCGGTGCGCCGGATCGAGATGTTGGGTTCGGCCCGCAGCTGGCCCTTCTCCATGTCTGCTTCCGACGCGCCGATGGTCCGGAGCAGGGTGCGCAGGCCGACCGCGTAGTCGCGCGCCTCGTCCGCCGACCGCAGGTCGGGCTCGCTGACGATCTCCATCAACGGCACGCCCGCGCGGTTCAGGTCGACGAACGACTCCCACGCCTTGTGCAGCTTGTCGCCCGCGTGGATGAGCTTGCCGGTGTCCTCCTCGAGGTGCACGCGACGGATGCGGACGCGACGGCCATCAACCTCCAGGCTGCCGTTGACGCTCATCGGCAGGTCGTACTGGCTGATCTGGTAGCCCTTCGGCAGGTCCGGATACATGTAGTTCTTACGGTCGAACTTGGTGTGGCGCGGTATCTCGCAGTTGAGGGCGAGGGCGGTCTTCAGGCACGCCTCGACCGCCGCCTTGTTGACTGTCGGCAGCACCCCGGGCAGGCCGAGACAGACCTCACAGACGTTGGAGTTGGGAGGGTCGCCAAGGTTGCCGATCGCGCACCCGCAGAACATCTTCGAGCGCGTGCGAGGTTGGACATGGACCTCCATGCCGATCACAACCTCCCAGTTCCTCACCGCCCCTCTCCCCAAAGGAGAGAGGGGGCTGCGCTAGGCAAGGGGCGCAACCTCTGCTTTGACGCCGCTCGCGACCTCGTAGGCGCGCGCCACGCGCAGGGCGGTGTCCTCTCGCCACTGAGGGGCGAGGACCTGCAGCCCGACCGGCAGGTCATTCGAAAAACCGCACGGCACGCTGATGCCTGGCAAGCCCGCCAGGTTGCCGCCGAGGGTGAGGACGTCACACAGGTACATCGACAGCGGGTCCTGGGTTTTCGCGCCGATTGGAAAAGCGACCGTTGGCGATGTCGCGCTGATGATCGCGTCGCACTTCTCGAACGCGGTGTCGAAGTCTCGCTTGATGAGCGTGCGTACCTTCTGCGCCTTGAGGTAGTACGCGTCGTAGTACCCGCTCGACAGCGCATACGTCCCCAACATCACGCGCCGCCTGACCTCGGTGCCGAAGCCTTTGCGGCGCGTGCGGGTGTAAGCCTCGGTGATGTTCTGAGCGTCCTCGGTCGACATCCCGTACCTGACCCCGTCAAATCGCGCCAGGTTGGATGAGCACTCGGCGGGGGCGATGATGTAGTACGCCGCAAGGCCGTAGTCGGTGTGCGGCAATGCCACGTCGACGATCTCGGCGCCGGCGTCGCGAAGGGCTTTGACCGCCTTGTCCACCGCGGCCTTCACGCCCGGCTCGATTCCGTCGACCTCGTAGTACTCGCGCGGGACGCCCAGGCGCATGCCCTTGACGCCCGCGTCGAAGTCACGCAGGACGTCGTTGGGGCGGTCTGATGACGTCGCGTCGAGGGGGTCGCGGCCGGCCATCGCTTCGAGCACGATCGCCGCGTCCTCGACCGACCGAGCGAACGGGCCGATCTGGTCGAGGCTGGACGCAAAGGCGATGAGCCCATACCGGCTGACGCGCCCGTAGGTGGGCTTCATGCCGACCACACCGCACAGCGCCGCGGGCTGGCGGATAGAGCCTCCCGTGTCGGTGCCGAGGGCGATCATGGCCTCGCCCGCCGACACTGCAGCGGCGCTTCCACCCGAGCTTCCGCCCGGGACGCGTTCGAGGTCCCACGGATTGTGCGTGGGGTGATAACCAGAGTTTTCCGTCGAGCTACCCATCGCGAACTCGTCGCAGTTCATGACCCCGAGCATCACCGCACCTGCCTCGAAAAGCCTCGACACGGCCGTGCCGGTGTAAGGCGGCTTGAAGCCGCGCAGGATCTGCGACCCGGCCGTCGTCTCCACCCCGCGCACGCACAGCACGTCTTTGATCGCCATCGGGATGCCGACCAGCGGTCCGAGGTCGCCGCGCAGGATCCGCCTGTCAGCCTCCTCCGCCTGCTTCTCCCAGAGCTCTGGCGTGAAGCGAAGGAAAGCCTTCACGCTGCGATCGAGCCTTTCAATGCGCTCGACATGCGCGGTCACAAGCTCCGAGACCGAGAAGGAGCGGAGCCGAAGCAGCCTCGCGGCCTCTTTGATCGTCAGCTCGGTGAGGTCCGTCAAGCCTCTTCCTGAATCGATGGCACGCGGAAGAATCCGTCGACTGCAGCCGGGGCGTTGGCCAGAGCCTCGGCCTGGCTCAGACCTGGACGGGGAACGTCTTCCCGCAGCGTGTTGGCCACCTCGACCACCTGCGCCGTCGGCGGGATCGAGTCGGTGTCGAGCTGCTGGAGCCGGTCGATGTGCGCGAGGATGCCGCTCAGCTGCTCGGCGTAAAACTCTTCGTCGCCCGGCTCGAGGCCCAATCGCGCGAGCATGGCGACATGACGGACCTCGGCTCGAGTTAAAGGCATGCGGTTAGCTTAGTTTTTGTTGGAGTTGCGGCTCGAGATGAGCGCCGCCAGCACTGGAATCCCCGCGATCGCCCCTATGACGGTGAGCGTCATGGCGCCCGATGCGATGCCCGCCACTGTTCGGGCCCACCTCTCCCGCCGGACCAGGCCGATCGCGCCGATCACCCCAACCACCGCCGAGCCCGCCGAATAGGCGGACGAGGTCACGAGGACCAGCCAGATTCTTCCCACGGCAGAGGGTTCGGTGAGAAACCCGATGACGAACCAGGCCCACCACAGCATCAACCCGGAGCCGAGCAGCAGCGCAACCCACGTCCAGGGGGGTGTGGTCGTCTGGGCCGCGCCTCGTTCCTGAGTGGCCTGCACCCGGCGGAGTTTAGTAGAAGGTCACCTGGGCACGATGGCGAGGAACTGCTCCTCGTCCAGGACCGCGACCTTGAGCTTCTGCGCCTTCTCCAGCTTCGAACCGGCGCCCGGCCCGGCGACCACGTAGTCGGTCTTCGAGCTCACGCTCGAGGCCGCCTTACCACCCAGCCTGCGAACCAGCGCCTCCGCGTCGGGCCGGCTCATCGTCTCCATCGTCCCGGTGAAGACAAACGTCTTGCCTGTCAGCGGACCCTCACCCGGCGCCTCGACCGCCTGCGGCTCCACGCCACGAGCGAGCAGCTTGGCCACCAGCTTGCCGCCATGGCCCTTGAAGTACATGTGCACCTCGCGTGCCATGTTCGGACCCACGCCCTCGACTCTCATCAGGTCTTCCTCGGTCGCGCTTCGCAGCTTCTCAATGCTCCCGAAATCGGCCGCGAGCAAATCCGCCGTCGCCTCACCGACCTGCGGGATGCCCAGCGCGTTGAGGAATCGGCCGAGCTGCGGCCGGCGGCTGTCACCGATCCGGTCGAGCAGGTTCTGCGCAGACTTGTCGGCAAAGCCATCGAGCTGCACAACCTGCTCCTTGGTCAGGCGGTACAGGTCGCTCGGGTCCTCAACCCAGCCGCGGTCGATGACCTGACCCACGGTGGCGTAACCGAGACCTTCGATGTTCAGGGCTCCGCGGCTGGCGAAGTGGCGCAGACGCTCCAGGCGCTGTGCGGCGCAGAACGGGTTGATGCACCGATGAGCGATATAGGGCTCCTCGCGCACCACTTCCCCGCCACACACAGGACACCTGGCGGGCATCTTCCAGCCAGGTTTCGGCTCCTTGACGCTCACGATCTCGGGGATGACGTCGCCAGCCCGATGGATCACGACCCGGGCGCCGACGTACACCCCCTTGTCGTTGACCTGCGCCTCGTTGTGCATGGTGATGTTGCGTATGGTCACGCCACCGACCACCACGGGCTTGACGTGCGCGACCGGGGTCAGCACTCCGGTGCGGCCCACGTAGCACGCGATCTCCTCGACGTCGGTCTCCGCCTCCTCCGGCGCGTACTTGAACGCAATCGCCCAGCGCGGCGAGCGCGCGACAAAGCCGAGCTCGAGCTGCTGGGTGAAGCCGTCGACCTTGATCACGACACCGTCGATCTCGTGCTCGAGCTCGTGGCGCCGGCGCTGCCACTCCGCGTGATACTCGATGACCTCCTCGATTGAGTTGAGCCTGCGGCGGTGCTTGTTGACGCGGAACCCCATCTTCTCCAGGGCGCCGAGCACCTCCCACTGCGACCGGGCCGGGCCCCCGGGATCGAGCGTGTACATGAACGTTTGAAGGTCGCGACTTGCCGTGACGTTGGGGTCGATCTGGCGGACGCTCCCCGCGGCGGTGTTGCGCGGATTGACGTACCGGACTTTGCCGGCCGCTTCCATCTCACGGTTCAACTTCTCGAACGCGGCGATGGGAAAGTAGACCTCTCCCCTGACCTCGAACACGTCGGGCATCCCCGCGACCGGCGTGATCGCCAGCGGAACGCTGCGGATCGTGCGTACGTTTGCCGTCACGTCCTCGCCAACCGTCCCGTCGCCTCGGGTCGCCGCGCGCTGCAGCCGGCCCTTCGAGTAGGTGAGGCTGATCGCGAGACCGTCGATCTTCAGCTCGGCGCAGTACTTGATCTTGTCGCCGACGGCCGCCCGCACACGTTTGTCGAAGGCTCGGATCTCGGTCTCGTCGAACGCGTTTTGCAAGCTCAGCATCGGTGAACGATGGCGGACCTTGGCGAACTGGTCCGAGGCCTCGCCGCCGACACGCTGTGTCGGCGAGTCGGCGGCCAGGAGGTCCGGCCGCTCCTCCTCGATCCGCCGCAGCTCGAGAAACAGCGCGTCGTACTCGGCGTCGGAAACCTCGGGCTTGTCCAGCACGTAGTACGCGTGCTCGTGGCGGCGGATCTGCTCGCGCAGCTCTTCGACCCTGACCGCCTGGTCGACTGTCTTCTTGCGCTTGCTCATTTCGTCAGCGGCGCGAGCATCCCGCTCAGGATCTTGAGGCCTACTTTGTCGAACTTGATGACGAGCTCCTCGTCCGTTCGCGTGAGGGTGCTCTTGACCACGGTCCCGGCGCCAAACGCCGGGTGCTTGACCCGGTCACCGCTTATGAAGCGCTGCACCGGGGGCGGCGCCGGCGCAGCCTGGACCTGGCGTTCCTGGAACCGCTCTTTGTAGCCCTGGCGCGGAGGTGCCACGGGCGCGTTGCCCTTCGGCGTCGCGAGCATCGACTGCGGGATCTCGGTCAAGAAGCGGCTGGGGAAGGCTGGCTGCGAGCGGCCGTAGAGGTGACGGCGGAACGCGCAGCTCAGGTACAGGCGGTCCTTGGCGCGCGTCATGCCCACGTATGCCAGCCGTCGCTCCTCCGCCATTTCGGTCGCGGCGCCGGCGGCGGACGGGTTCTCCTCGCGCTCGTCCAGCGCCCTCTGGTGGGGCAGCAGCCCTTCTTCCATTCCGACCAGGAAGACGACCGCGAACTCGAGCCCTTTGACCATGTGCAGCGTGATCAGCGTCACGCCTTCGCCGTTCTCGTCGTAGGCGTCGACGTCGGACACCAGCGCGATCTCGGCCAGGAAATCTTCCATGCCCTGGGCCGGGTCGCGGTCGTCGAAGCTCTCGGCCAGGCCGCGGAGCTCGTTGAGGTTTTCCATCCGGGCCTCGCCCTGCGGAGTCCCGTCCAGATAGTGCCGGCGCAGGTCCATGACCTCGATCACGTGGTCGAGCAGCTCGCTCGGACGCAGCACCCCCATCACCGAGCGGATGGATTCGATCTGCGCGCGAAATTTCTGCAGCGGAGAGATGGCCGCGCGAGGCACACCCGCGACGCGCCCGGGATCCTCCAGGAGAGAAAGGATGTCCGAGTCGGTTTCGCGCGCCCGAACGTTGAGCGCGTCGATGGTGACGTTGCCGATCTTGCGCGCGGGCACCGACACGATGCGACCAAAGCTGAGGGAGTCCCTGGGATTGAAGCAAAAGCGCAGGTACGCGACCACGTCCTTGACTTCGCGCCGCTCCCAGAAGCGGATGCCCCCGACGAGCCGGTACGGGATTCGCCTGCGCGCCAGCACGTCTTCGAAGGAGCGGGACTGGGCGTTGGTTCGGTAGAGCACCGCGAAATCCGAGTAGCCGCGCTTCTCGGTGCGCCGGAGGCGCTCGATCTCATCGGCGACGAACTCCGCCTCCTCCACTTCGTTGTAGGCCTGCATCGCCATCACCTTCTCCCCGCCCGCGCGCTCGGTCCACAGCCGCTTCTCGGCGCGCTCAGGGTTGCTCCGGATGACGCTGTACGCGGCGTCGAGGATGGCCTGGCTCGAGCGGTAGTTCTGCTCCAGCCGGACCACGTGTGCGTCGGGATAGTCCTTGCGGAAGTCGAGGATGTTGCGCACGTCGGCGCCGCGGAATCGATAGATCGACTGGTCGTCGTCTCCGACGACGACGACGTTCCGGTGCTCCGCTGCGAGCAGGTTGACGAGCACGTACTGCGCCCGGTTGGTGTCCTGGTACTCGTCGACGAGCACGTGCCGGAACCGATCGCGCCACTTCTCCAGGGCTTCGGCGTCGGTGTTGAAGAGCTCGACGAGCTTCATGATCAGGTCGTCGAAGTCGAGGCCGCCCGAGCGGCGCAGGACCTCCTGGTAGGACTCGTACACCCGGCGCACGATCTCGTCGGCGTAGCTGCGGTTCGGATACTCGTTTGGTCCCTTCAGCTCGTTCTTGGCCTGCGAGATGGCATTGCTCAGGGCGCCGACCGGGTACCGCTTCGGATCGAGTCTGAGCTCGTCGAGAACGCGCTTGAGCGCCGCGCGCGTGTCGTCCTCATCGAAGATGACAAAGCTCGGCACGACCCCGATGCGCTGGGCTTCCCGGCGCAGGATCTTGACCGCGGTGGAGTGAAAGGTGCCGACCCACATCTTCTGAGCACCCTCGCCGACAAGGGTTTCGACGCGGCCGCGCATCTCCTTGGCCGCCTTGTTCGTGAAGGTGACGGCCAGCAGCCTGTCCGGCCACACCCGGTGGGTCGCGATCAGGTAGGCGATGCGCGCGGTGAGGACGCGCGTCTTCCCGCTCCCGGCGCCGGCAAAGATCAGAAGGGGCCCGTCCCCGTGGGTGACGGCCTCCTGCTGGGGCGGGTTCAGGCGCGCCAGCAGCGATTCGACCGCGGGCATGGGTGATCCGTCGGCTGCCATGGGGAATCGAGTTTACCGGTGGCTGGGCCTCACCCTAACCCTCCCCCTGCGGGGGAGGGAATGCGCGAATCAAACCGCCGCGGCGAATGCACCTGAAATCGCCCGTTGCTTCGTTAGACTCCACGTGGCCTTGGCTCACCAGGTCGATTTCGGCATGCGAGACCACCTTCTGTACGAGCTCGCGCGCGATCTCAGCTCCTCGCTCGAGCTCGACATCGTGCTCCGCAAGGTGATGGACCGCGTGATCACGCTCATGAAGGCGTCGCGCGGCTTCATCGTGCTCGTCGACCCGGTCACCGGGACCATGTCGGTCCAGATGTCAAGCGGTGAGGCCGACCCGGAGAAGACGCGTTCCTTCCTGGGCTCGAAGACGGTCATCGAGCAGGTGGTCGCGACGGGCCTGGCGGTCATCTCGACCGACGCCAGCCTGGACGACCGGTTCAAGAGCCAGCAGTCGGTCATCCTCCAGAACCTGCGCTCGATCATCGCCGTGCCCCTGGTCACCAAGGGCAAGGTGATCGGCGCCGTCTATGTGGACAACCCCTTCCGAGCCTCGATCTTCGAGGAGAAGGACAAGGAGTTCCTCCAGGCGATCTCCGACCTCGCGGCAATCGCGATCGACAACGCGCGGCAGTACGAGCGTTCAGAGTTCTTGCGCGAGCTGTTCGAGCTCCACGTCAACAAGCAGGTGACCGACTACGTGCTCGCGAGATCCGACCGCATGACCATGTTCCTTCCCGGAGAGCGCCGCGAGGTGACCATGCTGAACTCCGACATCGCGGGGTTCTCGACGCTCTCGCAGAGCATGGAGGCTGAGGAGCTGGTGGAGTTCCTCAACAACTACTTCGCGCGGATGATCGAGGTCGTCCTGGCGCACGGCGGCAACATCGACAAGTTCCAGGGCGACGGCATGCTCGTGGTCTTCGGCGCACCCAACCCGATGGTGGATCACGCGGCCCAGGCGCTGAGGGCTGCCCACGGGATGGTCAAGGAGATCGACCGGCTCAACCGAGAGCTGGTCGAAGCCGGCCGGCCTGCGATTTCCGTCGGGATCGGCCTCGACACCGGCTCGGTCGTGGCCGGGCATGTCGGCTCAGATCGCCGCCTCGAGTTCACCCTGATCGGCGTGCCGGTCAACAACAGCTCGTACCTGTCGAAGGTGCGGCCGGCCAAAGTGTTGATGTCCGAGGCCACCCGCGACCTGGTGCCGGATGATTTCGAGGTGGCGGGCTACGAGCCGATGCTGCTCAAGGGGGCCGCGAGCCCTCAGCCGATCTACCAGCTGGAGGTCACCGTCACAGCAGACGGGTAAAGAAAAGACCCGGCCTTGAGTTAGAGCCGAGTCCTCCCCTCCGGCGCGGTACTGCTACCCCAAAGGTGCGGCAGACAAGCGCTACTTGCAGGCCCAGCGGCCGGGGCCGTAGTGGCTGTAGAGCCAGGCGGCGGCCTGGGCGTTCGCCACGGGGTCGAACGGCGACTGGCTCGCCCAGGGCGTACCGCCCCATGTGCTGGGCAGGAACTGGAACAGGCCTGACGCGCCGCTGTCGGAGTTCACCGAGTTCGGGTGATAGCGCGACTCGCACCAGGCGATCCGCATGGCCCAGACGACGGCGTCCTGGCCCAGAGGGCTGAACGCGTCGGTGATGATCTTGGCGATGTAGGCAGGCGGAGGAGGATGGTTGTTGAGGGCTGCGATGCGCGCCGCCTGGGCCTGGGCCGCGGCGAGGGCTTCCTGTTGCGCCTGGTACTCGGCAAGGCCCTTCTTCAGGTCCTGCGTCCATGCGTTCACCTGGGCCATCTGGGCCGCCTGCACGCGCTGGTTCCGCATCTGCTGCACGACCGAAAGGCGGTCGAAGGCGCTCAGCTGGGTCACGGCCACGACGCGTGACACTGACGCGGGCGCGTCCAGGCGCGGCAGGATCACGGCGGCGAGGATCACGACCCACACCACGACCGCGCGAAACAGCGGCAGCAAAACCTTCCGCTCCTCCTCTGAACCGCCCTACCCCTGGGGCGTTGATCAGGCCTGAGCTCGGAGCGAGACGTGTAGAAGACCGCTCAGGAACCGTGGAAGTGGCACCTTAGCAAAAAGGCCCCGGCTTTGGGTAGCCCCTAAGGTTCAGAACAGGTGGGTGAGCTGCCTCCTGAGCAGCTTCCGGCCGGGGGGTTCTGAATACGCCGGCATGAGCCCCTTGATTCGCTCGAAACCCGCCTCGGTGAGTGACGCGGGGTCGTGGCCCGCCGGCAGCAGCACCTTGCCGATCACGACTCGGATGGGCTTGCGAAACCAGAGGTCCTGGGTCCCGGACAGAGCGACCGGGATCACCGGCACGCCCGCTTTGATCGCGAAGTGGGCGAAACCCTTTTTGAAAGGCATCAGCGCGCCCTCCTTTGGGCCGTAGTTGCCCTCCGGGAAGATGGCTATCGCGCCCCCCAGCTCCAGGCATCGGTCAACGTGGTGGAACAGGGCCTGGTCGCCGTGGCGCTCGCGGACGACGGGCACGTAGCCCCCGGTGGTTCGAATCAGCCACCACTGGAATTTGCGGGTGACCAGGATCGTCGGGTCGGCGAGGAAGTGCAGGCGCGGCTCGGGCGGGAACAGCAGCAGGATGGCGAACTCGTCCAGCCAGTTGAGATGGTTGGCGATGACGATGTAGTTGCCGGACCTTGGGATGTTCTCCCGGCCTTCCACATGGAAGCGAAAGCACAGCCGCAGGATAGGAACTGCGATCGCCCGAACTATGCGATATGGGAAGTTGGCCCGGCGGCCGACAGGCAACAGGTCGGAGGGTGGAAGAGCGGCGGTGCTGGCCATCGGGATGGCCGGCAGTCTAAGCCCCCAGGGACCACCACTCGAGGAATCGGTTGTAAGTCCCGATCGCCGCCTGCACTGCGTGGACCGAGTTCCGAAGGGCTGCCGCGTCGCCGCTCGAGAGGCGACCGCTGTTCACCATCGCCTGAACCTCGTTGAGGAAGGCGTTCAGCTGGTTGTTGGCGGGTTTCGTGTCACCGCGGGCGAGCGATGCGCTGGCGGCGTTCAGCTTGGCGGTCAGGCTGTTCTTCTGGCCATCGTTGAGGGAGGCGATCTTCTGGACGGACCCGGAAATCGAGCTCAAAGCTTGCTGAGGTGTCAGGATCGCGACCTTGGTGGTCGCCTGGTCGATGCCGCCGTCATAGTCGGTGACTGTCAGCGTGACGGGGTAGTTGCCGGCCGCGCTGTATGAGTGGGCGACCGACAGCACTGCCGAGCCACCGGCCCCGAACTCTGTGGTGCTCGTGGCGCCGTCCCCGAAGTTCCAGACGGCCTTGTGCAAGTCCAGCGCCCCGGGGTCAGAGAAGCTGCCGGCGAATGTGAACGACAGGTTGGGGGTGAAGACCAGCAGCGGGAGCCCTGAAGTTGGAGCCGCGCTCGTTATCCGGGCCGAAGGTGAAACGTTCTGCGCGTTGATCGTCACCGACGCGCGACCTGTCATGGGAACGTGGTCGGTCGCCTCGAGGGTGGCGACGAAGGTGCCCTCGTCATCCGGCGTGAAGCTGAAGGCGGCGGGATCGCTTCCGGGGCCACCGAACGGCTTCCCATCCTTGGTCACGGTCCAGCTGTAGCTGACAAGCGGATTGTCCTCGGCGGCCGGACTGGACGCCGAGCCGTTCAGCGTGACCTTCGTTCCCTCCGGGCTCAAGGCAGCGGCGCTCGTGCTGAGAGTGGCGGTCGACAAGCGCGAGGTGGCTGACGAGATGGACACGTTCGGAGCCACCGCCGCGACCTTGACCGTGAAGGTGGTGGGGGCGGCGGCGAGTCCCTTGCTGTCGGTTGCCGTGAGGGTGATCGTCTCGACGGCGGCTTCATCACCTGCGGGCAGAGACCAAGACCACGTGCCGGAACTCGTGCCGCTCTGGGTCACCGTGCCGGACGAGGCGGAGATGGTGACGGCGTCGCCGTCGGCGTCAGAGAACGTGCCTGTGTTGGTGGGCTTGGTGCCTTCATCGACAGCGACCGCGGTTTTGTCGGCGGCCAGGGCGGGAGCATGGTTCGTGCTTACGGCGACCCACGTCTTGAAGGCAAAGTCCTGGCCGTAACTGCCGCCGCTGAACCAGCCGCAGCCATAGCAGCCCACGTACAGCTGGCCGCCAGGGTAGAGGTTGACGATCCAGCTGTTGTACCAGTTGAAAGTGCCGACGCTGGTGCTGACCACGATCGCGTACTGCTTGTCGGCCGTGACTGAAACGCCAGGGCTGAACGCGAAGTCCTGCCACTGCTTGAACTGCATTGTGCCCTGGTAAGAAGAGGAGCCCAGGACGGTGCCGCTCGGGGCGCCCCCTGTGACCGACTGAATCTGGACAGTCAGCCTGACGAAGGCATAGCTAGAGTCAGAGAGCAGCGAGACCCGGTCCACCTGACCGGACACGCCGGCGGTGAAAGTCTGGGCCATCAGCTCGAGACGCTGGAAGCTTGTGCCGACCGTCTGCGACTGGTCCACAGAGTCGGTAGCCGCCTGAACGGGCAGGTTTACGAACAGGGACAGCCCGGCGGCCAGGGCGAGGGCGAGCGACCATCTGCTCCGGAAAGAGCTGCCGCCGATGGTTGGACGCGACCCAGGCTCCATGCCCGATGTGACGCACCGCCTCTCGATTCCCTGCGCAAGACCACAAGATCAGTTTGAGATCGACCGGAGCGGCGGCTGACTGCGTTTATGCGGCGCTTTCGACCGCACGGCCGCGGAACCGGTGCGTCACGTCCTGGGCCCCCCACAGGACCCAGCCGAGGCCGATGCCCCAGAGCGCGTACGCGATGGCAGCAAAGAGCCCGCCGGATCGCGTCACGTCGGCGGATGCGCCGACCCACGTCGAAAGGCTGATCGCGAGCAGGCCGACGCCGGCGAGGACGCCCAGGCCGTCGACCCAGGCTGGAAATCGCTCGGCGCCGAAACCAAGACCAGAAGCGACGACGAACCAGATGCCCACCAGGGCCAACGGCCAGGCTGTCCACCCGCTGTAGGCCTCGCCGCTCAGCACGCCCGTGACGGCGAGGATCTGGAGCACCGTCAGCCACAGGGAGCCCACCACTCCCCAGAACCCGACGAAGAGACCCCACGAAGGCCAGCGCATCGGATGGCTGAAGAGTGCGATGGCCACCGGCAGCAAGAGAATCGCCCAGGCGAGCAGGAACCAGCCGCGCAAGGACTGCGAGCCCGCAAGCTGGCTGATCACCGCGCCGACCAGCGCAGCAACAGATAGAAAGGTTAGGAGGCTGGTCCACCGCATCCCGCGGGTCATGAAGACAAGAAGGACGAAGACCACCCAGGCGATGAGGATGGCGTCCCGTAGAACGTCCCAGCTGAAAACCTGGCTGAGAATCGCGCCCGTCAGCGCCGCGACGCTGATCCAGAAGAAGGCGTTGCCCCAGCGCACAGATGGATTATGGAAGGATTGGGCGTCCGTCCTCGCCGATCGGCCAGTGGGGGTTGTGGGCGACCTCCCAGAGATGACCGTCGGGGTCAGCAAAGTAACCGTTGTAGCCACCCCACTCGGTGGCTTGCGCCGCCCTGGTCACGCGCGCGCCGGCGGCGACGGCAAGTGCGAGGAATGCATCAACGTCTTCGCGGCTGTCAAGGTTCATCGCGAGCGCAGTACCGCGATATCCGGCATCGCCACCAGGCTCTGTCGAGACGCCGGCATCTTGTGCAAGGTCTTCGTAACCCCAGACCGCCAGCACGCCACCGGCTGTCTTGAAGAAGCTGACATCGCCTGGGACGGAAGCTTCAGACAGTGGAAAGCCCAACGCTTTGTAGAACTCAGTGCTCAGCGCAACATCACGAACGCCGAGGGTCGCAAGGCTGAGCCGAGCCGATGGTTTCACGGTCAGAGTGTATTCACGCTCCCGACCAAACCCATTGGTTGCTTCGTTGAGTGGAGGTGGGCATCCTCAGCCAGCTAATCGGCGCCAAGCGCTCGATTGACCGGACCTGGTGCTGTGATTCCTGTAGGGAGGCCGCGATCGGTAGAGACAAGTCGCCTGAGGGTGCAGTGCGGGCGTTGCGGCTCGGTCACGGCAGTCGACTGGCTGAGAGCCCACAGAAAGCATAAGGACAAGGCAAAACCCGCAATCGCCCCGTAAATGCGGGTATCGACGCGGTTTGAAACCCGCATTCCACAGTCCTATGCGGAAAAAAATCGACTGGTGCCGGCGCAGGGATTCGAACCCTGGACCATCGGTTTAAAAGACCGCTGCTCTAACCAAGCTGAGCTACGCCGGCAGATTCCAGCAGATTGTCCCAATTTCGACGCCTGCGCCATCGCCCGCCTCTCATGCGGCCGCCCGATCCAGCGCTGTAGCCTTCCCCGGGTGAAAGCCTGGGTCGTCCGGGAGCTTGGCGGGCCGGAGAGCCTGCGCCTCGAGGAAGTCGAGCCGAGCGAACTCGCCGCCGGCATGGTGCGCATCAAGGTGCGCGCCGCCGCGATCAACTTCCCCGACGTGTTGATGGTCGCCGGCCTCTACCAGGAGAAGCCCCAGCTGCCGTTCATCCCTGGGGTCGAAGTGAGCGGCGAGGTGATCGGCGCGCCGGCCGCTTCGGGGCTCAATCCGGGCGATCGAGTCATGGCGATGCTCGACCACGGCGGCCTCACGCGCGGCGGCTTTGCCGAGATCGCCGACGCCGCCCCGTCATCGATCACTCGAATGCCGGACAAGATGACGTTCGAAGACGCGGCGGGCTTCACCCTCATCTACCAGACGGGCTGGTTCGGGCTGCACCGACGAGCCCACCTGGAGGCCGGCGAAACGCTGCTCGTGCACGCCGGAGCAGGTGGCGTCGGCAGCGCGGCCATCCAGCTCGGCAAGGCAGCAGGCGCGACCGTGATCGCTACCGCGGGTTCGGATGCGAAGGTCAAGGTGTGCCTCGAGCTCGGCGCCGACCACGCTTTGAACTACAAGACGCAGGACTTCGTGGAGGAGGTCAAGAGGATCACCGGAGGTCGCGGCGCCGACGTGGTGTACGACCCGGTCGGAGGGGACGTCTACGACCGCTCGACCAAGTGCATTGCATTCGAAGGTCGGATCGTGGTCGTCGGCTTTACCTCCGGTCGCATTCCGCAGGCGGCCACCAATCACGTGCTGATCAAGAACTACTCGGTGGTCGGGCTGCATTGGGGCCTCTACACAAGGCGGGCACCCGAGCTCATCCCGCCCGCCACGCGTGCACTCCTCGACCTTTACGAGGCAGGCCAGATCAAGCCCTACATCTCGACCCGGCTCTCGCTGAGCCAGGCGCCCCGGGCGCTCGCGATGGTGGCCGAAGGCAAGAGCACGGGCAAGGTGATCCTCACTGTCTGACCCCGAAGCGCCGCCACCCGATCCCCCGGCTTCGCCGGATACTTCCCCGCAAGGCGGGGACGTGGCCTCTCCAACCCCTGCTTTGCCGGGTACTCCCCCACACGGTGGAGAAGTCAAATCGCCAAATCAGCTTCGCCATTACCTGCCCGTCAGCGCAGGGGTGGCGCTGGCGCTGATCGCTCTTCTGCTCGTTGTGTTTGTGGGTCCACCGAGCATCTCTGCTCCGCAGGTTGAGCCGCTCGCGGCTGACCAGACGCTGAGCTTCCCGATTGCCCAGGACCTGGCGGACTTCGACCCGGCGCTCATCTCCGCCACGGCCGACGTCGACATCCTTCGCAACGTCTTTTCGGGGCTCTACAAGTTCGACAGCAAGCTGCGCGAGGTGCCCGATCTTGCCATCGGCCAGCCGCAGGTCTCACCCGACGGGCTCACCTACACCTTTCACCTGCGCCACGACGGCCGTTTCTCCAACGGCGATCCCATCACGGCAGACGACTTCATCTACAGCTGGAACCGCGCGGCCGCCAAGCAGGGTGACTACGCAGGGCTGTTCAACGTGGTGGCCGGGTACGACGCGGTGGCCGCCGGAAGGGCCGGCCAGATGAGCGGGCTGGCGAAGCTCGACGACTACACCTTCGCCGCGACCCTCACGAAACGGGCCGGCTATTTCATGACCGAGCTGGGCCTGTGGCCCTTCTGGGTCGTAAATAAGAAGGTCATCGCTTCGGCGGGCGAGGATGCGTGGTTCTCGAAACCCGAGACGCTGATCGGCAGCGGACCGTTTCGCCTCGCTGCGCGCGTGCCTGGCCAGTCGATGGACTTCCAGCCGGTGCCGACCTGGTATGGAGGCGCGACCGGCAAGCTCGCCCGGGTTCACATCGAGGTCGTCGCGGAGACCAGCGCACAGGTCGCGCAGTACGAGTCCGGCGTTTTCAGCCTCATCGGTTACGGGCGCCAGGGCCTCCCCCCCGCCGCGGCCACCCGCTACACCACCGACGCCAAGCTCAAGACTCAGCTCAACCTGATCCCGATCGGCCTCACCTTCTGGGTCGGCTTCAACCTCCGAACCGGTCCGTTTGCCGACATCGAGGCTGGAAAGGCCGGCCGTCACGCGTTTACCGCCGCGATCGACCGCGAGGCACTGGTCGACGCGCTCTGCAACCAGAAGACCTCATGTGTCGCGGCGACCGGTGGCTTGATCAGCAAAGGATTGCAGGGCTACCTCGGCGACGGGGTCGACACGAACGTCAAGTTCGACCCGGTGGCGGCGAAGGTCGAGTACAAGGCATGGGATCCAAACGGAACGAAGGTCAAGGGCCTGAACTACACGTATGACACCAACGGGTTCAACAAGGCGGTCTGCTTGAATCTGCAGACGCAGTGGCAGAAGAACCTCGGGGTCAACGTGGGCTGCGTCGAGATGGATCGCAAGACCTTTTTCGACAACCGGAACGGCCGGTGCGCCTACCCCCTGTTCCGCCAGAGCTGGAGCGCCGACTACGACCACCCTCAGGACTGGTTCGACTACCTCTTCATCACCAGCGCGAGCTCGTCGGGGTCGTGCTACTCGAATTCCAACCTGGACAAGGTGATCGCGGCCGCCGATGCGGCGCCGATGAGCCAGAGCCTGGTCGATTACAAGACGGCCGGTCACATGCTGATCAACGACACCGTGCTCGCGCCGCTCATCTACGGTGTGCAGCAGTACCTGGCGCATCCGTACGTGGCCGGCGTCGGCGGCAACGCGCTATATGACTTTTCCTGGACGGAGGCGCGGATTCTCAGGCACTGATCCAGTGCCACCTCCCCCCACCCTAACCCTCCCCCTGCGGGGGAGGGGAAATTTCATTGGTGAGAGAGCAGCTGAATTTCATTCCAACGGTATTCGAAGAAGTTGTTGGCCCCGGCTCCTCGGACGTAGGGCTTGATCAGGTAGGAGCCGTTCGAGTAGTAGAGCGGGATGTACACGACGTCGTCGATGAGCATCTGGTTCAGCTTCCTGTAGTCGGCGATCGCCAGGTCGCCGGTCTGGGCGTCGGCCTTGTCGAGCAGGCTGTCGTAAGCCTTGGTGTCGTAGCCGCTGGTGCAGTTCGAGTCCGGGCAGCCGACGACGTGGCCCCACAGGTTGTCGAACCAATCCTGCGGGTGGTTGTAGTCGGCCTTCCAGCCGTCACGTGACAGCACGTACTGGCCGTTCAAGCGGGCCCGGATGAACTGTGAGTGCGAAACGGACTGGAGCTCGACGTCCACGCCGAGGTTGTCGTGCCACTGCGTGCGCAGGAACTCGGCGGTGGGCTTATTGAACCCGTTGCTGGGGTCATAGGCGTAGACGAGGCCCTTGGTCTTGGCGCCGGTTGGGTCGGCGCCCTGGAAAAGCTGCTTCGCCCTGGCGGGGTCGTACTTGCCCAGCGGGTCCTGTCCGTCACCCATGTAACCGATGAGCCCTTTCGGGATCAGGCCGCCGGTGGCCGCACTGCAGGCGATGTCGGCGCAAACGCTCGTCACGAGCTTCTTCTTGTCCACCGCGAGGGCAAACGCCAGGCGCAGGTCGTGTGCGCTCTGGCCCTGGTCGAGCGAGAAGGGTCCCCTGGCCTGCCGCTTGACGTCCGCCACCAGGTTGAAGCTGACCCACATCGTGCTGACCTTCGGGCGTATCAGCAGCTGGTCCTTCTCGTTCGGGGTGCCCTGTATGCGCGCGATGTCGGCGACCGGCGGATTGCTGAAGCCGCCGTATCCATAGATGTCGTAGACGCCCTGCTCGTACTTCGCAATCGCGCCCGACCCATCGCTGACGATGTCCAGATGAACCCTCTTGACGGTCGGCTTGGGTGAACCCCACCAGTTGTCGATGGCGACGAAGTCGACCGACTGGTCCGCGACGTGAGCGGCCATCTTGAACGGCCCAGTGCCGATCAAAGTCTCTGGCTTCGTCCACCATTTGTCGAAGTCAGTCTTGACCGCGTTCTGGTCGACGATGGTCCCGGTCGCGCCGGTCACCGCAATCGCCGACAGGAACCAACCGGCCGCGAGACTGAGCTTCACCTTCACGGTGTAGTCGTCCGGAGCGGTGAGCCCGGTAAGGATCACCGACGGGTCGTTCTTCTCGATCAGCGCCTGAAGCGCCGACCCGCTTGCCGTGTTCTGCGCAACCTTGGCGTAGCCCTCGATCGCAGCCAGGTTGGTCGCGTACGAGCCCTGCATCGCGGCCGCGCGGTTCCATGAATACAGGACGTCTTTCGACGTGAGCTTGTCGCCGTTGGAGAAGATCACGTCGTGGCGGAGCTGAAACGTGTACGTCAAGCCGTTGTCAGCCGGCTGCGGCACCGAGGTTGCAAGGTCCGCAACGATGTTGAGGTTGTTGTCGACCTTGATCAGGCCGTTGAACAGGTTCTGCTGGATTTCCATGTCGGTCTCGGCGTCGGAAACCGCTGGGTCGAGCGTGCCGAAGTCGTGGAGCACGGGGAACTTCAATGACTGGTCGGCGGCCAGGCGCGACGTTGGCGTGCTGCCGCTCTGACACGCAGCGAGCAAGATGCAGGCTGCGCCGCCGACGGCGAGCGCCCTGGCTATTTGAGGGACGCCAGGACCTCCGGCGCCATGTCGCTGCCGAACGGACCGTCAGGATTCTCGATCAGCCACACGTGAAGCATCTCCGGCGTGCTGCGGTTGCTGCTTCCTCTCGGACACGTGCCGCTCTTGTCGTTGGTGTTGGCGGACCCGTCGTGCGTGAAGGCAACGATGACGCCTGTCGTCCTGTCGAAGCAGAGGTTGTCGTGCTTGTGCCAGACGGTGAGCGAACCGCCGATCTCCGGGCCCGCCATCCCGAGCCTGGGCATGATGTACATCGCACCGATCAGGATCGGACCTCGTGTGCTGTTGAAGTAGATCAGCGACTGCACGTGATCCGGCCGCAGGATGTCCGCGTCCGTGAAGTAGGCGCCGTTGACGTAATGCATGATGGCCAGCCCCTCCGGCTCCATGGGCTTGTAGCCGGCATCGATCGCGGCCTGCCGGTCGGCGTACTTCGCCACCGCGGCCTTCGTCGCCTCGATCAGCTGCAGCGCCGACTGCAGCTGGGCGCCGGTGACGCCGGTCGACGTGGCGTGGCTGTGGTCGGTCGAGGCGGTGGTCCCGGTCGACGTGGTCCGCTCCACCGATGCCGCCCAGCCCGCGGCGTCGCTCGACACTACGATCAGCGCAAGCGAGGCGATGAGCAGGCCGCGGCGCGCCCATGTCCCTCCAGGCAGCGACATGTAAGCGGCGCCGATGAGGCCCACCACCACCATCACGATGCCGGCCCCAAGCAGCACGTGGCCGGGGTTGGTAAGCGTGAAGATCCCCTCGCGATGCGCAAGGGTCGGGTCCTGGGCATGAAGATATGCGTCCAGGGCCAGCCCGAGCAGGAGCGCGGTCGCCCCTAAAAGTCCAATCGTCAGGAAGATCGCCAGCTTTTTCATGCGGATCTCAGAGCTTACCGGCGAAGTGGCAGGCAGCCAGGTGGCCGCCTTCCTTCATCTCCAGGGGCGGCTCAACCTCAGAGCAGATCGGCTGGGCGATCGGACACCGCGTATGAAACCGGCAAGCGCTCGGCGGGTTCACAGGGGACGGGATCTCGCCCTTGAGCAGGATCGGCCGCCGGGACACCTCGAGATCCGGGTCCGGGATCGGGACCGAGCTCTGCAGGACCTTCGTGTACGGGTGGAGCGGCTTGTCGCGAACCTCCGCGGTCGAGCCAACCTCGACGATCTTGCCCAGGTACATCACAGCGATCCGGTCGCTCATGTGGTTCACCACCGACAGGTCGTGGGCGATGAACAGATAGGTGAGGTGGAAGCGGTCCTGCAGGTCTTCCATGAGGTTGACGATCTGCGCCTGGATGGAGACGTCAAGGGCGGAGACAGGCTCGTCCGCCACGATGAAGTTGGGGTTGAGGACCAGGGCGCGCGCGATGCCGATGCGCTGCCGCTGCCCGCCGGAGAACTCGTGCGGGTAGCGGTTGATGAAGTTGGGGTTGAGGCCGCAAACACGCATCACCTCCTGCACACGCTTTTCGGCGATGCGACCCCGGGCGATGCCGAAGTTTCGCAGCGGCTCGGCGATGATGTCCCCTACCACCATGCGCGGGTTCAGTGACGCGTAAGGGTCCTGGAAGATCATCTGCATCCGCTGCCGGATGCGGCGCAGCTTCTCGCCCCGGAGCTTCGTCAGGTCGACGTCCTCGAAGAACACGTGGCCGGACGTGGCCGGCTGCAGCTGCACGATCACCCGGCCCAGGGTTGACTTGCCGCACCCTGATTCTCCGACGAGGCCGAGGGTCTCTCCCGTCTTGATCGCCAGGTCGACGCCATCGACAGCATGCACCGTCGCATGCCCGAACAACCCGGCTCCGACCGCGAAGTGCTTGACGACGTTCTCCACGCGGAGCAGGGGCGCGCCGGCAGCGCTGTCCGGCGCGGCGTGCGCCGCCTGAGCGCTCACCGCTCGCCCATTTGCTCGGCCGGAACGTTCTTCATGAGCACCCAGCAGCGCGCGCTCTGCCCGGCGCCTACGTCATCGAGGTTCGGCTCATGGGTGAGGCACTTGTCGATGCGAAACCGGCAGCGAGGGTGGAACTTGCATCCCGGGGGCGGATTGGACAGGTCTGGCGGCAGCCCCGAGATGGAGACCAGCTTTTCGTGTTCGCGCTCGTCAACGCGTGGGATCGAGCGCAGCAGCGACCACGTATAGGGATGCTGCGGGTTTTTGAAGATCGCGCGTGTCGGGCCTTCTTCGACGATACGGCCGGCATACATGACGATCACTCGCTGGCAGAGGCTCGCGACCACCGCGAGGTTGTGGGTGATCAGGATCACGGCAGCCCCCAGCTCGCGATTCAGGTCTCGGAGCAGCTCGATGATGGAAGCCTGGACGGTGACGTCGAGGGCTGTCGTCGGCTCGTCCGCGATGAGGAGCGACGGCTCGTTGGAGAGGCCCATCGCAATCATCACGCGCTGGCGCATTCCGCCCGAGAACTGATGGGGATAATCGCGCACCCGCTGCGCGGCACCCGGGATGCGGACGCGCTGCATCATCGGCACGACGCGGTCATGGGCTTGCTTGCTCGTGAAGCGTCGATGCGCGGCCATCGCCTCTTCGATCTGGAACCCGACCTTGAGCACCGGGTTCAGGGACGTCATCGGGTCCTGGAAGATCATCGCGACGTCGGACCCGCGGAACTCCCGGATGTCGTCATCCGACATGTGGACGACATCGCGATCGCCGAACAGGATCTTCCCGTTCGTGATCTTTCCCGGCTCGGGAATCAAGCGCAGCAAGGACAGAGCAGTCATCGTCTTGCCGGACCCAGACTCGCCGACGATTCCGACCGTCTCGCCTTTCTCTACGTCGAAGCTGATGCCATCGACGGCCGTGACAGTCGGGCCTGAGCCGAAGAACTGGACCCGGAGGTCTTGAACGCGGAGCAGCTTGCTCAGTTGACTAACGCCTCATCCGCGGGTCGAAGGCGTCGCGTAGTCCGTCACCCAGCCAGTTGAACGCCATGAGGGTGATCGATAGAGCGATCGTCGGCGCCAGGGCGATGTGTGGTGCGAAGTCGAGGCCGTGGTAGCCGTCGTTGGCCATCGCGCCCCACGACGGCATCGGCGACGGAAGGCCGAGGCCGAGAAAGCTCAGGAAGGCCTCGAACAAGACCGCCGCGGGGATGGCGAAAGTCGCCTGGACGATGATCGGCCCAAGGGCGTTGGGAAAGATGTGGCTGGCGATGATGCGGAAATCGCGCGCCCCGCTCATCCGCGCGGCCTCGACGAACTCGCGCTCGCGCAACGCCAGGGCCTGCCCTCGGACGAGGCGGGCGACGTCCATCCATCGGGTGAGAGAGAACGCGAGCACGATGACGAAGATGCCCCGCGGAATCAGGTGGAGCGCGTCGGAAAGCACGAACACCAGGATCAGCGCCACCAGCAGGTCGGGGATGCCGTACCAGATGTTGATGAAGAACGAGATCGTGGTGTCAACGGCGCCCCGGTAAAAGCCGGCGAGCAACCCCAACGGAATCCCGATCAGGCTGACGATGATGGCGCTGCCGATGCCGACCTGGACGGTGATCGAGGCGCCACCCATGATCCGGCTGAGGATGTCGCGGCCGGCCTGGTCGAGACCGAGTGGGTGCGCAGCGCTCGGGCCCTGGTAGGTGGGCCCTACAGCCTGCAGCCACACTGGATAAGGCGTCCAGAACGTGGCGAGAATCGCCGTAAGGAACAGGAGCACGATGATGCCGGCGCCCACCAGCGCGAGCCTGTTGCGACGAATGCGGTTCCAGGCATCTGCCAGCATGGAGACCTGCGCCGGCATCTCATAGGTGGTGACGAGATCGGGTTCGGGAACGGCGGCAAGCGCCATCAGTAGCGAATCCTCGGGTCGAGCACCGGATAGATCACGTCCACCAGGAGGTTGGCGAGGCCGACCAGGGCGGCATAGAACGTGAAGACGCCGATGACGATGTTGTAGTCGCGGGCGAGGATGCTCGTGACGAACTCCTTGCCCAGGCCCGGTATGCCGAAGATGTTCTCGATCACGACCGAGCCGGTGATGATGCCCGTGATCAGCGGGCCGAGAATCGTCACCACCGGGATGAGCGCGTTACGCAGGGCATGCCGCAGCACGACCACCCTTGCCTTGAGCCCCTTCGCCCAGGCTGTGCGCACGTAGTCGGTGCGGATGGTCTCCAGCATGCTTGCGCGCGTGAGCCGCGCCACGTAGCTCGCATAGGGCAGCCCGAGGGCCAGCGCCGGCACCGGAACCTGTTCGAGCTTGCCCCACCCAGGAATGTAATAGAACGTGCCGCCCGTCCAGATGTAGAAGTAATGCCCGGCGAGGAGGAGGCCGAAGATCGCGAGCACGAAGCTCGGGATGCTGTATCCGACCACCGAAGCGCTGGACGCGACATAGTCCACCCAGGTGTTCTGCCGCAGAGCAGCGATGATGCCGAGTATGAGTCCGAGGCCGATCGTGACCAGCAGCGCGTAGAAGCCGACGGTCGCACTGACCGAGGCCTCCCTCAGCAGCAGTGGTGTTATCAACACGCCTCGGTTTTTCAGCGACTCTCCGAGGTCCCCGTGGAGCAACACTCCTGTGAACCAGTTGGTGTACTGCTGATAGAGAGGCAGGTCGAGGCCGTAGTGGTGGAGGTTTGCCGCCAGCGACTCCGGCGTCTGCCGCGTCTCGTTTATGAAGGCGCTGCCCGGGATCTGGTGCAGCAGGAGGAAGACGATCGAGGAGACGAGCACCGTTGTGACCGCGATCAGAATCAGGCGCTGCCCGATGTAACTGACTGTTCCGCGCGTCATCTCGCCTTCCCTGCCTTAGGTCATGTCCAGATGAAGAGGGGGGCCGCCACGCCGGCGGACCCCCCTTATTTTCCGCGTTATCGGGTCCTTTTTACGTGTGCTGGAGGATTCGAACGTCGCTCCAACGGTAGTCGTATAGAGCATTGCCGCCGGCACCCTTGACCCACGGGTGGACGACGTACTGCTGAATGCCGTAAACGAGGTTGCCCGCGACCGAGTCGTCGATCAGCATCTGGCCGGCTTGCTTGTATTTGTCCACCACGGACGCCAGAGGCTTGGTGTTCGCGTCCTTGACCAGGGCGTCGAGCGCCGGGTTCGAATAGCACGAGCCACCCGAGCCGGCGTTGGTCACGAAGAGGAAGTCAAACCAGTCCTGGGGGTGGTCGTAGTCCGCGCCCCAGCTGTGCCGGAAGATCGGGTAGGTGCACTTGTTCCGAGCAGAGAAGAACGATGCCCGGTCCTGGGCCGCGCACTGCATGGTCACGCCGAGGTTCTTCTGCCACTGCGAGGCCAGGTTCTCGCAGACCGCCTTGTTGAAGGCGGTGGCGTTGTAGGTGTAGACCAGGCCCTTGACCTTGGATCCGGTCGGATCCCAGGCCTGGTACTCGGCCTTGGCTGCCACCGGGTCGAATTTGGCGTTCTTGTCGGTGTTGTCGCCGAGGTAGCCCTGGAGGCCCTTCGTGATCGTGCCACCTGTGGCGGCGAAACACGCGGTGCCCTTCGAGCAGGCGATATCGACCAACTGCGCCATGTCAACGGACGTGATGAAGGCGTGCCGGCCGTGCTTGCCGGCCTCTATCCCGGCGAATGGGCCCGTCTTGAAGTTGAAGCCGATCCATGTGGTGCGAGCCGCGGGCTGAAGCGTGAGCTCAGCCTTCAATGCCGGGCTTGAGTTGTAGCGGATGACGTCCTCAGGTGTCAGGTTCTCGTTCATAAAGCCAATGAGGCTGAAGTTCCCAGATTCGTACTTGGTTATTGACGTTTTCTGGTCGGCGATGACCTCGATGTGGACCTTCTTGAGGGCGCCCGTTGATCCGCCATACCAGTTGGCAACCGGCTCGAAGTCAAGCGACTGCTTTGGCGTACGGGCGGTCATCTTGAACTGCCCGCTGCCGATGAGAGTCTTAGGGTCGGCGGACCATTTGTCGTCGCCGCCCCCAGCGGTGATCGCCTTCTGGGACACGACCCAGGCGGTCCACAGGCCAACTTCGGTGTACCAGTACCCAGCGGGCGCGCTGAGCTTGGCCGAGAAGCTGTAGTCGTCGATCTTCTTGAGGCCGGTCATTTCCTTGGTCTTGTTCGCGGCCACATCGTCGTAGCCGGCGACCGGTGCAAACACAGATGCATAGTCGCCCTGCAGACGTGCGGCTCGATTCCAGCTGTAGATGAAGTCGTCAGCCTTGATCCCATCACCGTTGGAGAACTTGGCGTCCTGACGCATCTTGAACGTGTAGGTCAGGCCGTCCGCCGAGATCTGCGGGGGCCCGGTGGCAATGTCTGGCACCTCCTCCAGTTTGTTGTTGAACTTGTACAGGCCGGAGAAGACGTTCTGGAACAGGTCGATGTCGACCGCAGCCGACATACGCGCGGGGTCGAGATCACCTACGTCACTGATGATCGGAAAGCTGAGGGTCTGATCCGACGCCAGATTTTCGGACGTCCCCCCTCCGCCGCCACCACAGGCGGCCGCTACAAAAATTGCTCCCAAAGCGACGGCGAGGGAGCGAAACCTGGAGTTACGCGTCATACAACCTCCTCACGGAAAACAGTTGCGA